>Ga0208157_1000560_pt1 | contig 19621 bp, 36 predicted proteins | sample 5_EtaG_FD_184077 | JGI IMG/M metagenome (GOLD analysis project Ga0208157, IMG submission 184077) | Marine viral communities from the Subarctic Pacific Ocean - 5_ETSP_OMZ_AT15132 metaG (SPAdes) (version 2) | ecosystem: Environmental > Aquatic > Marine > Oceanic | place: Pacific Ocean | collected...
TAGAGAAAGAAGTGCCTCTATATTAGCTGGAACAGAACCTGCCGAAAGATCTGTTATGTCTACTATATTAGGTGATACTTTTATATCAAGACCAGGGCATAGGGAAGATACAGCAGACTTATCCGCTACGTTGGCATCTCTGCGTATAAAACCAAAAATAACAAAGACTACTATGAAACTTCCTGGGTCTAATAAAACAATGAAAATACATCCACTTGTTTACTACAACCTATCTAAAAAAGAAGGTATCGCATATAGACAAGGACTAGAGGAGTTATTTGACAGTAGAGTATATAAAAATCTTTTGAAAGAAGCAAATGATAACCCTAGTAGAAAAGAGGCGGTAGATAACATAAGAAGAGATCTGATAGAAAAAGTAAAATCTACAGTGGTGGCACAATATAGAGCAGAACTGTACAATTCTGACGCACTAGAATTTATGGGTGTTACTGATAAAAAAATATTTGATGCTATTGCTGAAGAAAGAACAGTATTGGAAAAACAATATTTTCTTAAACAAGCTGAGATGGAAAGGCTACTAAGATGATTACAATATTAGGATCATTAATTGGCTTTGCAGGATCTGCGCTACCTAAAGCCTTCGATATGTTCTCTGATTGGCAGGACAGAAAGCATGAACTAGCCATGATGGATCGCCAGATAGAGGCATCTAAAATGGCACACACACAAAAGCTAGAGGCCCTTAACATAGAGGCTGATATAAGCGAGAGCAAGGCTCTGTACAAACACGATCAGTCTATGAAGTCAACGGGCTTCATGGCAGGACTGAGGGCCAGTGTAAGGCCAGTTATAACATACCTGTTCTTCACATTGTTTGCAGTTATCAAAGGCACTGCGCTATACGGACTAATATATACGGATGGCGTTGTATGGGAGATGGCTATACAGACACTGTGGGATGAAGAAACGCAAGGCATATTTGCTGCTATCATCTCATTCTGGTTTGGAAGTAGGGCCTTGCAAAGATCAAGGAGTAGTTCGTAATGACTGTAAAGAAGGGAAAAGAAACATTCTCTGGTTACAATAAACCAAAGAGGACACCTGACCATCCTACTAAATCCCATGCCGTACTAGCTAGGGAGGGTGGTAAGGAGAAGCTCATACGCTTTGGACAACAGGGCGTAAAGACTGCTGGTAAACCTAAGAAGGGTGAGTCAGCCAGACAAAAGGCGCGAAGGAAATCATTTAAGGCTAGACATGGTAAGAATATTGCCAAGGGTAAAATGTCAGCTGCATACTGGGCGAACAAAGTAAAATGGTAGAGCAAACAACAGATCAACAAATGGAAGAAGTGCTTAACGTAACGGGAGATGATCCGCTATCTGATGCAGCTACAAATCAACTAGGGGTTTTTAAAGGTGAGCCTAAAGAAGACCTTAGAAAAATAACTAAAGAAACAGATATGTTATTAGATGTAGCAGGTGGTGGAGAATTTCTTTTTCCACCTGTGCCAGATAAAAAACTAGATCAGAAAGATATAGCTGGTTTGTTATTTCCCATCACTCCTCAAGATCCTATATTTGGTGAAATTAAAACTATGTTTGAAAAGGGAGAGTACGGATCTGGAGTTCTTACGGCAACCCTTACTGCCCTAGCTATGATACCAGGCTTTGGAACATTGCCAAAAGCGACAGCTAAAAAGATAGCTAGGGATACTGCCGAATCAATAAATAAAAATAAGTTAGCATCAACGACAGATCCAACAGAGAGAGCTTTGTCACGGGTGGAAAAGGAAACGGGTCTTAAATATGGTTTTGTACAAAGACAACAACTTTCAGATTCTGAAAAGCCCATAACATCTTTAAACACGTATGAATTACCTAATGAGTACTTTGATCCACAAACAAATGAAGTTATCTTTTCTTTTGATGAGGGTATAAATACAAGAGAGTATCTATTTCCTAATAGCCGTATGTATACCTCTGAGATTGAAAAACAAATAGATAAATTACCAAACACAGTAGATACAGGTTATTTTAAAAAATTTGTAAATAGTATACCTTCAGATCAAGCTAGAAATCTTGGACTTGTAAATCTATTAGATCAAGCCACAAAAAAAGGTGATAAAAAAATCACTAAAGAAGACATAACAAAAAGAGTTAATAATAACAGATTTATACTTACAGATACAATTTACAAATTTGATAATCCAACTGTAATAGAAAGTATGCCTTTTGGTTCAAATAGTTTTTCTTCTAAAACAGGATTAGATAAATCTGAAGCGGTAGTTGGAGAACCTCAGTTCCTAGCCTTTAGTGAAACACGTAAAGATAGTGAAAATATAGCATCAATTATGGGATCAAGCAACACTGCTGTATCTTCACCAAGTTCAGCTATTTCTTCACCCACACGAAACAGAGTACCCGATAAATATTTTAGACCTTACATAGATGAAAGATTTTACAAAGAAATACTAGTAGGTACGCCTCTTGCACAAAAAGCAAGACCTCTTACTAAAGAAGAAATAGATCAAGGTTTTTACATAGACGTTATGGGAAAAACTAAACCTGTAACAGAAGCTATGAAAAATATGCGTGAACCAATGGTTCCAATGGTTACTAGAAAAGATTTTAAAAATTATGATCATTATGGAAAGGCAACAGATATTGATGTTACTCCCATAGTTCACATAAGGTTATATAATAACGTTATTAAATCAGCAGATGAAACTAATCCTGATTCTACTGTTAGAAGAACTATAGTATCAGAAATACAGTCGGATATTTCAGGGGGAGGAAAAATTGTAAAAGACGAAGTAAACCCAGACACAGGTATTTCTAAAAAGGTAGAAAAAGCGTATGGCATAACAGAAGAAGCTATTGCATTAGACAGAAGATTAAAATCTGAAGATTTAAAAAGAGATAAACTATTAAGTAAAATAAAAGGATCGGTAGGTTTAAAGCGTGGTGATTTAACAGAAAAAGAATATGAAGACCTTTTAATTAAAAGAGCTTACTCTAAAAACCGTTTACAAAATAATAAAAAACTTGCGTTTCCTTTAAAAACATTAATAGGTATTCCAGAAACTAAAAGAACTAAGGGTTTTCCTCAAATAGTTCCAGATATCCCCGTTGTAGGTAGAAAAGGTAAAATACCACAGGCATCTACTTTAGGTGTAAAAAGAGCTATGAAAGAAGCAATAGAAAATGATTCAGATGAAATACTATTTGCAACTGATTTGGTTCAATCAATTAGATACAAAGGCGGTATAGGAGAAGGAACTAAAGATTACTATGCTAGAGTATTACCCCAAACCATAGAAAAAATTGGAAAAGAAAACAATATTAATTTAAATTTACGAAAAGAAAATATTCAATTAAATCAATTTATACTTAGTAATGAAGGTATTAAAAAACCTAGTACTTTGTTTAAAATAGGTGAAGAGATAGCTGAATATGAAAAAGCTATATCCAAAGGTGATGAAAAATTTCCTTGGCTAGGTACTGAGGGAACTATTAACCTTACTAAACTAATGAAGACTGTAGGTAGATTATCAAAAGAATTAAAAAATGAATATAATACATACTATAAAATGTCATCAAAAGCAGGTGTAGGAAGTAAACAATACAGAGATAGAATAGAAAAAGAACTATTAGAACAATCAAACAAAATGGATAATTTACAGACACTGTTAATTGATGCCATAAATCGTTATGGAGAGAATCACCCCTTTGTATTTAATATGCAATATTGGGTAATAGATGTAACACCTGAACTGAGAAAATTATTTAAACAAGGCGAAGTTTCTAACGCAATAGATTTTAACAAAGGTGGGATCGTACAAGACAAAATGGATACTCAGATGAATAGTTTGTTTGAACAGGAACAAATAGAATAATAATATTATTATGGGTTACTACAGATATTATTATATGCAACGGGAGTACTATATGAAAAAACCTATGTTTGATTCTACAGGATCATTGATAGAAGACGAGGGTGAAAAAATATTAGTAGAAGATAAATGGATTAAAGTAAAACCAGTAGACAAAGATAAGTATCTAAAGAGCAAAGAGTTTTGGAGGAATAGACAATGATTAGCGGAAAAGTATTTTACGGAGGAAATAATAAAATCGTGAATAAAAAGAATACAATAGTAGAAGAAGGTGATACTATAGTAGTAGATAATACTGACACTTTAACCATGACTTGTGAATGTGGTAATAATTTAAAGTGTGAGTGTGAACCTGAAGTAAGTTAGTGTGGTTGTCACGCAAACGTATACTATCAGGATATTTTAAATGGAGAATAAAAAAATGGCAATGAAGAAAATGATGAACAAAAAGAAAAAGATGGCTAAAGGAATGGCTAAAGGTGGTATGAAAAAGGCTAAAGGTTACGCAAGGGGTGGGGCAGCTAAACGTAGATAATGTCCTATCTGATAAGTAATATCCCATACTTTAAATGTTGGGTGCGTAAGGAATTTACCAGTAATCATCAAGCATATCACGGTGAGTTCCTTCACGCTTTAGCCTTCGCAGTAAACACCATACCTGATAGGTCACTAAGTTTTCAGGTAGTATTTACAGGGTGTGAAATAGACAGGGAAGATGGCCCTGACGAAAACATTCATGGCGGTGCAATGTGGGCTAGGATGCCAATACAGGCCCTAGTAGCCGATGTTCCCGTAGAGGAATGGCCCGAACCAATGGATGATCATCTATGTCAGCCTTGGGATTGTGAGTCTAGACATCACAGTGTAGTAGTGATGGATAGGGTAAGCTCTTCTCCTTGGTTGTGTAAGATAGATGGTGAGTTTCACACGGGTAAGTATATGTTTACTGTGGATTACACTGATCACGAAATAGCAGATGATCCAGCGCAACACAAACAGTCCCATGTAATCCAACTACTGGATGCAGGGAAATGGACAGGGAATATAGTGGCACTGCCAAACAATAGGGTAAGAGCGACTAGTCCTGCTTTGTGGAGAACAGGAGAGGGTGTGCCTGACTTTGCACCTTCGCAATGGACACACTCAGCAGAATCCCATGAGTCCTATCTAGATCCATCTGTGACTTTCAATAACCTATACTCAGATAACTAAGGATATACTATGAGGCGTATGACTGATGAAGGTTTAGATTTAATTAAGTTGTACGAGGGTTATAGTTCCTCCCCGTATCTTTGTCCTGCACAACATTGGACTATAGGATACGGGGCTATCTGGGGCATGGATGATACAAGAGTTAAAGAAGATCACCCTGATATAAACGAAGATCAGGCAGACTATTTATTAAGAAGAGATGTCAAGAAGTCAGAAATGGCAGTTATCAGGCATATACGAGTTCCACTAGAAGATGGACAGTTCAATGCCTTATGTTCATTCGTATTTAATCTAGGCAGTGGTGCGCTACAAAGCAGCACACTAAGACGTAAGATAAACAGGGGAGATTATATTGGTGCAGCTGATGAATTTCCACGATGGGTATACGCTGGAGGTAAAAAGTTAAAAGGATTGATAAGAAGGAGAGAACATGAACGATCTATGTTCATGGGATAAAAGGAGAGGACATGGCTACTAAAAAGAAAAGTAAAAGTAAAGTAAATGAAGCAGGTAATTACACTAAACCTACGATGCGTAAGAACCTATTCAATAGAATAAAAGCTGGAGGTAAAGGGGGAAAGCCTGGACAATGGTCAGGTCGCAAGGCCCAAATGCTGGCAAAGCAATATAAAGCAAAAGGTGGAGGATACAAGTAATGCCACATTATACTAAACCATTAAAAAAAGTTATTAAAGGTCTTAAAAAAGCATCCAAGTTACACGCAGGTCAAGCTAAAACATTAACAAAAGTAATGAAAGATCAAAAGAAAGGGTACAAAAAAAGTGCCAAGAAAAAGAAATAGTAGGGGATAAATATGTCTATGAAAAAATACAGTCCAAAGCAAAAGAAATTAGCTAGAGTTGCATCGCCTAGAAATAAAATAACTGGTGCAGACCTTAAGAAATTAAGAGGTGGAAAAAAGAATGGCTCTAAAAAAATCACAAAGAAGTCTTAAAAACTGGACTAAACAAAAGTGGCGTACCAAATCAGGTAAGCCCTCTACCCAAGGGCCAAAGGCTACGGGGGAAAGATACTTACCGTCAGCTGCTATCAAGTCACTTAGTTCTGCTGAGTATGCAGCTACGTCTAAAGCAAAACGTAAAGGAACAAAGGCTGGTAAACAACACGTAAAACAGCCTAAGAAGATAGCAAAGAAAACTAGAAGCTATCGTAAATAATGAGGATGAGACATGGAAGATACGTGGTCAGTTTTGGTTTCAGGATGGCCTATAGCGTTTGGTATAATAACGCTGATTATAGTACTGGCAAAGATGCACGGTGAGTTAGAGACATTGAAAGAAAAAGTAAAAGTCTTATTTGATTTATGGAATAGTAGAGGTAAATGAAAGAGCTTACAGATATAAACAGTATGTCTATAGAATTTGTAGAGCTAATAACTCCTATGCTAGTTATTATGTTAGCCTTGATACTTACTCTTATGGTCAGAGACTTTGCTACTAACTTTATGAACGGAATTAAGTTTAGAATGCACTCTAGTTTTAACGAGGGTGATACTTGTTTGCTAGATGGTGAGCGAGGTATCATAGTCAAGATAGGATTCTATGAGACAATAATACAGATACATAATGGCAGAGGTACAGTTTGGCGGTACTTACCCAATGATCGTATAAAATTCTACAAATTAGAGAAAATTATTAAAGATATAGAAAAAACGGACTCGTAGGATGAGGCACAAGGGGGTGCTAAGATACCCTCTGGTAGGTAGTGTCCAGATTATAGTCACTTCTTCTGTAGACCCCCTTAAAATGCCTTACGTTTGATTTGCCTATTTTTACCAGCTTTTAGCACCTTCTTTTTTCATTTGCTCACCTGTAAAGCCTGAGTCCACCCAACATAGTAACTGAGATGACTCTGGTCTTACAATAGCAGCAGTCCACGTTCCAGATGTAGCGTTAAGAAATATAAATGTTACGTGTCCTCTAGCTGATATTCCACGAAATACTATTTGTTCTCCGTGTTTTTCTTGAATATTAATTTTAGCCTCTGCCAAATCTTTGCAACCTGATTGCATGGGTGCTTGACTATACGATGCTGAAACATTGAATGCAATAATACATAGAGCAACTAAACCTCCGATAAATATTTTAGTCATATTAAGAATATCCTTTTTAAATGATTTATAAGATAGTCCTTGGCTCTATTTAATACTTCTAAATCATCATCAAAACCACCCAAAGCACGATTGCATTTGTGACACAACCATCCCCTAAATGTTTCTGTATCGTGACAATGATCTAAAACCCAAGGCCCATTTCTTGTGTTACCTTTGCCTTTTACTTTTTCTGCATCCCCACAACAGATGGGGCAAATGTATCCCTCTTTTGGCATACCATGTTCTTCTCGCAACCTCTCTCTTACTTTCTGTAATTCATTGTTACAAGCCTTGCATTCAGGTCGTAGAAAGTTAGCACCTGAACTTGGTGAAAATGCAGAGAGGGGTAGATATATATTGCACTTGCAACACACCTTACCCTCACCTGCACCTAGATCCTCATGTTCTATGGGAAATAAATTTAATTGCATAACTATTAATCTTCCTCATTTTGTGAGCCTGTCCTTGCCTCAACATAAGAACCACACTTTGGACAACTAAGATTAGCTATTATGCCATTACCTTCTAATCCATAGTCTTCAAAGTCGTGATCTCCTCCCCATATTAATTGCTGATCAGGGCCACAAAACCAACAGTTCATATCATGCAACCTTATTTATTCTGTTTAAATTAATAAAGTATTGCCTGTTATAACCTCGTTCCCACTCTTTGTGTTCAAGAGATTTTAACCTGTATGGGTTATAACTATTTACTCTAAAGCCCTCTCTTCCTTCAAAGAATGCTTTTTCATTAAGGTGCTTACGTCTTTTCTTGTGTGTAGACCTGTGTCTGTTAAACACCACATACTCCTCCTGTACCGCTAATCTCACATATATCGTGAGTCTCTACGTGTTCGTCAAACTCTTCTCCAAGTTTATCTACTGCTTCAGAATAAGGAACAGAGGTAAGAGGTTGACCACCTCTAGATCCATCAGGGTACACTGTAAAGCCCCTTAGTCTATGTGCATATTTAGCTAATGTATCAGCGAAGTCATCTACTACATCTGGGTTATTTAATTTAGTACCCCATGCAGGTAGATTGATCGTTGAACTAATGGACATATCGACGTAGTCCTGTACGTCTGCTTGAAAGCGCATACGCCGTTTGTAATCTTCTGCTAAATCTAGTGCAGATTCTATACTCTCAGGATCTACGTCATAGGTATCTATTAACTCTTGTGCAGAGGAGTCTACCACATATTGATACTTCCATCTGTGTCCTCCCGTAAGATACCTTCTCTTATACGCAACAGCAAAGATAGGTTCTATCCCACTGGAGCTACCAGCAAGTATACTAATAGAGCCAGTAGGAGCAATAGCACGGTTCGCCACGGGCCTAGATATTGATAGTGCATCCGCAAATCGTCTAGATACATCATCACTGACTCCTTTGTATATTGCCAACCAACGGTGAAGCTCTCCAGTAACCTCATACTTTTCTCCTTTTTTAATTAACCATTCATGTAATCCCATTATACCTAAACCTAATCGTCTATTCTTTTCTCTAACATCATAGACTTTTTGATAAGGTAATTCTGCTCTCAATGTTCCGCATATTAAAAATTTTGTAGCTAAATCAACAATCTCTGCTAGTTCAGATATGTCTTCAATCCTGCCAAAATTAATACTACCAAGATTGCATACATCACTGTCATCAGCACTACACACCTCAGTACAGGCATTACGAAGTGTTTCATTTTCATCCTCCATAAAATTAAAACTAAACCCAGGCTCTCCTGTACGCATAGCTTGGGCTATGTTTTCCTTAAAGGTATCCCCATATCCTTCGCCATTCCAATAGTTTAGTAACCACTCTGTATCATAGTTAATAGATATGTTTGTCATATCCAATGGTGCAGGAAAATTAAAGTCCTGCTCTTTTATTTGCTTTAGTGTAAATCCAGTATTTCCAACTGGCATAGTATCCCAATTCTTTGCGTTAAGAAATGTTGATACATCTTTGTGTTTCCAATTAAGTGATGCGTATATGGCAGACCTACGACTACCTCCTTGCATCACCTTTTGGCCTATACTATTAATCATTTGCATCTTGGGGATAGGGCCAGATGCCAGACCACCAGACCCACCAAGAACTTTACCTGATTCTCTATACACAGAATAGTCTACCCCGATGCCACCCCCCGTCATCAAGCAAGATTCCGCTTTCCAACTCAAGTTAGCCCAATCCTCTCGTGTGTCTTCCTCTGCCTTTAGTAGAAAACAATTGTTATAAAATCTTTTCTTTCGTCCTGCATAGTAAAGATACCTACCACCAGGAATAAACTTCAACTCATCTATATATTTAGTAAGAGCATCCTGTTCGTCCATAGTCATTAGGTTTTGCTCACCAGAACGTAATGAACCGCATACATCTTTCACTAAAGTAGAAGCTAGATCAGACCACGTTTCACACCCATCGTGAGCATACTTATATTTAAATATATCTTCTGAGAATTTATTTCTAAATTGAGGATTGTTGTTAGATTTAAATGATGACACTTTATATATTCCTTTCGTTTTCTTCTTCCTCTACACATTCTATTAGTTTATTTAAATACCATTGTGCCTTCTTTAAATCCTCAGTAGGTTTACCTTTGTAATCAAACCGCCAAAGATACTTCAGTATGTTGCCTTGCAGGTAATATTTAAAATTAGGTAGTAGTGCAGCTTCTATTGCATCTATGCATTCTATCCCACTCTGATTATAATGTGGTGGGTTGTTTACCATATCCTTCATAGTATTATTTTCCGTTTGCTATTTCTCTTGCTTCTTCTGGGGAGTACCCCTCTTCAAATATTAATTCATATATAAAGAGATCACGGGCATTGTATGTATCGTCATACTGTTCGTAGTCCTCATACTCTTCTTCTTGTTCTTTTTTCATGTGTATGTCCTAGTGTTTTGTTACGGGTGGGAAAGGAAAAGGTATGACGATGCCTTCAGCCTCTTCTTGTTCTTTCATTCTTTCCATGTCTTTAAACTTATCATAGTATATATCAAGCAAAACATCTAGTGCAGGTGGCTCAAGAACTGCAACAGCGCACATTGCTTTCATTATATCTGTAATGGTATCTATAGCAGAGTCTGATAGCTCTGACATATCTTCGTGAAGTATGGGTAGTATATCAAATTCAATTTGTTTTTCTTCGGGTATCTCTGCCTTTACTTTTATTAGTACGCACAGTTCGTTTGGTTGTAGGTTCATTCGGTTTTTTATTCTCATTTTTGCCTCTCTTTTTTTCGTTTATCCATTCTTCAGGTATAAGCTGATCGGCAAATATAAAACCGTATTTGTTACACCAATCGGCATACGTAGTTTTACTTCCTTTTCTTAGTTTGTTTCTTGAGTTAGAAAATACAAACCTTAAATCTAAATCAGGATATTGTTCTTTTACTAGTAAATGTTTTTGTCTATCCTGTACGGTAAATATACCTTTTGTTTCTACTACTATTCCGTTAGGTAACCAAAAATCTGGTGTATAATTTCTATGCTTTTCTGGTTGAACAAAGGGTATCTTTTTAATCTCATAGCAGTCTAGTATATTTAAGAAGGCTAGTTGTTCAGATACCCTTTCTTCTAAACCTGATCTAAAACCATGCGCTAATCTATAATCTAATGCGACCATAGTTTATTGAACCAAGGGGGCGATTATAAACATACGTTCTTTGTACATTTCCACCTACTGCATTTTTATATGATGCTTGGGCTTCTTGTAGGTTTTCCCATGCCTCACGTACTATAGCAGTCTGACGATGTTTTGCTTCATTTCTTAAATCACGTAGCTCGTTACTAAGTTCTAAGATACGTTCATTAAGATCCTCGTCTGTTAAATCTACATAAGGGTTTACATTTTCTTCTTGTGTATTCATGCTGCTTCCTCTCCCATGAAGTTTAATTCTGTGTATGCTACCATAGGTTTGCTCTTAGCCTTAGAGAATACTGACTCTCTCTCTTGCATATTAGGCCAACAACTAAATCTATATTTACACCAAGAACATTCCATACCAAGTTTTCTGTTTCCAGTAAGCACTCTGTTAAATGTTTCTGGCTCATCTTCAAAGCACCTTTCAAAGGGTGCATCTGAAACTAATGCATCTATTTTATTCTCTGCTTCCTTTAGAATACTAGACACTTCTTCTTTAGTATCTGTGCTTTCTATTCTGTTAAGTTCACCAGTAGTTATGTTCATTGCCCATATACCACCAGCAGGTTTACCAGTAGCTGAAGCATATACGTGTAATTGTGTTACGTATCCAAAAGAATCTTTTTCTTTCAATGCATTCCAACTGACAAATTTATTTCTAAAAGCAAAGTCTGAAGTAGATTTTATGTCATCAATTCTACCATCATCAAAAGATAAATCTGCTTCTCCTGTTATTGTATGCTCACCTATTTTAGTAGTAAGATTTTGAGAAGACTTATATCCTTCTAGGTTAGTTTCTTTTATAACGCCCTTTAGTACCGCTTCTACTATATCTCCTAATATCATTCGTAGTAAGAAATTATATGAAAACGCTACTCCTTTTTCCCCTTTCTTTTCCATCTGTAATTGGCACAAGGGCCTACCAAGATTAGATGGTCTTATTTTAAATTCTCTTCTATTTGTTGAAGAAGCAAACTGTTTACGTAATGCATCAGCTACATCATTACATACGGTGGAGATAGTGTCCTCTGTCATGGACACCTCCCCATCCATATTTTTTTGAAGCCAACTAATAACCTTTGCTAACTTCAAATCCATTAAGCAGCATCCTCATTAAGATTTATAAAGTCATCATCCCCATCAGACCCTGCCGAACCACTTGCTGTTGTGTGTTTGTCCATAACCCATTTATTAATCTGAGCTATATGATCGTGAAACTTACCGAAAAGTTCTACAGTATCATCGTTCATAGAGTAGGAAGTATCATCTGTAATAGATATATCTATGTCATAGTAAGTGACACCGCCCGATACTTTTTTGCTCTTCATCTGTACTACTCTAGAATTAGGAAGAACACGTTTCTTTGAAACCATATCTAAGAAAAATTTAGATAGAGTTTTACCAGAGGTCTTACCTGATAGTTCTATTTCTACAGGCAATGTAATCTCAGTCTTCTTGCCCTCTTCATTAACACCCTTCATGGTTGCTTCGCCATAAAAGATAATCATTAGCCTACAAGATCGCAAAAACTCTTGCCTATCTTTGCTAAGAGACTTCCAATCTTTTATGTACTCTAGAGGTCTACCACACTGGAAGTCACCATCATCAGATGGGGCTTCATCGCGTGGCCCTTTAACTAATACAGAGTGTATGTAAGATCCCTGTACCTTGTCACCATCCTTAGTGGTGCGCTCCGCATACGCATCGTACCTTTTGTATCTGTAACGATGTTCATAATAACGAAAGGATATTTCCTTTGCGTATACTTTACCTTCATCACTAGTGACTGAGAAGTATCCAGATGGACAGATGATATCCCCATTACTGTCTTCTAAATTTTCCCTCTCTATTCTTAATCTAGCTAGAGAACTAGAAGAGGTAGACTCACCACCTGTTTCACCAAAACTTTTGGCTAACTCTGCTAATACAGCAGACTCTTCTATCTTAACTATTTCTTGTGTTTCAGCCATTCTTTTTCCTTTCTTTGTGTAAAGACAAGACCTTCAGTTATACATAAAACAACCCACTTTGTCAAGACATATTAAGCCAGTTGCTTCCTGTTTTTGTATCGACAGGTAAAGGCACATCCATGTTTATATTATAGTATAAATAGATACGATCCTTAGTTGAACTAGGGGATAATATATCCTCTACAAGTTGTTTAACCCTATCGACCTCTTCATTCGGGCAATCAAGCAATACACTGTCATGCACCGTATTCACTATTGTAGTTCTTAATTTATTTTTTTGTAAGTAATCTCTCAATGTGACAAGACACAGTGGTACAATATCTGCTGTAGCCAGTGCCTGTACAGGATAATTCTTTATCTTTGTAGCCCCTGTTGCACCTCCTGTCTTTGTTCTCTTAGCATGGGGAAATGCAAACTGCCTACCTGTTGGCAACGTAATACATTTATTCTTAATAGCTTCTGTCTGTAAACTCTGATGCCATTTTTTTATACCAGAGTATTTGTCAATGAAGTGTAAGTTGTATGCTTTTTCAGCAGGTGTACCACTCATCGCCCCATACAGTGGGGCAAACGTCCTACCTTTAGCCTCTTGTCTAGACGTAGGCTGACCGTTGTTGGTTAAATAGTCTGCTGTATATGTGTGAACATCAAAGCCTGTTTCTATTTCTTGTCTAGCTGTCTGGTCAGCCGATAGGAATGCAGCTACCCTAAACTCCAGTTGTGCAAAGTCAAACTCAAACAGTGTGCCACCTTCGCCATACCTTGACACAAATGCCTCTTTAACAGGGAAGGTATTACCCCGTGGCATATTCTGCATATTAGGTGATGATGAAGATAGTCTACCCGTAGCAGTTCGACACTGATTGAAGTCAGCGTATAGCATATTACCTATCAGTCTTTTTTTAATACCTTCTACAAACGCAGATAGGTATGTCTCAACAGCACCAAGACGCTCAACCTTTTCCAAGAACTCAATAGCATCTGAATGTTTGTCGGGGTTTAAAGATCTAAGTTGTTTAGCTAGAACCCGTAGTCTATTTTTATCTGTGCTAAATCCGTTAGCAGTCACCCATGTACTATCGGGTGGGAATATCTTTAGACCACCAACATCACCTGTTTCCATATATCTCATACCTGCACCACCGCACTCATGGCAGGTGTGCGCTCTTGAAAAGGGAGTACCATCTTTTTTTATCTTATGTACTTTACCTGTACCTTTACACATTTTGCACACAGAAGCTACTGTTTTCATTACCTTTTTACAGCCACTACGAACAAGCCTCCTAAATTTATCTGTGCTTATCCTAGGTCTAAACGGACTGTCCAACTGATATGTTATGGCGTGGCTCTTTTTATCCCTTGGAGTGTAAGAGAATATCATAGAAGATACCTGCTCTGGACTACTAAGATTGATAGGCGTATCACCCATGTAACTGTGTACTAATTCTTGTAGCCTTCTTATTAGATCCTTTTTTTCCATGCGATAGTTAAACTCAACGTGATCGAGCTTTGCCTCATCTATAGCTAACCCACCATACTCTATCTCAGACAAACACATACACATCCTATTACTTAGATTAACTGTAGGCATAAGCGTAGTGTTATCTAGATCTTTTATCTGGGCTAGATACAGATCCCTCGTAGCACGAATGTCTGCTCTACCATACTCCTCTACAATCTCCCAAGGCATGGCCTCGTATCCTATACCTTTATCCCAATACTCTTTAGTTATGTCAGATTTTTTATTGGCTAAGTCTCGCCTCTCACAACAGGCACTAAGAGACATACTCATCCTTTCTCCTCTAGCCAGTATGTATTCACCTATCATAGTATCATATATGTCACCGTCATATGTAATGCCGACTGACCATAGCCACTGTAGGTCATACTTTATATTGTGTCCTATAAGAATGTCAGCGTTCTGTATTTTATATTTAACTTCGTTTATACTATGTGTTTCATGTGAAACATCACGATGGTAAACAGCCACATACTCTTCTTCACCCGTATCTACATCCAGTATACCAATAGAAACTAATTCATTATTTTTATTGTGGGGCTTGTTATCTATTATGTTTTCTTTTCTTGTTACACTATTTTCTATATCTACTACTAATCTTTTAGTCATCATACCTCGCAACTCTTCCATCTAACATTACATTTATCTGTCCATGCCAACCGCTAATTTTATTCTTAGCTATGTTGAATACTCTACGGGGATCACCCTCATCTGATCCTTCTATCATGGCATACTTGCCAATCAGTATCATAAGATCAGCTTCAGCTGCCTTACCTGTCCTACTGTTTTCCATCATACTCAGGTTAAGATTTACCCTGCCCTCTGCATCTGCTGACAATTGGGAGTACCCAAAGATAGCACACTCATACCTTGTAGCTAGATCCCTAGTGCGTCTGTATATCTCACGTAGCTTTTCATGTTGGGCAGTTATGTGTTTGCTATCAGGTAGTGTTACCTTGTCTAACATATCTATAACAAGTATGTCTGGCCTATGTTCTTTTAGGTGGGCCTCGATACCATCTATACCATACGACTCCTCTATCCTATCTATAAATAAATTATCCTTTTTCCATTCGCCATTGATTAGACTACCGCCACCCCCTAGTAGTTCTTCCTCTGATTTATTTGTGGCTGAACTTAGATACCTCAGTGCTACCCTATTGGCAGGTTCCTCATTACAGAGTACGTGTACCTTTGCCCCCTGCTCTATCCAGCCATACGGCCCCATCGCAAACGATGCATGGCTAGAAGTCTTTCCCGTTTCTGGTCTAGAGCCTATCACTATAAAGTGTCCTGCCGATACACCCGATACCCTTTCCGCAAGAGATGATATATTAAATGCCCACCGTGTCTGCACGTTCATGGAGTCAATTAATTTTTGTGGGTCTAAGTCAATGCCCTCAAAAGGGGATGCATCCGTAACAAAGCCAGAGGCATAGTCATCTATTAATTTAGATAAACTATCTAGGCTATTCTCATCACCCTCTGTCAGGGCATAGCCTATCTCAGATACTCGCCTACCAATTTCTATACGCCACAGATTATGCATAACGTCCTTGGCTACATCGACAGATATATCCTCCGACTGTTTCATCTTGGCAAAGAGAAGTTTATAGCTATCCTCTTGCGCTTTTGTTAGCGAGTTGTTGTTACTGAAGAATAGATTTTCTAACTCAGATAAGTTAATTGAAGTATCATACGCATCTTGCGCGGATATGATTGTCTCTACAATTCTTTTAGGTTCTTTCTCAAAAGCAGTAACAGGTACGTTTCGTCCGATCTGCTCATATATTTCTTTGTTGCACAGTGCCTTGACTAGTTCCAACATTTTGTATTTCCTCTATAGCCATATCTTTAATGTCTAGTTCTAATGCAACCACCTTACACTTGTCAACGCCTACAAATATTCTCCTAGACATTTGTATAGCTTTGTCCGTTGCATCTTTATCAAGCGCGATAGTTACATTCTGGTATGTATCCCATATCTTATTTAGATTATTAGTAGATAATGATGTACCTAAAAGGGGCATGGCATCTGTATCTTTTAGATATGTTATTGCCTTCCATGCCGATATGATATCCTCTACTATAATTAGATTAGGTTTTGGTGGGGCATCAAACGGTACAACAATCGCACTGTCAATGTCACTATATCTTTTCCATTTGGGCTTTCGCCAAACGTCCAATGCCCTACCAATAGCGTCCACATTTTCGCCATATTTCTGGATCATAAACGCCACCCGTCTTTCTAGCGGATCGTATAGGACGGGGATACTTATATTGTTTATACAATAAGTGTCTAGAAAATCGCTACAAATATTAGCATAAGCCAAATTATTGAGAGTAGTGGTTCTGTCATTTTGTATTCCTTTCGTTTTGTTTCGTTGATGATTAAATCTAATATCTTCTAGTGACATACTTGAATTGTGTTTTACTCCACGATAGCTACACGAAGCAGAGTAGCAGTTCCATTTAATTGTATTGCCCTCCCTACTTAAAGTAAAGGTGTTATGGCGGTGGCACTTGGGGCAACTACCCCTTTTGCTTTCGCCAGAACGTATGTCATCTAGATCAATATTCATTTGTAAAATATATGATCCTCAATCTGAATAAGGTACTGCCTATTCCATTGGGGATCTACATTAATAGAGTGGTAAAATACTGCCCCCTCAAGTAGAGGTATAGACAAGCCATAGGTATAGTGAACCTCCTCTGCTATACGTATAGCTTTATCCCAGGATCTTTTATCTTTTGGTACATCAGATAAACCATCGCAATAGAAACTAAATTGGCATCTGTGCTTGATGGGATAGTCCTGTTTCCAGCTATACGTAGGCCCTTCCTTCACGACACCGCAGATAGTGTTAGGCCAACGGCTATCATGGGTACGGTTCAAGACCACTTGTGCGACAGCCATCTGACCTACGGTAGGTTGATCCCTAGCCTCAAAGTATATTGCTTGTGCAAGACAAGTAATAGATGCCCCGAATGCTAATACTGTAGCTTCAAGCATTACCTGTTATCTCCGCTTCCACCTATCTTACCGCGATCCATACGGGAGCTTAACTTATCTAAATTAATTTCTACAGCCTCAGTTAGATCTATATCCAGATCGTCAGCAACACGGGCTAGATACCAGAGAACATCACCTATTTCTTTTTTAAGATCCGTCTTCCGTACCGTACTTATCTTCCCGTTATCATCACGGTAGATCTTTTTAATCTGGTTCATTAGTTCGCCCACCTCACCAGATAAACCTAGTGATGGGTAAATAATATCGTCACTGTAGATCTTGGTCTTACGGGTTTCGATTTGATATTTGTTAAAGTCTAACATATTATTACTCCTGATAAAGTTTTGGATAATTATCTTCAATAGTATATCGAAGCGCATTACGCAATGTCTTTTTATCTTTCTTTGATCCGATAAAATATACGTAGCGGTGCTTCGCTGATCTGTTAATTCGGTTTTGTCTATCACCTAGATGATGACGCGAGTGCTTACCCTCCTTACCTGCTATATCTGTACGGGCTTTTGTTGTGCCAGTGAATAGAAAATTACAGGCTTGGTATATTATACCTGCGTGATCCTGCGCGGTGTCAGCATAGGACACTACGACCTTGGGCTTCGGTAATAATTTGAGGGAGCGAGACACCAAGAATGATGCCTGATTAGGTAGGTTATCTTTTAAGACCAACCTGTTTAATTCAATTACGTTATGCTTATGCTCTTCGCCACATATACCCTTACATAAAAAGGGAGAGGCTGGTGTACCATAAGATACCATGCCGACAAGTTCATCGTAGTGATACAAGCCATACGCGAAACTGATGCTGGGCATTCTTTTCGCATAATGGATATTGAGTATCCAATCTTTAGTAGCAGAGTATGGGATCTGAACGACCTCATATTCGCTCTGCATTTGGTTTGACCAACCAACAAACATAACACACCTCCTATATAAACTCTATTTGCTTTGTCGTTTTACTGAAGTTTTATTGGGTTGTTATGCCACGAAGCGGTGGTCTTTTATAACTCCAATTACATACCCGTTTGGGTTGGTGCGAAGGATTAGATCGTAAGCCTTGCGTGGAGTTGATGCGAACGAGGGTTGCACTATTACAGCACCCCCATGTTGTTCTTTATAAACTACTTTAAAAGTAGGAACAGGAGAAAAACCTTTCAGTTTAATACGCATGGATTTGTATCCTTACTTGTTTGTTTGTGTTTTAATTAAAGATTGTTATATCACAATGTTGATTGAAAGTCAAATAGTTTTTAGATACTACTGCCTGACCTTTACCTCTGAGATATCCCACTCTACTGCCTTATAACTAGATTTATACTTGGCCTGTTTGCCAAGGCTATATACCTTCTTTACATCCAGCCCATGCATATCTGCTATTAGTTGTGCAGTTTGCATAGACCAGTTAGGGTTAGCCTTGGCAGAGTGCCATATAAATTCCATGATAGAATTATACTCTAGTTGTTTTTGAATTTGTTGTTTAGTCAGGCTCATTTGATTTTACTAAACCATCATCAACTAGAGCAGACTTGAGATCATCCATCTGATCCTCACCCCAATCAGATAGTTTGACGACAGACCAGTCGGGCCTGTTATGATATTGCTCTTCATTTAATCTTTTAAAGATACCAATAACATCCCCAGCTTGAGCGTACTTTTTAAGACCAGATATACTAATCCGTTTATCGCCTCGCGTCTTAGCCTTGTAGCATCGTATTACACTGATGACCTCTTCATTAAAGTACTCGCTCCTAAATGCTATGCCATCCCCATTAGTTAGGGTATCATATGTACGCTCAAACAATTTAATAACGCTTTTGTTAGCGTCTATGATGTGCTTATCCAACATGGTTTGTGTTATCTTTATCTCAGCGTAATCTGTATTAAACATAGAAGTCATATTTGTTTTTCCTTTTTGTGTTGTTGTTGTTAGTTTGTTTATCTTTAGTTCTATCGTACGCGCCTTTACCCTTCTTGGGTTTTACTATCTGTTGACGGGGGCGATTATATGCAACCGCCCTCGCTACAGGATTGATAGGTTTTATTCTATCGGTCATCCGTTGTCAATTGATTAATATAATTGTTTACAAATGCCATGTACTCAGATGTCTGGCTAGTAAATTTATTTAAGTCTCCAGCAAGATAAGTATCCCTGCCTTCCTCCTCAAATTTTTTCTTACGAAATTCATAATCACTATAGCTTATCATTTGTTTGTGTCTCCTAGATAAAAATTAAAGATACCCTATTATAACTAAGCCAGAATAAACTGTCAAGTTTTTT
>Ga0208157_1000562_pt1 | contig 19549 bp, 13 predicted proteins | sample 5_EtaG_FD_184077 | JGI IMG/M metagenome (GOLD analysis project Ga0208157, IMG submission 184077) | Marine viral communities from the Subarctic Pacific Ocean - 5_ETSP_OMZ_AT15132 metaG (SPAdes) (version 2) | ecosystem: Environmental > Aquatic > Marine > Oceanic | place: Pacific Ocean | collected...
CGACAACGTGTATAGCACAAATGCTGAAAAACATTGTGTAGGTATTATAAAGTACTGTAGTGATTTGCATGAGCCCGGAGACGTTATAGGTTTCAGGAACAATGTTGAGCATGAGTTTGTTATAGATGGTGAGCTTCTTTATAAAATAAAATCTAATTTAATACAAATAAAGTATGAGCGTAAAGGAAACGAAAAAGAATATAATCCAAGCTGGGCACAAAGCGGTTGAAGAATTAATAAAAGTAGCTAAAGAAGCTATTGTTGATAGTGAAGACGATATTAGCGCTGATAGATTAAAAAACGCTGCTGCTACAAAAAAACTAGCTATATTTGATGCTTTTGAAATATTAAATAGAATACAAGAAGAGCAAGACATGCTTGACGGTAAAATAAAAGACGAAGGCAAAGATAATGCTTTTTCTGGTTTTGCTGAAAAAAGATCTAAGTAATGTACGAGCAAACTTTATATAAGGTAGTAGAGCCTATAAAAATAAATACCATTAAGAGATTAAATAAATCTAAAAAATGGGAGTATGGATATAATCAAGAGCATGATGTTGTTGTTATATCTAAAACAGGTATGATAGGTGAGATATATGAGATACAAAACCTCAAAATAGCTTTGCCACAACAACCTAAACAAATACATAAGTTTAAAAGCAATAAATGGGAAGTAACAAAATATCCAAAAGAGTTAAATAGAATTAAAACAATATTTGACTGGAAAGAGTACCCAAAAGAATTTAAAAGCAAGTATATAGATTACATAGAAAATGAGTTTAAAAAAAGAGAAGAAGGTTTTTGGTATTATAATAAAAGCAAACCTACTTATATTACTGGTACTCATTATATGTACTTGCAGTGGAGTAAAATTGACGTTGGGAAACCAAACTTTCGTGAAGCAAACAGATTATTCTACATTTTCTGGGAAGCTTGTAAAGCAGATAAACGATCCTATGGGATGTGTTATCTTAAAAACAGAAGATCTGGTTTTTCCTTTATGGCTTCAGGAGAGGCAGTTAATATGGCAACCATATCAAGTGACGCTAGATTTGGTATATTATCCAAGTCTGGGCCTGATGCGAAGAAGATGTTTACAGACAAGGTGGTACCCATATCGGTTAATTACCCCTTCTTTTTCAAGCCGATACAGGACGGTATGGACAGACCCAAAACTGAACTTGCCTACAGAGTTCCAGCGTCCAAGCTTACAAGACGGAACATTACAAGTACCGATAAACCCGAAGCCCTACAAGGTCTTGACACAACCATCGATTGGAAGAACACAGGTGATAACTCCTACGACGGTGAGAAACTCAAGCTCCTTGTACATGACGAGTCCGGTAAATGGGAAAAGCCGAACAACATCCTCAACAACTGGAGGGTTACAAAAACAACGCTACGATTAGGTAGTAGAGTAATAGGCAAATGTATGATGGGGTCAACGAGTAATGCTCTTGACAAAGGAGGTGATAACTTTAAAAAACTATATGATGCTTCAGATGTCACAAAACGAAACAGAAATGGCCAGACAAAATCTGGATTATATTCTTTTTTTATCCCAATGGAGTGGAACTACGAAGGATTTATTGACGAGCACGGTATTCCAGTATTTGATAGTCCAAACAATGATGTCATCGGACCAGATGGCGAGCTAATAGATATAGGTGTTATAGATCACTGGCAAAACGAAGTTGATGGTTTAAAAAATGATCAAGACGCTTTAAATGAGTTTTACAGACAGTTTCCAAGAAGTGAAGATCACGCTTTTAGAGACGAAACCAAAAATAGTATATTTAATTTAGTAAAAATATACGAACAAATAGATTACGTAAACGACAGTACTAAAACACATTTAGTAACACAAGGTAGTTTTCAGTGGGTGAACGGTATAAAAGATACTAGAGTGTTTTTTGCGCCTAATCAAAACGGTAGGTTTTACGTTAGCTGGATTCCTGATAATAACATGCAGAACAATATTATTGTTCGTAATGGTAAAAAATATCCTGGCAATGAGCATGTAGGTGCTTTTGGCTGTGATAGTTACGATATATCAGGTACTGTAGACAATAAAGGATCAAAAGGATCTTTACATGGACTTACTAAGTTTAGTATGGAAAATGTACCACCAAACCACTTTTTTTTAGAGTATATAGCTAGACCACAAACCGCTGAGATGTTTTTTGAAGATGTTTTAATGGCTTGTATTTTTTATGGTATGCCAATACTTGCAGAAAACAACAAACCAAGATTATTATATTATTTTAAACGTAGAGGTTATAGAAACTTTAGTATGAATAGACCTGATAAAGTTTGGAATAAATTATCAACAGCTGAAAAGGAAATAGGTGGTATACCTAATTCTAGTGAAGATATAAGGCAAGCACATGCCGCAGCTATAGAAACTTATATACAAAAATATGTAGGTTTAAAAGAAGACCATACTTATGGTGATATGTATTTTAATAGAACTTTAACTGATTGGTCTGGATTTGATATTAATAATAGAACAAAATATGATGCAACAATTAGCTCAGGGTTAGCTATAATGGCTTGTAATAGAAACTTATACAAACCAGTTGCTGATAAAAAAAGTATAAAAATTTCTTTTGGATTATCTAAGTATAATAACAAAGGAGTAACGTCGAAAATAATAGAATAAATGGCAATTACTACACAAAAAAATCATAGTTTTCCAAGTAACGCGGTATCAGATGCTGAGAAAGCGAGCATGGAGTATGGCAAGCGAGTCGCTTTAGCTATAGAACACGAGTGGTTTAAAAATGACGCTGGTACAAATAAGTACATACACTCTAAGCAAAGATATAACGATTTAAAGTTATATGCTAGAGGAGAACAGTCTGTGCAAAAATATAAAGACGAATTATCTATTAATGGTGATTTGTCTTACCTTAACTTAGACTGGAGACCAGTACCTATTATACCTAAATTTGTAGATATAGTAGTAAACGGTATATCAGACAGATCTTATGAACTAAAAGCTTATTCACAAGATCCAATTGCTGCTGCAAAAAGAACTAAATATATTGAAGATATTGTAAAAGACATGGAAAACAAGGAGTTTTATACTGATGCAGAAGCTCAGTTAAATGTTCCTATGTTTAAATCTGAAAACTTAAACCCAAATGAGTTGCCAGAAAATAACGAAGAATTATCTCTTCACATGCAGTTAAACTATAAGCAAAGCATTGAGATAGCTGAAGAAGAAGCTATAAACAATTTACTTGATTTAAACGATTATGATTTAATAAAGAAAAGATTAGATTATGATTTAACTGTATTGGGTATAGCTTGTATTAAAAATTACTTTAATGTTTCTGATGGTGTTAAGTTAAAATATGTTGACCCTGTTGATATAGTTTACTCTTACACTGAATCACCCTATTTTGATGACTTGTATTATATTGGTGAAGTTGAAAGAGTAGCTGTTTCTGATTTAGCTAAAAGGTTTCCAAACCTAACTAATGAAGAGCTAAAAGAAATAGAAGATGGTTCACCTGGTGATTTTTATAGAACAGCAAGAACTGACGATAACTTTGTACACATATTAAATTTTGAATATAAAACTTACACAAAGCAAGTATATAAAATTAAAAAAGGAGCTAGTGGTAATGATAAAGCGTTAGAAAAAGATGATACTTTTAACCCACCAAAAGATGATAGATCAAGATTTAAAAAATTAGACAGATCTATAGAAGTTATTTATTGTGGTACTAAGATTATTGGTTATGATAAAATGCTAGACTGGGGTATGGCAGAGAATATGACAAGACCAAAAGCTGATTTAACAAAAGTTAAAATGTCTTATCAAATATGTGCTCCAAGATTATATAAAGGTAGACCCGAGTCTTTAGTTAGTAGAATGACTAGTTTTGCTGACATGATACAAATAACACACTTAAAACTTCAACAAGTTTTATCAAGACTAGTACCAGATGGTGTTTACATGGATGCTGATGGTATAGCTGAAATAGATTTAGGTAACGGTACAAACTACAACCCACAAGAAGCATTAAACATGTACTTCCAGACTGGTAGTGTTATCGGTAGATCAATGACACAAGACGGTGACTTTAACCAAGGTAAAGTTCCAATACAAGAATTAAGATCTAGTGGTGGTAATCAAAAAATAGCTAGTTTAATACAAACTTATAATTACTACATGCAAATGATGCGTGATGTAACTGGATTAAATGAAGCAAGAGATGGTAGTATGCCTGATAGTAATTCTTTAGTAGGTATACAAAAAATGGCGGCTGCAAATAGTAACACGGCTACAAGACATATATTACAAGCTGGTTTATATTTAACTTTAAAAACAGCAGAGTGTTTATCACTTAGAATATCTGATGTATTAGAATATTCTAACACAAAACAACAATTTTTAAATACATTAGGTAAGTTTAATGTTGCTACTTTAACAGAGGTTAGCGAGCTACACATGCATGATTTTGGTGTTTATTTAGATTTAATGCCGGATGAAGAAGAAAAACAATTGCTAGAAAACAATATACAAATGGCAATACAAAAAGAACAAATAAATCTTGAAGACGCTATTGATATACGTGAAGTTAAAAACTTAAAATTAGCTAATCAACTTTTAAAACTTAGAAGAAAGAAAAAACAAGAGCTTGATAGAAAAATGCAAATGGAAAACATACAAGCTCAAACACAGTCTAACGCTAAAGCTGCTGAAGCTGCTGCAGCTGCAGACATGCAAAAACAGCAAGCGCTTGCTCAAACTAAAACTCAAATAGCTCAAGCTCAAAGTCAATTTGATATTGCAAAAATGGAAAGAGAAGCTCAAATTAAAAAAGAGTTAATGGAATTTGAATTTAACTTAAATATGAGGTTAAAAACACAAGAAATGCAAGTGATTAAGAGTAGAGAAAGCAGTAAAGAAGATCGTAAAGATAAAAGAACACAAATGCAAGCTAGTCAACAAAGTGAGTTGATAGAGCAGCGAAAAGGAAACACTGGCCCAAAAAACTTTGAATCTAAAGGTTTTGATAACCTAGATGGTTTTGGTTTAGAACAATTTGAGCCAAGGTAATTTTTAACTATTTAATTATATTATATTATGGAAGAAAAAGAAAACGTAGTTGAAGAAACTACACAAGATACAGTTGAAGAAACTGTTGATAAGGTTGAGGAACCTAAAAAAGAAGAAAAACCTAAAACTCCTCTTAACGAGGACGGAGATTATAAAGTAGATTTGTCTAATATTAAAACACAAGAAAATGCCATACGGGAAAACGAAAAGCAAGATGACGAAAAAAGTAGTCAAGAAAAGCAAGAAAAAAATGAAGAAAAGCAAGAAGTAATTCTTGAAGAAGTTACAGATGAAGAACCAAAACCTGTAAAAGAAGAAGAGGTTGAGGTTGAAGAACCTGTGCAAAAAGAACAAACTCCAGGAATGGAACTACCAGAAAATGTTGAAAAACTCGTGAAGTTTATGAACGAGACTGGTGGAACGATTGAGGATTACGTTGCGCTCAATACGGATTATTCAAATTTTGATGATAATAACTTGTTAAGGGAATATTATCAAAAAACAAAACCACATTTAACTTCAGAAGAAATATCTTTTTTAATGGAAGATAATTTTTCATTTGATGAAGAAATAGATGAGGCACGTGACGTAAAACGTAAAAAGCTTGCTTATAAAGAAGCGGTTGCAGAAGCTAAAACGCATCTGGAAGGTTTGAAAGGTAAATATTACGAAGAACTTAAGTTAGGTTCTAAGTTAACTAACGAACAACAGAAAGCTATTAACTTTTTTAATCGTTATAATAAAGAGCAAGAACAAGCAAACGAACTACAACAACAAGCAAAAAAACTATTTAACAAGGAGACTGATAAAGTTTTTAATGAAGACTTCAAAGGTTTTGATTTTAAAGTTGGAGACAAGAAATATCGCTACAATGTTAAAGACGTGCAAAATGTCAAGGAAGATCAAAGTGAGTTTGTAAAATGGTTATCTCCTTATATAGATAAAGAGAAAAACGTATTAACAAACGCTAGTGATTACCATAAAACATTATTTGCAGGTAAAAACGCAGATGCTATTGCAACGCATTTTTATGAGCAAGGTAAAGCAGACGCTATTAAAAACATGACTAGTCAAGCCAAAAATATTAATATGGATGCTAGAAAAACTGATAGTGGTGTTGTTGATACTGGAGGTATAAAAGTCAGAGCAATTAGCGGTGACGATAGTTCTAAGCTTAAATTTAAACTTAAAAATTATTAATTAAACTTTAAACATTAAATAAAATGGCAGGAGTAAATTTTTCAGGGCCAGGTGCAGCGGGATTAGTCTCGCCGGCTCAAAGCAAAGTAACGCTTGAAAGCGCTTACTTAGACATCCGTAATAGCGGATGGGCACAACAATATCTGCCTGACCTATACGAAGCTGAAATTGAAAGATATGGAGACAGATCTATCGGTGGATTCTTAGCTATGGTTGGTGCAGAAATGCCTATGTCTTCTGATCAAGTAATTTGGTCTGAGCAAGGTAGATTACATTTAGCTTATCACGCAACAATTAACACTACTAACGGTGAAGTTGTAAATCCTAAGGATATTGACAACCCTAGTGGTAGTAACATTGCAATGAGTGTAAGAGTAGGACAAACTGTAGTATGTCAAGTAGAAGACGGCGCTGTAAAGCACGTATTCAAAGGACAGATTACTGTAGCTGCAGCTAATGGAGCAACTTGTACTATTAAACCTTATGATGTTGCCAACTTGGTTGACTTCGCAAACGTTAGTGGTACTGCAAAACCTATCAAGTTCTTCGTTTATGGTTCTGACTTCGGAAAAGGAACTAGCGGTCTTGGTGGCGGAGTTGAAGCTGAATTTAAATCTTTCAAAAACAAACCAATGATTATTAAGGATGAGTTCCAAATTAATGGATCTGATGCTGCTGCAATCGGTTGGGTTGAAGTTTCTGGAGAAGCTGGACAATCAGGTTACTTATGGTACCTAAAGTCTTCAGGTGATACAGAAAAAAGATTTGAAGATTATTTAGAAATGACAATGATGGAAGCTGTCGATAAAGGCGGTTCTTCTACAGTAACAGGAACTGGATCACAAGGTCTATTTGCTGCTTTAGAAGAAAGAGGTCTTATCGGTGATTCAGGTATGTTTGACGGTGGAGCTGGTGGTTCTGCTAACGACGATCTTGAAGATTTCGATATTCTTTTACAAGAGTTAGACAAGCAAGGTGGTATTCAAGAGAACATGATGTTCTTAAACAGAGAAGCTGCTTTAGCTGTAGATGACTTATTAGCTGGTGTAAACTCACACTATGCTGGTGGTGTTAACTACGGTGTATTTAACAACTCTGAGGATATGGCATTAAATTTAGGTTTCAACGGTTTTAGAAGAGCATCTTATGACTTCTACAAAACTGACTGGAAATATCTAAATAACAAGTCAACTAGATTCTTAGTAAACGATGGTGCTACTGTTGGTAAAATCGAAGGTATGTTAGTTCCAGCTGGGACAACTAGTGTCTACGATGAAAACCTTGGTAAAAACATCAGACGTCCTTTCTTACACGTAAGATATAGAGCGTCTCAAGCAGATGATAGAAAACTTAAAAAATGGACAACTGGATCTATAGGTGCTGCGACATCTGATCTTGATGCTATGAAAGTACACTATTTATCTGAAAGATGTATCGTTGCTCAAGGAGCGAATAATTTCGTATTATTCAGATAATCAATTTTTTAAAGAGCTGGGTGCTTCGGCACCTAGCCCTTTATTTTAACTATTTAATTATATTATATCATGGAAAATAAAACAAAAAAATCTTCTAAATGGGAGATAAAAGATAGGATGTATGAACTTACTGGAAACAACAGGCCTATCGTAAGAATAATGAAAAGAAAAAACCTTTATTGGTTTGATGAAGAAAAAGGGTATCAAAGAGAAATGGCTTATGCTGTTAATCAAAAAACACCTTTTGTAGATGAATTCAAAGGAAGGATAAGACCTGGGCATATTATATTTAGAGACGGTATTTTATTTGTTGAAAAAGAAAATACAGTTTTACAACAATTACTATCTATATATCACCCTGACAAAAACTTAATTTATAGAGAAGTAGATAATGAAGTTGATGCAGAAGCTGATTTAGATATATTTGAACTAGAAATAGACGCTTTAAATGCAGCTGCAGAAATGGAAGTTGAGCAAATGGAAGCTATAATGCGTGCAGAGATCGGTTCTAAGGTTAATAAGATGAAATCTAAGGAGCTTAGAAGAGATACTTTAATATTTGCTAGAGAAAATCCAAAATTATTCTTAGAACTAGCTAAAGACGAAGATGTTAATCTTAGGAATTTAGGTATAAAAGCTGTTGAAGCTAATATACTACAGTTATCTGAAGACAATAGAACGTTTACAGCTGGTAAAGAAAAAAGAAAACTATTTGAAGTACCTTTTGATGAACACCCTTATACTGCTTTAGCCGCTTGGTTTAAAACAGACGAAGGATTAAAAGTGTTAAAATCAGTAGAGAAAAAATTAAAATAAAATCATTTTATAGAGTGGTCATCTCTATAAGGTGACCACTTTATAAATAAAAATAAATTATGATAAACGTAAATACAGTATATAAATCAGTTTTATCAATACTAAACAAAGAGCAAAGAGGTTTTTTAACTCCTGATGAGTTTAATAAGTTAGCAAAACAAACTCAATTAAATTTATTAGAAGTAGCTTTTGCAGAGTACAATAAATTTTTATCAATGGATAATCTTGGTAGAATAAACGCTGGATATGCTGATTTACCAGAAAGAATTAAAGAAAAAATAGAGGTATTTTATGCAACCTCTACTTTGTCCGGCCCATCTTATTCATTACCTAGCAATGTTTTTAAATTAATAGATGTTAACATGTTAAATAAAACACTTTCCTTAGAGGAAGTTGATAAAAACGAGCTTTCATATATATTATCCTCACCTCTAACAAAACCATCAAAAGATTTTCCCGTGTATTACAAAACAACAACAGCTTCTACAGGTGCCACGTCTATAGTTGTATCTCCAGCAACAACAGATACAATAAGCGTAGATTACATTAGAATACCTACAGAGCCTAGGTTTGGATATACAGTAAACTCAACATATGGAACTAACGTTTACGACGCAACTGTTTACAACGCTAGTACACACGCAGGAACAACACAAGGTTCAACAAATTTTGAATTACATCCATCAGAAGAAACTATGCTCATTATGGGTATTTTAGCTAGTGCTGGTATTGTAATAAAATCACAAGATATATCATCATTTACTGCTAGAGCTATACAGGCTCAAGCGGCAATTAAAGCACAATAAATATGTCATTACTAAACGCAACACCTTTAAATTATTATAAAAGTAAGTACCAGTGGGACGGTTCTGAAGGCGCTACACATAACTATAACCAAAACGGATTAAACTTTAGTATAAATAACGCTATTTTTACAATAGCATCTAGCTTTCCGTACACGCCTGACTCAATAAACGATTTTACTGTAAACATAAACGGTGAAACACAGGTGCAAAGTAACTACACTTATACTGTGGTAAATGGTGTAGCTACTTTAACTTTTAACAGTATAACATCTGGTTTTTCAACAACAGCTTTAACTAATGCTAGTGGTATACCTAATAACGCTGTAATAGATTTAATACTTAACAACCAAGTTTTAGGTGACTATAGATACGTGTCACTAAAAGATATAGTTGGAAACTTTATGATAGGTTATGTTGGTGATGGTAAACTAGTAAACACAGCAAAAAGATCTGAAGTTTTGTTTCAGGCAAAAAGATGTATACAAGAGTTTGCTTACGACATATCAAGAGTAGAAAAAATACAGGAAGTAGAATTACCACCTAGTTTAAGTATACCTATGCCACAAGATTATGTAAACTATGTTAGGTTATCTTGGGTAGATACTGCTGGTATAGAACATATAATATATCCTTCAAGAGACACTTCAATACCAACGCAAGCAATATTACAAGACTCTGATTATGATTACTTATATGATGTTAATGAAAACTTATTAATTGGTAGTGCTTTAACAAATGAAAGATTTAGAGATTTTGATGCTACTAATCTTTCAGGAACACTAGAGTCTAATGATTATTTTTATCATACTAATTATCATACAGAAAAAATAGGAAATATAGGTCAAAGATATGGTGGTAATCCTGAAAACATGCAAGAAAATGGATTATTTATAGTGGACGAAGCAAATGGTAAAATATCTTTTAGTAGTAATTTAAAAGATAAATTAATTACATTTAAATACATTTCAGATGGTTTAGCAACTGACAATGAAATGAAAATACATAAATTTGCAGAAGATGCTATGTACCAAAGTATTTTATTTAATTTATTAAGCACTAGAATAGGTATTCCAGAGTTTATAATTAATAGATATAAAAGATCAAGAAGAGCTGCAATGCGTAACGCTAAAATTAGACTATCTAATTTAAAAATAGGAGAGCTTACACAAGTGATGAGAGGTAAGTCTAAACATATAAAACACTAATTAAATGGCGCAATTAAAAAACATGTTTATCAAGGGTAAAATGAATTTAGACCTTGATGAAAGACTTATACCAAAAGGCGAGTATAGAAAAGCACAAAATGTACTTGTAACTAATAGTGAAGATTCTGATGTTGGAGCTATTGAGAACGTTAAAGGAAATGAGCTTATTGGTGATACTTCTTTAAATTTAGGTAATGGCGTAGAAGACACAGGTGTTTGTATAGGTTCTTATGTTGATGTTGCTAAAGAAAGAATATTTTGGTTTATAACAAACTTTACTTCCTCTCAACCTGAGTCTGGAATAAACGATATTGATAGAGCTGAGACTGGTTCAAATGAAAACTGTAGAATAGTTATGAGAGAAAAAACTGGAACTATTCATGTTTTAGTAAATGGTATTTTTTTAAATCTTACAACTACTCACCATATAACAGGTGTAAATGTTATAGGAAATTTTTTATATTGGACAGATAACTATAATCAACCTAGATACATAGACGTTGAATTAGCTAAAGGTGATGCAAGTTATTATAATTGTGAAGAAAAAATATCTGTAGCAAAAGTTGCTCCTTTTTTACCTCCATTTTTACATAATTCAAATGAAGCAGCTTCTAACGCTAATTTAGGTGATACATACACTTTAGTAACTACAAATCCTAATTCTAGCACTCAGCACACAAAGTCTGAGTATATGGAAGAAAAATTTATTAGATTTGCTTATAGATATAAATATAGTGATAACACATATTCTATTATATCACCGTTTACACAAAGCGTATTTAAACCTTTAAGTAATGGTGAGCTAAAGTTTGGTTCACAAGCAAAAACAGGTAGTAACAGCGCGCCTGGTCAACTTGCCTTTGAACCTGTGGTAAGTAGTAGTGTACAATATGTATATACTCATAACACTGTTCCTATAATGCAAAACGCATATGATAAAGTTGTAATGCGTATACCAATACCAACTTGTAGTGACAATGGAATTATTTCAGAACACAATACAACTGCTAACCAAATAAGTAGCAACTCTTATCCTAACCTTTTAAAAATAGACAGTATTGAAATATTGTTAAGAGAAGCTGGTACTGGCTCTATAAAAATAGTTGATACTTTAGATTTAGTAAACACAACAGGTTTAAATTTTGGAAGATATAAGCAAAAAAGAGCTCTTGGTGGAGGTCATTATTATAGACAAACTGTAGAGTATACTTATTTAGCTAGAGACCCATTTAAAGTTTTACCAGAAAAACAATTAGTAAGAGTTGGTGATAATGCTCCTGTAAGAGCAAAAGCTCAAGAAGTTGTAGGTAGTAGACTTGTTTATGGAAATATAACTTTAGGTTATGATTTACCTAGAGATGAAGACAATAAAAAAGGAATTAAATTTTTTGTAACAAGTGGTCCTAAAAGTGAAAACGAGCAAACATACACAGCTGACTCTATTGGTCATTATTTTCACAACCACGAGCAATACAAATTTCACAATATAAAACAAAGAAGAACTTATCAAGTAGGTATAGTTTTAGTTGATAGATACGGTAGAACTTCACCAGTAATACCTTCTACATACAAAACGGATAACTTAGGTGATACACATACAGTTGATGCAGTTACAGCTGATTTAAAAAGTAGTTTTACTGACAGCAATGGAGATACTCATTACAGTTGGAGTGACACTGGTTTTGCTTATGGTCAAGCTTTATCAGTAGAGTTTCCAGACTCTAGAATAGTAGAAAGCAAAAAAACTTTTGATAAAAACGAAAGACCAAATGGTTGGTATTCTTGGAGAATAGTTGTAAAGCAAGTTGAACAAGATTACTACAACGTGTATACCCAACATCCAATGGTTAACTGGAGTAGTAATGATGCTACAACTACTTTTGGAGACGCTGGTACTATGACAGGTTATAGAGATCAACATATAAAAGGTAGATTTACTACAAGTAACGAATCAAGAAGTTGGTTTTCTTTAACAAACGATAATATAAATAAAGTTCCTAGATCTATTAAAAACTTTAATGATGAAGGTAAAGATTTTGGTGAAAGAGATGGTTTTGGTAGACTAGTTACAAACACAAACGAAGGCTTGACTGGTTCTGAAGTTAAGTTATATCCAAAAGTCGTACAAGTATCTAATGGCAATATAGGAATAGCAAATAATCATTTTGATTCTGTAATGGGTGACCCTCAACAAGATTATATAAACGTTTTAAGTATTGGTTCTGCTATTGATCAAGGATTATCAAGCTTGTCTAATGCAAAAAAAGACGATGGTAACAATAACGCAAACAGTGTTCAAGATTCTGGTTTTGAAGATAGACCTAGACCTTATAGTTTTTTAGCTGATAATCACAAAAATCCTTTAGTAGCTGAAATACCTAATTTATATAATGAACCTGTTGCGGTTCAAGGTGAGTTTTTAGTTTCTTCAATAGGAACAAACAGTGCTAATCCACCCACATCAACTGCAGCGGCAGACAACACAAATATAAATGATGCTATTAGAACAACAAATAATAATTTTGCTAATATGCCTTTTGGTTATCCAAACGGTAAAGACAAAGGCTTAACTGTTTTTGAAACAAAACCTTTTGAGTCAGAAATAGATATATATTTTGAGACATCTAGCTGTGGTTTAGTTAGAGATTTAAATGAACATTGTGACTTTGCAAATCAAGGACCTACAAATATAAAAATAACACCTACTTTTAAAGAAACAAGTTTTACACCTGGTTTAGCAGCTAATATATTAGAAGAAGCTAAATATTCATCTGCAGCTGGTAAAAACCACGCTCAAATAGGTGCTTTAACAGCAACTACTTACGATCCAAACAGTCAAGGTATAACAATAACAAACTTTGAAATACTTTCTTGTAGTAATGGTTTTAACGATGGTAATGATTTAGCTAAGTTTTCTATAGCTTTTGAAGATGATAAATCTTTTGTTAAAATATCTACTAGACAAGCAAATCAAACAGATGCACATAACTTTAACTTATCAACAGGTGGTACTGTACTTAGGTTGGATCATAAAAATATAAGAAACTTTACAGCACTTTCAACTAACTTTATTGATGCTGCAGGGAATTTACCATCAGCTTTTGATACAGATGGTTTTTATAGAGTTATTTATTATCTTGGCCAACATAGTAGTGCTAACAACAATGAAATGATAAGACAGTGTATTGTTGTTCAAGTTGTAAATAATCAGGTAACAAATTTCTTTGGTTCTAACTTAAATAATGTGCCTACTAACATAAATCAACAGTTTATGTTAAAAACAAATGATTTGTTTGCTTTTCAAAATAACAACTCAAGAGACGTGTTTAATTTAACGTTAAGAGCTATACAAAGTAATCAAGTAACTGGTAATGAAAATATAACAGTTACTATAGCAAATTCAAAACCAACAGCAAATAACCACGCTAGTATACTAGTACCTAGCACAACACAACCAGGTCCAGGTGGTGGTAAAAACTTAGCAACACTAACAGCTGTTAATGGTTCTGCAGATCCGCTTAATAACACTTTTGGATTAACAAGTACTATAAGTGGAACAAATGGTAGTTCTTTTCAACTACAACAAAACGGTTTTGCTCCAGGCAACTTTATTTTAGGCGCTAGTAGTACTTTTAATTTTGCTGCTTTATTTGGAACTGCTAGTAACGGTGTTTACCCTAATTCACCTTCAATAGCATGGCAAGTAGAAGACAACGGTGGTTTAAACTCACTTATAGCTGGTAGCATAGCAACAAGTATAACTTTTATAGGTGTTCAAGTTATAAACGTATTAGGTTATCATGATTCAATAAGCGGGGCTAGTGCTTGTACAGGAGTTCAAACACAAACTTTAACTGGTTATGCTGTTACAAAAGGAACTGCTACTACTATGTATACATCGTCGCTTGGATTACAAGTGGGTAACAAAGTATACACTAATAATAATTTAACACAAACTCCTGGCGCTGGTTTTATAGCAATAGCAGTTGGAGGAGGACACAAGTCTTATCCAATAGATGCTTCAGGGGCAATAACAGGCGCGGGAACTACGTGCGTAATAGTATAAATATGGGAGCAATATTAGAAATATCTTACTTCAACTCTATAGTTTTATCAGGCGGTAGAACTCATGGCACACCAACTACAGAAACAACTGGTGTGTATCACATAGAAGAGTCTAGAATAAAAGGTGAATTTAACGGTAAACAAATGGATTACGGTGTTAAAGCGCATATTACAGATGAAGAATATAAGTCAAAAGTTAGAGAAAACGCTATGACTTACTCTGGTATATTTAACTCAAGAACAAGTGTTAATGAATTAAATCAGTTTCCTAGTGGTGAAGACATAACTAGAGCTGTTGATATTGCTGAAGGTAGTATACAAAAACTACACGCAGAAGATACTAATTTAAATATATTTCAAGAAAACAAAGTAAATAGAGCTTTAATTGATAAAGACGCTATATTTACAGCTGAAGGACAACCATTAACAGCGTCAGGAAAAATTGTTATAGGTCAAATAACTCCTTATTCTGGTGAATACGGTATAAGTGATAACCCTGAAAGTTTTGCTGTTTATGGTAATAGAAAATATTTTGCAGATAGAAGAAGAGGAGCTATATTGAGATTATCAAGAGATGGTATAACACCTATATCAGATTCTGGTATGAAAGACTGGTTTAAAGATAACCTAAAAGTATGTAATACTATATATGGAGCTTATGACGAGCAAAAAGGAACTTATTGTATAACTCTTGAAACTAGCGATACTGTTAATAGACCTATAAAAAACGGTATGGTTTCAGTTACTCCACTTGGAGCCGATGCTGATATAAATGATTACGCTACAGTTTGTTATTCTGAAAGAGTAAAAGGTTGGACTTCTTTTTACACGTATAGAGTTAGACATGGTGTAAGTATGAATAATGATTTCTATACTTTTAGAGGTAACGATTTATGGTTACAGCATAGCGAAGATGTGGCTAGAGGTAGTTTTTACAATATATTATATCCATCTGATATTGATTTTGTATTTAATGACAAACCTGAAATAGTTAAAACATTTTTAACTATAAACTACGAAGGTACTACTGGTTGGTCTATGAAAACTTTTGAAACAGGTGGAAATACTATAAGTGGTTATAACACTTATAACGATATGAATACTTGTTTTGAAGTTCCAAGTGAAGGGACACAACTATCAGGTCAAACAATAGGTTTTGTTAAAAAAGAAGGTTTTTATTTTAGTGAATTAAAAAATAAAGCTTTAGACTTTTTTCAAGACAACTCGCACTTCAACACAACAGGTGTTAAAGGTTATTTTGCTGATGTTAAAATAAGATATTATAATACTTCAGAAACATCATCAACAAGTAAAGCAGAATTATTTTCTGTAAACAGTGAAGTAATAGTTTAATTATATGGAATTACAAAAAAAAGTTGATTACAGAAATGCTGTAACACAACTAGAAGAAAAATTTAAAAAAATAGAAGGCGCTTTAGTAGGCGAAGAAATGAATAAATATAATCCTTTAAAACATACTTTTTGTGAAGGATATTATGTAAGAGAAATAAGTGCGCGTGCTAATCAATTTATAATTTCAAAAATACACAAATTTGATCACCCTTATTTTTTAATGAAAGGTGAGTGTTGTGTAATGACAGAAGAAGGGCCAGTAAGAATAAAAGCGCCTTATTACGGTATAACAAAAGCAGGTACTAAAAGAGTGGTATACGTTAATTCTGACATGGTATGGGTCACAGTACATGCCACTGAAAATACTGATTTAGATACAATAGAAGAAGAAATTATAGCAAAAGATTTTAATGATCCAGCTATAGATATAAAAATTTTAAAACAATTAAAAAAAGAATAATATGAGTTTTGCAGTAGTAGCAATATCCGTAGGCGTCGCTAGTGTAGCAACATCAGCAATAAGCGCTCATCAATCAAACAAACAAGCTAAAAGATCTGGTAGAAGAGCTGATAGACTTGAGGGTAAAATGGATGATTTAGAAGCTAATAGACAAGAAATTATAAACCCATTTAGCGGTATGAGAAATTTGTCTGATATGGTTAGTAATCCATTTGCTAATTTACAAGTAGCAACAGAAGCAGCAGAGTTTCAAGCTGAAGAAGCTGATATAGCTTTAGCTAATATGGCAGATACATTACAAGCAACTGGTCAAGGCGCAGGTGGTGCTACTGCTTTAGCGCAAGCTGCGTTAAGAAGTAAAAGAGGTATATCTGCAGACATAGCAAGACAAGAGGCTGAAAATGAAGCAGCTAGAGCACAAGGTGAATTTAACGCTCAAACAATGAGATTTAACGAAGCTAGACGTATGCAAGCTATGACTGCACAAGGTAGACAGTATACATTTGAAACACAAGAAAATAGAGATATTGCTCAACTAGATAGACTTGCTGGTTTAATAACTGGTAATAGAACAAATGAAAGCAGAGCAAGAGCACAAAGTGCACAAACACTAGGTAGCATGATACCCAATGCAATAGGCGCTGGGCTTAGTGTATATACCGCAGGAACTGGTGGCGCTAGTGGTGGAGGAACAGGACCAGCTTAAAAAATTAAAATAATATGGCAACAAAAGGAATACCAAGAGTGGGTGTAGAAACATATAACACAAATATAAAATCACCTGGAATTAATAGACATACAACTTATACGAAAGGAGAAGTAGAAGAATTAGCTGATTACTCTAAAGTTAATGAGTCTGTGCAAAAGTCTATAAAAAACATGGGTGAAGACTTAGGAAAGTTTATTGCTGCTGAACAAGAAAGAACTACTCTTGATCCAGATGTAGCGGCAGAATTTAATTTAGATCCTGAAGGAACGTACAGTAGGCGTGATTTTATGGCTGCAAGAGAAAATGATGGTATGAGTCGTAAAGAGGCTAGAAAAGCATGGAGAAAAGTTAGAAAAGGATCAGATCCCGCTGATGTTGATGATACTGATACAGAAGAAAAGAAACAAATAGTTAATGAAATTGCTGATGAAATAGGTGAAAAATCTGATAATTCATATACAAAAGCCGCTGAAGACATACTAGGTGGTAAAAATTTTAATCAGTTAAACAGAAGACAAAAAATTTTAGCTAAAAAACAATTAGGAAAACTATCTCAAGCTAAACAAAACATGAGTACACTTATGACTGAGTGGGCTGGAGCTGAGGTTGATGATATTTCTTGGGAAAAATATGGTTCACATCCTGGCGTTAAGGATTTTATGCAATACATGATAAACGGCGACAGTGCGCAAAAAGATTTACCTTATACATTTAATACCGATAACGGTGGAACTATATTATATGGTGATGGTAAAAAACTTTTAATGAGAGATTTAGAGGCTGGTAAACATATTTACGCTACAGCTGATAACAAACAATTAAAAAAGGATGTAGCTGAAACAACTAAAAACAATGTTGCTGTTTTATTAAAAGCTGAAGATAAAATTATTAAATCGTTAAACGATCAAAGCACTAAACCACAAGATAAAGATTACGAATATAATAGAGAGCAAAACATTAGAGACATGGTAAAAGCTGAATATAATGAGGCTATGTACAAAGATGTTTGGAATGCTGAAATGAGAAATCGTTTTGAAAACGGTAGATATGTAAACTATAATTCAGAAAACCATCAACAACTTGTTGAAGATTATTTATACGAACAGTATAATGAAAAAATGGGTGAACAAAGTCCTTTATTAACTCGTGATATGGAAGATATTAGTAATGTAGAGGTAGAGCCTGTTAAAGGTGGTAAAGTTAGAGTAGGGAGTGGAAGTGGTGGTTATAAAGATGTAGATGCAGCTCTTTATGATAGAATAAAATCCTCTGTTCTTCCGTTTATTGTAGAATTAACAGAAGTTAAATCAGATGTTGTATTTAGCAAAGATAATCCTCTTGCAAATATAAGTGATAGTGATTTTAGTGATATTGAAGATAAAATAAGTAAATACGAGGCAGATCAGAAAAAACCAGAAGCAGACAGAGAAGGTTTAGAACCTCCTACAGAAGCTAGTCAAAAACTAATAGACACCATATCGGCTACTAGAGGAGTGCTTTCAAGAGTGTTTGATTCAGCTGAAGATGTTTTAAACGCTGCAATAAACAAAGCAAATAAAATAAAACAAAATCCAGATAGTGGTGATAAATTATCAGCTGATGAACAAAAAATAGTTGACGCGTATTTAGAGTATAAAGGTGTTGCTGATAATATGGTAGACATACCTGATAGTAATTTTGATAAAAGTAAAAAAGTAACAAATGCTCAATTAAACAAGTCAGATGGAACTGTTAGGTTATTTGTAAATGGAAAATCTAATACTTTTAATTTAAAAGATCCAAATTCTCAAGAACAGTTTATGGCTTTAGTTACAGGTAGATCAGGTACTGATATGGATGAAGCTACTTTTATACTCAGACAGTTTTTAAGACAACTTAATATTAGTTTTGACAATAAACCTCCTTTACCTGGAGCACAGAAATAAATAAAAATATATACATGTACAATTTAAATGGTTACGACTATTCTTTAGAAGAAGTCCAAGAAGCTGCCGAAGCTGCCGGGATGGAACTACAAGAATATCTTTTAAAAAACGGTATGAAAGTTAGTCCAGATAAGTTTTTAGCTGGAGGACAACCAAACACAGAAAGACCAGAAGATAGAGGTTTTTTTGAAGATTTATGGTTAGCTACAAAAGGTGGTTTAGCTACTGGTAGTGGTGTTGACGAGGCTTTTGACGTGTATAAATACGGCGCTTCAATATCAGACGAAGATCTAGAAGATTTTATTGAAAAAGCTAATCTAATAAAAGATAGAGAGCAGACAACAGCTGAATATGATTTTGCTAGAGATCAAAAAATAGCAGGTGGCGGAATATTTGGTACTTTAAAAGCTGTGGCTAAAAACCCAGAATATGCAGCTCAGTTTATAGCAAGTTCAGCTGCC
>Ga0208157_1000563_pt1 | contig 19547 bp, 25 predicted proteins | sample 5_EtaG_FD_184077 | JGI IMG/M metagenome (GOLD analysis project Ga0208157, IMG submission 184077) | Marine viral communities from the Subarctic Pacific Ocean - 5_ETSP_OMZ_AT15132 metaG (SPAdes) (version 2) | ecosystem: Environmental > Aquatic > Marine > Oceanic | place: Pacific Ocean | collected...
AATATTAAAAGTAGTGGCGGATGCAGTATTACCTGATCCTACTATAAAAAAAGTATCATCATGTTGGTGGTTAAGAGAACAAGGGCTCATTTCATCATCTCCATAAATTTCATCGTAAAGTAAACTCCATGCATTAATCATAGCAGAACAAGAAGTCATTTACAAGACGGTCTGCTTTATCTGCTCCAAACTTACCAGCAAGAAATCCTCCCACTGGATCAAGTTTAGTCATATAAGCATCAAAGTCTTTGTAAACACTAATGTCATTTCCAGACGGTTTTTCTAATTCTAACATATTTTTGTACTTAGTCAAGTATTTAATAAACATATCTAAATGATCATTAACTTCTGACGGAGTACAATATCTAATGTAGATATTTTCTGAGAAGTGATTTCCTGGCTCAAAGAACCGATAATCACCTTCATGTTTAGGTAAGTCATCCACAGAAAACAAATAGTTTTCAGTTGGATGTTGGAAGTCGAATACTATAATGATTTTCTTTTCAGAAAACTTCATCAAGTCCATTCCAAAACAAGGAAGATTACTTCCTGTCTTGGGATAGGCTATGCAATTAAAAATGTCAACATTCTTACCATCAGAGATATCCACCTGCCTAGACTTAAGTAAGTAAGGATGTGAATGATCTATCGCATTTAAGGAAGTTCCCTTCGCTTGCCATGATGCCCATAAGTTTTCAATCTTACAGGGCAACATGGAACGATAGGTGCTGATATAATCTTGCCAGATGGTCACTAAACTTCCTCTTGAGGTAATTCTACATCAGCATCTACCTTGTCGTAAAGTTCGATAAATGATTGCTTAGTCTCATCATCAAAACGATTCACACAGACTTGAATAGACTTCATCTTATCATTAAAGATACTGTATGCACGAACGATGTGAACCAAACGACGAGTGCTAATGATCTCTTCGATACCACCATCATAAAATGTTTTACGGATGATGTCACCCCAATCTACGAGACGTGCAATGAAGTCAGTGTCAGTGATGCCAAGATTAGCAGCCACTCCACCAAGAATCTTCTTCTCTATAGATGGTGCAGGATAGTCTTGCTCAAAGGTTACAGGGAACCTCTCAAGGAATGCTTCATTCAGTACATTAGTACCAATGAACCTACCATCGTCGGATCCTTTACCCTTTGTGTTTGCAGTAGCAATGACGTTGAATCCTGCTGCTGGTTGTACGAACCTACCAATCTTCTTAAGGAAGATACCCTTACCTTCAAGGATAGGTTGTAAACATAAGATCTTATTGGATGCAAGATCAACTTCATCTAGAAGCAACACAGCTCCCCTCTCAAGAGCTTCCACGACGGGTCCGTTATGCCAAACAGTATTGCCATCAATAAGACGAAACCCACCAATAAGATCATCTTCGTCGGTTTCAATTGTAATATTAACTCTTATCAACTCCCTATTTAGTTGAGCACATGCCTGTTCTACACCAAATGTTTTACCATTACCAGAGAGTCCAGTAACAAATGTAGGATAGAACTGCCTAGACTTAAGTATATTCCTTACATCGTTAAAAGAACCAAACTTAACAAATGTATCATCCTTTACTGGTACAAGATTCTGCTCAACTACAGGTTGCACAGAAGGAGCACTGAAAGACTTTTCAATATTCTCAACTGCCTTAGTGGTAACTTCTAGATTCCACTTCCCCCGACCAACACTAAACTGTTTGATCTTTTTGGTAACAGTCTGATAAGCAATGTCATTAGCAGCACAGAATCCACGAACATCAGGAGCAGTGAACTCTTTACCATATGTGTTTCTCAAGCCTTCAATGATTTCGTCTGCAGTCATTTTAATTTCAAACATGGTTGGTTCGTTTTGTTGAACCTATTATAAACGAAAAATGGGAGTTTTTAACTCCCATCAGACACTTTGTGGATTGTCATATACCTTGGTCTTTTGTTCTAGCAAAAAACTCTTTCATACTAGATTGCAACTGACCTTCATTTTCTTTAGGATCAAATTTATCATAACCTTTAATTTTTTTCCATTTATTATACAATGCCCCTAACACCCATGCTTGTGATAGTTGTTTAGGCCCATTTTCTAGGAGTTCAAGATGTCTTTTGTCACTTGTGTAACTTTTGTACTCTTCTCTCCAATTAGAATCATCATAAGGTTTTTTATCCATAAGTAAAAGTCTTTCCTTTGATTTGTGATTGACCCTCTGGGTTTTTACCTTGAGGTTTAAATTTACCTAAACCAACTCTCTTAGTTGATCCTGCAGGTCTCTTATTCTTTGGTTTTGTACCTAGACCACCTTTACGTGTTGCTGATAGTGTACCAGTTTTTTTCGTTTGTGTCAATACTGAATCCTGCCCATACTTCTTACCTAGTGACTTAACTGCTTTCTTGAATGCTCTTTTACCTTTCTTACCAGCAGTGACAACGTGACTTCTTTCCTTTACTCTCTTCTCCTTACCATCATCACCCTTCTCTACATATGAACCAGTTACCTTAGTAGCACCAGGCAATCCCTTACCTTTTATATCACGATCTAATTGTTTTGCTCTTGCACGATTTTCTTTTGCAGATTTATCTGCTCTGGATGCTGACATGGTAGCAAGACCACCTTTATCAGATTTACTTTTGATTCTACTCAGGCTGCTTTCATTAAGAAATTCTCTGAAGGTTTTCATTATCAGTAACTCTTTTTTATATTTAGTTTTCTTCGTGGTCTAGTTCTACAATCGCTCTATAATATCTTAACCTTCTCCGAAGGAGCATAACTTCTTTTTGAAGTTCTGCATTCTCTTCTTCTAAAATCTGTATGTGATCTTGGTAAATGATTACGCTCATGTGATTATTTACTCATTTAAGAATTGCTTTATTTTTTCCTCACTGGCACGTCAATTGTCCATGAGGGTGATTCTAACTTAACAATTTTAAACTGTTGCCTGTTTTTCTCATAGGTAGCAGCAGGTTCATTACCAGCCGTCTCACCATAGTGAGCTTTGTTTGGATCTTTTAAACCCATGTAATCTAGGATAGCACCATCTACCATAAACCAAAGTGCATCCCACGTGATAGTCTCTCTCAGTTTAACTGCGATCCTATCAATATCTTCACCATCAAGATACTCACCAGTTGCTACTGCTTTCGAGTAATCTTCATACTGAGTCAAGAGTTTTGCCCTTGCTTCTACCAACTCATTGAGGTTGATAGTGATTTTGATGTCGTCGTTAATTGCCATGAGTTAATAACAGAAGGTAAGAGACCATACTCCATACGTTGTATGGCCTTGGTCAAAGATTCAACAGTATCATCGGGAAGAATAGGAACTTCCTGTTGTGCTATTATTGTACCACCATCCAACTCCTCTGTCACGTAATGCACCGTACATCCTGTGACACTATCTCCATTGTCCATTGCCTGTTCAACCGCATTCAGTCCTTTATACTTTGGAAGTAATGAAGGATGAACATTTATCATAGGAGCAGGGAAGGCATCAGGATTTTTAATCACTCTCATATATCCAGCAAGGATAATAAGATCTACTTTCCATGCTCTAAAGAGTTCTATCATTTTATTTTCATCTTTATGCGGTATCCGTATATGAGGTATTCCAAATTTGGCTGCCCTTGCAACAGCACCACATTGTTTAGTGTTATGTATCATCAACACTACTTCATGTTTATTACATATGGGATTTGTAACTATGTTCTCGAAGTTGGTTCCGTTGCCAGAACACATAATTCCTAGTCTCATTCTTGTAACTCGTCTAATCTATATGGTGAATAATTGGGATGTTTGGCAAGTTCTCTCTCATCAAGAACTTCATTAATAAGATCTTTTATCTCTTGCCTCAATTGAGATTCTAAAATAGGAATTTGTTTCACTTCCATAGGTTTGTGAGGTTTAATACCAGAGGGTGTGTAACCTTCTGGCACTGGCAATGACATGCCTTGTGTATCAATTTTTTCAGTCATCATACTACGAGGTCTATGAATTCACCAAGAACTTTCTTATTTAGTTTCTTGGTTTTAAGGGACTTTACAAAAGCACGTTTAATCTGGGCTTTTGTTGCGGAATCATCAACATCAAATTCAGAATCATTTGCTAGAGCAGACGCAGATAAACCAAAGTATGCGTCATAAGCAGATGTCTTAATAGTAAATGTCTTTTTCTTCCTCCACTCACTCATGATTTTACCATAAGCCTCTGGTTCTTTCCACTCATTATAATACCTCTTAATAAAGTAACTTGCATCCCGACTTTCCATGACACGAATACCAATGAAATTAGTATTTGGAAAATGATCTTTAAGATTCTGAACTAACATATCAGTAAATTCATGATAACTATACCCAATTGGATATGTCTTTCCAATTTTACGATCACGAAAGAAAACATGATTTGGATTTATATTCCTAGTTCCAAGATAAGGTTGATCTTCCCAATGACGTTCTACTTCTTTATGATAAGGAAGTTGAGCAGCTTCTCCATCAGTCAATACGATACACTGAACTTTTTGTAATTTGTTCTCCTTTTGAAACTGAGGAAGAATCTTATGTAAACAAATCAAAGACTCATTTAAAGGTGTACCTGATAAACATAACCTATGTGGATACTGATAGTAACATCTTATATTCCTATCAAAAGAACAAGCAATCCTCCAAATGTTTATCATTTGATGCTCTAGAGTTTTTGCATTCACTTTACTTGTGAATAAATTCATCAAAGCAAAGTTATGATCTATTTGAAAAACATACTCCTTTTCTTCATAGACTGGTTGTGATTCTATGTGATTCCACTGCCCTGTATTATAATCCATCTTAGCCCTTTTCCACTCTTGACTAAAAGCATAAACCTCAAAAGGAATAGAAACTTTACGACAAAACCACATTAGATTGTAAAGTTGTTTCAGAGTATCACCCATCACATGAGCCATAGAACCACTCCAGTCTAGAATGAATATTAGACCATGATTCTTACCATCAGGAAGAATACTTACCTTCTTAAATAAATCCTCATTGAACTTATAGGTTTGAAGTTTTGTTGTATCTAAAACTCCAGTGCGACTTGTAGCAGCACGAGCATAACTATCTGCTGCTTTCTTACACTCAAACTCTTTTACCAGATATGAAACTTCTTTTTTTGCTTCACTCTTAAATTTATTATATTCTGCATCTACATTTTCAAACAAATCATCTTGAAGAAATTCATACTTTTCTTTGCGACCACTATAATGAACTTGCTCCTGTGCAAAGTGATTATCAATATCTTCATGAATTTCTTTATTAGAAGCAATCACGTTCTCAATATTTACATCAGGTGCTTCAACATAAACATTTTCAATTCCATTATGATTGACAAGATCCATGATAGAACCTGCTAATGATTCAGCAGTTTCTACAGTGGGTTCATCATTGCTATCGCTATTCCCAAAACCAGTATTAGGACTACTACTCCCACCTTCCACATCAGCATCGCTATCAGAGTCAGAAACGGAAGAGCCAAGATTATCAGTGCTATCAGTGTCAGCAGCCCCAGTGCCTGAACTATCACTTGGAGACTGTTGCTGGAAAGGATCTTCTTGATCACCTTCTTGGCTTTGTTCTTGTTTCTGGAGTTCCTGCTTGCAGAAATTATATAGCGTTTCTGCTGCTGCGATGGTGTCAGTAAAGGTCTCGGCATTTTGTATTAAAGTGATAATCTCCTTTTCAACATCTGAAAAAGATATAGGAAGGAACGAACCAATCTTGAAATATAGATTAGCACGATCAGCAAGATTAAAAGCACTAAGATCTTCATCTGCTACTTCAAAGAAATCTTTATCATGTAATTCACTATAACCCCTATAGAAAGATTTGGCAATACCAAGATACCTACGCTTCATTAATTTTTCAATACGAGCATCTTCCACTACGTTTACAAACTGTTGAGGAATCTTGTCCTCCCATCCCCACTCATTAGGAGTATAGAGTGCATGTCCTACCTCATGACCAACCAACATATCATATACATCATTACTAGCCTTCTCCCAAAGAGGAAGAGTTAACACACGAGTCTGAACATTGAACTGTGCAGTTTCGCATTGCTTGTGCTCTACTATGATGTCCTCAGTAGCAAGAAGTTTGGCAAGTTGTGATTTGATTTCCTGTTTGACTGCCATGTGTCTTTTCGTTTGATGTACCTATCATACTAGAAAACCGCCCTTTGTGGGCGGTCTGTAGACGCTTTATCAACTGTCCACGCCTTTTCCTTGCAGCACGTAGAGCCTGTGGTTTTAGAGTACGTTTCTTCTCCTTCTTAGAATGATGTTGCCAATTTGGGGTCATTGTTCTTAAGATGATCCATAATATTTATTGTAGGATACCATCCCAATTGACGCAACGCCCTTGTGTCAGCACATAAACTGTCTGGTTCACCTGGTGTGTCCTCTTTGATAGGCAGATCCCGTCCCATTGCTTTTGCTATGTCCATGACAGGAATTGCTTCTCCATATCCAACATCAAGGTGTCCTCTGAAATTAGAGTCCATCAGTAAACATATGGCCGTTGCCACATCCCTAACATGGATATAATCTCTATAGTGTCTAGTAATGTACTTGGCAGTATTCTCTTGAAGCATCCTGTATAGCATGTCAGGTCTACTATTCTCCTCTGCCCATACATTAAAGAATCTCATGCCCACACTATTAGGTGGTGCTTGTAATTCATTTACCTTTTTGGTAATAGCATAAGGGTTTTGAGACCATCCATGAGCACCAGCAGAACTAGCATAAAGTAACCTTACATCATTCTCTCCACAATAATCAAAGATAGGTTTAGACTTCTCTACATTATTTTCCCAGAATCTATCAGGATCTTCAAAACTTTCTCTAAGAGCAGCAAAGGCAGCAAGATGAATGACATAATCATACTTCTCTTTTGGTTTAAAAAATCCTATGTCATCAGGAAAATCCAAACCATAAAGATCCCATCTTTCATTTTGCCACTCACCATAACAGTTAGACTCTTGAATAAAACTCCACAAGTGGCTTCCTATGAAACCCTTATGTCCTGTGATTAATACTTTCCTACCTTCATAAAATTCTAGTTTCATGTTACCGTCCAATCAATAACAGTGCGGATCTCTTGGTTATACTTCCAGATCTCTTTGAACATATCAGCATTGATGTCCTCTTTTTCCAATTGGACAATCAACGAATTAATATCCTTAGGGAAGCAAGTTCCACCAAAACCCCTATCACCATCTATACCAGGTACTCTGGTATGTGATGTACCGATTCTACTATCAGCAGTCACACCCTCTACCACATTCTTATAATCCATACCCACCTTCTCACACATATCATATATCTTATTGAAATATGCTACCTTATAAGCCAAGAAGGTATTAGAGAAATACTTCACTGCCTCACTCTCATCAGAACTCATAGTAATAACTGGAGTTTCATGAAAGTATCTCCAATAAAAATTAGCTGCATCTCTTGTAGCATATTGATTTCCACCTATTACAGTTCTCTCTGCATTGGCAAAATCAACCACAGCATTCCTAGCAGTAAGGAACTCTGGGTTATGAGCAATAGTAAGAAACTCATACTTCTCAGCATATGCTTTGGTGGTTCCAATAGGAACAGTTGACTTGATGATAAAGACAGTATCTTTAACAACATACTCCTCCTGCTTGATACCAGCAAAGAAACTATCCAAGATGGATAGATCACAACTACCATCCATTCTCATAGGAGTAGGAAGGCAGATGAATATGTACTGCTGATCTAGAACTTCTTCTAGAGTATTGAATGACCTATTCTTATCTACGTCATAGACCTTAGTTGGTGCTTTATCTCTTACGTTCTGGTAAACTGCATTGCCAACGAAACCATTACCAACAATTCCGATCATAGGGCTAACCTGCTGAATCCTTTTACTTTCTCAAATCTTAGCACACTATCGAACCTATCGTCCATACCTGTCTTGTGAGATATGACAAAAACGTTAGCATCTTTGATGACAAAGCGGATAATCTTAAGGAATTCTTCCGTTCCGAACCCATCAAGTGAGGAATCAAACACCTCATCCATGATCAGGAGATTGGTGTTGACAGAATTTTTAAACCGTGCTACCTCTCTCCAAGTAAAGAGAAGGGCTAGGTCGATACGCATCTTCTCCCCTTCACTAAAGGAGGAATAAGAAAAATTGTCATGGATAGGAGACTGGACAGTTTCGTTGAACTCCTCATCCAATGTAAAGTTAATATAAAAGTCCATCATCTGAAGATACCTATTCACCTGCTGATTGATCAGAGGCAAATACTTCTTTATGATTTTGGACTTAACTCCACCATCCTTAAGTAACTCATAATTAAAATTATGATATTGAATGGTTTCTTTTTGAGAGGCTAATGCCTCATATGTCTCTGCTAACTTAGTTTGAAAATCTTCTAGTTTCTCATGCTCAGTATTTCTATTTGCAAGTCGTTCGGTAAGTGTTTGAATCTCCGATTCCAAATCTCTGATTTGTCGTTGACACCCAGAGATACGAGTATTGTTTTTAGAAATGCCATGCGTGAGTGTAGTAATCTCCTTAGATAGATTTGTAAAGTGATGCTCTCGCTCTTCCTCCTTTTTAATTGCCTCCTCTAGTTCTTTATAACCAGATTGCAACTCCTTTGCTTTATTTTGAGCATCTTCGATTTTATTTAGTCTGAAGTCCTCCTCGATCTCTTGTGTACAAGTAGGACAAACCGTATTCTTTGTAAAGAACTTATGTTCCTTAGTAATCGTTGCTACCTTATTAGATATTTTCCCTTTAAGATTTCCTAACTCACGTAATTTTTCTGTAGCACCTGTTACCGCTTCTTGTTGTTTAGTGAGATCAAATACATCATTCTCTAAAGATTCATTAACCGCCACATAATCATCAGACTCTTTAAAAAGAGTAGTAATTTTTTGTTGATTATCATCTATCCTCCCTTTACTTTGAGATTCTAATTCCTTGATCCAATTAGTTTGCATATCAACTTTATCATTCAAAGATTCTTTCTTAAGATCTAAAGTTCTAGTTTCATCTTTAACTATTTTGATTTTTTCTTTAATAATATTATTCATCGATGAAAATATTTTTATATCTAGTAGATCCTCAATCACCTCTCTTCTATTTGTAGCTGACAATTGCATGAAAGGAACAAAGGTGCTACTACCCAAAATAACAATTTGAGTAAAAGACTTATAATTCATCTTTATGACATTTTGCTCTAACCACTTTTGTTGATCATTAGCATTAGAAAACTGATCTAGACACTTATCATCTTTCCAGATCTCAAATATATTAGGTTTTATGGCTCGAACTATCTTCCATTTAATATTACCAATAGAAAAATCTACTTCCACCCTAGAGTCTTTTTCATTGGTAGTATTAATTAATTGTGATTTATTAATCTTTCTAAAAGGTTTACCAAATAAACTAAAAGTAAGAGCATCTAATACTGTACTCTTTCCAGCTCCATTTGTACCTATTATTAAAGTCGTAGCACATTCATTGAATTGTATTTCAGTGTACTGATTACCAGTACTTAAAAAGTTTTTCCAACGTATTTTTTCAAATGTAATCATGTTCTTCAGGTGGAATTACAATGTCATTTTTAGTGATGATGGCATATTCATACCCATGCATGTGACATGTCTTCATCATTAAATCCTCATCAACTTCAACTACGTTCATATTAGGATAACCCACATCTTCTAACATCATAGCATATCTATCAGCATCGTCTTCTTCCTCAAAGATATACAATATTTGTCCTCCTCTCTTATCCTCTACAGCATAAGCTCCCTCCTTCTCTTTACCATTCATGGTCAATATAAACATCATATCAACTCACAGGCCTCTTGATAACTTTCTTGAAGCATCTTCTGAATCCTTGATTTATCTAAATCAATCTGTGCTTCCTCCACATACCTATTAAGGATAGAAAGAGTATCTTCTGATTCAAATGCCTCAAAGTTTTCTGCGTCATGAAGAATAAAGTTCTCCACAACCTTCAACTCAGCCACATTAGCATTATACAACTTATCAATAAATTTTTCAAATTTTACCTGATTACTTTTTTTTCTTACCACTACCTTAACTATCTTATCTTCTAATTCTCTTGCATCAAACAATTGATAATCTTGATCATTGTAATAGATTATCTTATGAAGTCGGTATGGATTATTGACAGGAGTATGTTCTAGAGTCTCTGTATCAAATAAATGAAATCCTCTATTAGCATCATCCACATCATTCCAGAACATCTCATAAGGATTACCAAGATAGTAAATATTATCTTGATTAGATCTACAATGATAATGTCCAGAGTATGTCTTCTTAAATTTTTTAAATATATCCCACTCCATACCATGTTCCATCATATGACCTGGTGTGGCTTTGAATCCATTCAGTTCCAGATGACCCATACAAACAGGTGAATTTGATTTATTAATCGCTGCAACACTTTTCTCTTTGTTCTCAGAATTAATCCAAGGTACAAGAAGAATACTTAACCCACCAACCTCTATGGGAACTGTTTCTTCATATATTGGAATATTATCATACTCTCTTAACAACAAATCAATTGCATTTATATCATTTGTATTTTTATAATATATGTCATGATTACCAACTATCGTATGGACTGTAATGCCCATATCTTTTAGTCTATCAAAATAATTATCCTTAGCCCACGTCAATGCAGCAAAATCAATTCCCTTTCTACTATCAAAAGTATCACCCATATTAATAACTGTGGTGATACCTTCTCTTTCTAAAGTAGGAAAGAAAACATCATTATAAAACTTTAGAAAATAATCGTGAAAAAGTTTTGAGTTTTTACGACATCCAAAGTGCTGGTCTGTGATTATGGCAACTTTCATCAATTACGAAGTTTTGCATGTACAGCATCCTTAATGGAATTATACTCCGAAAAGTTGTCTCCGTCAATCTTGTTACTATCATCAAATACTTCATTATAGCCAGACTTCTCAATAATCTTATTCTTAATTTCTAATTGACGTTTTTCTCTTTGTATTCTGCGGAGAAACGCATAATGTATAATCTGCGTAAAGTATGCAAAAGGATTACGGGATTTCTCAGGATTGAAGTTGTGTATATACTGGACACAATTTTCTATGCCATCGGAGATCATATCCTCCTTGAACATGTAGTTGACAAAGTTTGGTTTGAATGATAAATGGTTCGCAATCTTTAAGAAGCACTCTCCTATGTATCTTGGGATAACAGGTTTAGGTTTATCCTGCAATCGTGCTATTTCTATATCTTCTTGATATCGAATAAGAGCAGCAAGAAACTCCTTATTATTAACGTAGTGTTCAGACCTTTTACGTTTAGCCATAGGTTTTATCATTGCCATGAGTCTTTATCACTATTATGTAGATATTATAACACTTTCATTCAATATTGACAACAACTTGACAAGTATACAAAACACCTGTACAATAACCTTTGTAGAGGTTCAAGAGATATTAGCTTTTAGAATTATCTTTAGTATCTTTATATATTTTTTCTAAAGTATCTTTAGCTTCTTTAATAGTAGATAGGTATCCCATTTTTCTATTTAATTTATATTTACTACTGCCATCACTATTCTTATCATTGTGGTGTACATACTGTTGATGCATATTAATCATTTCAACATCACTAGATTCAGACATGGTAAGAACATCATCTATATTAACAATAAACATATCGTCTTTAGTAGTCTTTAACCAAGGTTCTACTTTATAACCAACGATGCCCGTGCGTCCTTTGATCTCAGCTATGATAACAGGATCAGCAATCAGTAAAATGATTTTATCTTCTTCTTCTGATGAAGCAACCTTACAAAAGATTTCTTCTCCAGATTTAAATTTAATAGTAGCAAAAAAGTCGTCTTCTATCATTTTTTTAATTGGATAGTTATTATTTCATAGTTGAAATTTTCTTCATTGTAGATTTTAATTCTCTCAATAAGATGATTAAGGGTATAATTTCTCTTAGACTTGTAGGTACAATCATCAGAGATATCATATAGAGTTGCTTTTACTTTATCTTTTCCTTTTCTAAGAACTCTACCGATGGACTGGAGGTTTCTAATTCTGGACTTACTGGGACTAGCAAAGATAATATTGTGCAGCCGCTTAATATTGATCCCAGTACTAAAAGTCCCATAACTTGCAATGATGATCGCATTTGCTTCCTCCTCTGTAATTTCTCTAACTAATTCTCTTTCACTAGTGTCTACACCACCATGAATAAAAAATACTTTACGATCACCTTTCTTATTATTATTTATTAAATCATAAAGCACCTGACCATGAGCTTCGACTCGTGAAAACAAAACAAGAGTATTACCTTTTAAATCCAAAGATAGATTCTTAATAAACTTATTTCTTTGTTCATGAGTGATCAGATATTCTATTTCATCTTGATATGTTTCAAATTTTTTTTCTGGATGTTTAAGAACAATACATTGAATATCTAATTGAGAGAGATGTCCCTGTCTCATAAGTTCTTCTGTTCTTGTCACCTTATAAGATGGGCCAAACAATCCCTCTAATACCCACTTATGCGTCTGTGTTCCATCAAGTGTTCCAGTAAATCCAAATCTATACTTAGCATGATGTAATTTTGTCATTATAGATATTAAAGACTTCGACTTAAAGAGATGTGCTTCATCTCCTATAACTACATTGTAATCTTCAAAGAATGACCTTTCTAGTTTATATACAGATTGCCATGTGGTAATTGTTACTGGAAACTCATTTGTTTTTTCTTTACCTGCATATATCTTGTGACAAAATGAATCAGCATCCCAACCGTAATCTAAAAAGTCCTTATACATCTGTTCTACGAGAGATGTCGTTGGAACGACTAAAAGGATTTTTTGCCCTTTCTCAACGTAATATCTTACAAGAGAGTAAATCATCAACGATTTGCCTGAAGCAGTGGGTGATATCAATAGCTTTCTATTATGTCTTAAGGCATCGTATACTCCCTCTACTTGGTATTTCCTTGGTTGATGACTGCAAATAGATCTCATATAATCTTTTACACCATCATATGATATTCCCTCATTTACTTCAAAGGGAGCACCATAGTAATCATTATCCTCAAACTTATATGTGTAATCGTGTCTATCACAGAAAGCAATAATCTTATCTAATAATCCTACATATATCTTTTTTGATCTCAAATCAAATAGGTGGATCTCTCCATTCCAATTCCTATTCCGATATTGAGGCATAAACTTTGCACCCTCTACCTCAAAGGTAAAGTAGTCTCTTAACTCATACTCGATATGAGGTTCAGAATTAATTTTTAAAAATACTTCGTTGGCCTTCGATATCACCACATTGGCCGTTGTGTCAATCACTTAACCCATGCATCTATGGGTATTTATTAAGTATTGTCAACCACTCTCAACCAAATACTTTCTTGCTCTTTCAACTCCCTCAAGATCATCACCCAAATTACTCAATCCCCTATTACAACTATCACATATCCATCCTCTAAACTTGCCAGTTTTGTGGTCATGATCAAAAACTATTCTTGAATTTTTTTGTTCTATAATATTTTCTTTTCTACCACACATATCACAATGAGTTGATTTAGGAACTGTACACCTTTTCTTTGCCTCACGAGTTACTTTATCAATCATTCTTTCACATTGTTTACAATGTTGATAACGAAGTTTACCGTATGAACTACCTTCACCTCTCGTGCGAAAAGACTCAATAGGTTTTTCTTGATGACACTTAGTACATTTTTTAGTTTTATTCATCAACCCAGTCCAGAATTAAAACGCATAAACTCAATTGCATTCTTAATCTGAAACGTTCTGTTCTGTATCACCTTAAGAATGCTTTCAAGGTATACTAACATTGTATCATAATAATCGATCTTTAGGGAACTAGTGGACAGTTTCTCATCTGCATCAAGATATTTCTGCATCGTATCCTTGTCCCTTATCTTTTTTCCAAAAGGATCTTTCTGGTATACTTCTGGATCTGCTTTCCCACTAAAGTATTCATACCTCTCATGACGGATATTTTTTCTTTGTTGCTCTGCTTTCTTTCTTAATAAAAAAAGTGTATTATATAATTCAAAATACTTTGCATGTAGAGAGGGGATATTTAATGACTCTTCATGTAGATTATCTCTGTCCATCTTTGCATCTTTCTCCCACATCTCTTGAATAGTTTCAAGAGTTACACTCATAGTTTATTGCCAGATAAATCAGTGATATTAAATATAGTATACTTGAAAGATACGTCTGCTGTCAAGTAAGATATGTCCTCAGCCGTAGCATCAAAATTAAGTGTTGATAGTTGATATGGAAATAAGTTTTCAAATACAATTTTAAAATTAGGATTTTCTGAACTGGTTAAAATTTGAAGAGTGCCATCAGAATAAAAATTTAGTTGAGACTTATCAGGTTGCACTAAGTCTGGATTTGCATTTTGAAAATCAAAAGCATCTTGTAAAGTTTCTGCATATCCAACTGATCTTATCCAATTAGATACCTCAAGATAATTTTCTAAATTTTCATCAACAAGAAAACGTAAATTAAAATCACCAAAGGTAACCTTATCACCAGGCAATGGAATATCTTTTAAGTAAGTAGGTTGTTCAGCAACACCTAGATTCAAGTCAGGTATGTTTGCTTCATTACCAAAGAACGAAACCTTAGGTGCTCGGTTTAAAATAAACTTAAACCCAGTAGGTGATAAAAAATTTCTATTCTTTATCTGCTTATCGTATATACTAGCCATTCAACCTTTTCTAAGTATTTAGACAAAAAAAGAGACCCCCGAAGGAGTCTCTTGAGAAATATAAGCATCTCGCTTACATGAGGTTCTTAACAGCAACACGTCTGTAGTAACGGTTAGTATTAATGCTAAGAGATCCCATACCTTGACCTTTACCATCTGCAAATGGGTTCGCAACGATTCCGTAACGAGTCTTAAAGCCAATTTTTGGTTGGAAACTATTCTCTCCAACTGCACGAACCATCTGTAGTGGAACGTATGGGCAGTAGAACAGACCAGCATCATAAGGAGAAGTACCCTTATAACCAACAACATAGTACTGATTACCAGGACTTGTGTTAGCGGCCTGAGTAGCACCACCGATGTTAGCAGAATAAGGATCGATGTATACACGATACTTACCTTGAAGAACACCAGCAAATGTGTTACCAGCAGGATCAACCTGAAGGTTAGCATTAAGTGCAGGAGTGTAGTCAAGTACACCAGCCATGGTTAGTGCAGAAGCAACGTCTGCAGAGCACATGATGATGTTACCCTTTCCACGACGAGTTCTTTGTGCAATAGCGTTTGCATCTCTCTCGATCTGGAATAGAAGTCCTTTGAACTTCTCAACTGACCAACGACCATTTGAGTCAACATCTAGGTCAAAGATACCTGGAGTTGCAACGTTCTGTACAGCACCCTGTTCAGCAACCTTGTAGATGGTTCTAATAACTTCTCTGTTGATTTCAGCAAGGATCTCAGTAGAGAGGATATTAGCAAGTTCTGCTTCTGCATTTAGACCGTGAATTGCCTTAAGGTCTTGAGCAAGTTCTAAACTGTACTCTGCCTTGAGGGCTCTTGACTTAGCAGTAACAGTGACCTTCTCGATTGAGAATGCCATCTGGTTGAAGGCATCATTGCCATCACCGAGACTTTCTGCCTCGTTGGTTGACATCCCTTGACCAACGTTATAACTGTTGTCAATAGATGATGCAGTACCAACTGGGTTAAGTGCAGCAGGGTTGTTACCGTTCTGTGCGGTTGTACCCATACCAACTTGACTGTCGGTGTCTCCTTCAGAAAGTCCGAAGACCTTGTTCTGTGAAGAGAATGCAGAGTCTGGCTCGTTGTAGAATGCTTCTGTACTTGCCTGACCACCTGATCCACCAGCCATCTTGTTGTACTTGGATCTCATCGCAAAGATAAGTCCAGTAGGACCACTCATTGGTTGAACACCAGCAAGGTCATATGCGACCAAGTTAGGCATTGAACGACGAATGAGGCTGATCAGTACAGGGTCGAAACCTGCAACAGGACCAGATGCTGTAGCAGATGCACTAAAACCAGCATTTCCAGAACCAGCACCTGGAGAGGTGTTAGAACCAGTGTTGTTAGTAGGGACTGCTTCGTTGAGCATACCACTTTCTGAGAAAGAGGATGACTCTCTTAAAAATCTTTCTTGGTTTTCTAGCAGGACTGCTGTGACCGCCTTACGATGAGGATCTGAGATCTGATCAACGCCTTCTGCTTCTAGAAGGGGCTTCCACTTTTCCTGCAAGTGTTCTGATTGGAACATTTGCTTGTTACCTATAAATGTTTAGTTTGATTTAATATTTAATTCAGTTTTGCTTAAATGCTGAAAGGGTCTTAAGGTAAGCACCCATTGAACCAGAAACCATGTCTGGTGGAGCTGCTTCTCCTTCTGTTAGCGTTTCAGTTTTAGCAGTTGAAGTTTTACCAGGGAAATAAGATTCCTTGAGTGTTTCCAACTTTTCACGATATTCTGTCTCACCTTCAAACTCTACACTTTCAGCAAGTGAAGCGAGCTTCTCCTTCTGGGTGGCAGCAAGGCCATCAGAAACAGTGTCAAGGATACCGTCAGCAACAGACTCAGCAAGTCTATTGTTTAATCCGATATTCTTTTCTATTTGCTCATTGAGCTTGGTTTCCATATCATCTAGTTTTTCTACCATGCTTTCTAGCACATCATATTTATCGTCAGGGATTGATACATAATTTTCTTCAAAAAGACTCTTCATTCCACTAAGGAATGATTCAGTCAGTTCAGTCTTAAGACCGTGCTCGATGGCAAGAGTATTCTCTTCCATCCACTCATCTGAGACGTACTCAAGATAAGAGTCAACACGTTCTTGAAGGGCTTCTTTCTCTTCGGCAAGTTCTTCAGCGATTCTTGCCTCATGCTCCTCTTCAATAGTAGCACGGATTTCAGCAATCTTAGAATTGATGGCAGCTTCAAAGATTGTCTTTGCTTTTGCCTTAAATTCTTCAGAAAGTTCTTCACCACCTAGAAGAGCATTAACATCATCTTCCATGTTATACTCTTCTACTTCGGTGTCTTCTTTCTTCATTTTTTTCTTTTGGTTAGGAGCTCCTGCTAGATCATCATCCTTTTTCATATCCATTTCTTTTTTCTCAGGAGATTCTCCATACTTCTGTTCGATAACTACATCGTCTTCAGTTTCGACTTCTTCTGCCTTAACAGCACCTTTGTTAACGACATCCCTTACCTGTTTTAGAGTACCACCAGGTGTCTTCAGCTTTGCTGAATCATTGGTAGGACTGTAGTTTTCAGGTGTAGGGCCACCTAAATCCTCTACATTAGTAGATAGACCTTCGCCTGGATTCTGTAACTTACCCATTGGTTCTGCTGGTTTAGCGTTAGCATTAACAGCAGTCTTGGATTGGGTTACGTCCTCTTCCATTCTTTGTAAATTTGTGCCACGAGACATTTTAGTAACTCTCCGAATTCCTGTAGTTAAAAACCTATATTTATTTAGAAGTTTTATATGTTTGATAAGAAATCATTAAATAACGAGAGTTTTTTCTCGTCTAATGCTTTCTGATCAACTAGTGTATTGATGGTTTTGTAGGTTTTATGTGCGAACTTCTCACGCAAAATACCTCCATCCCATACCCAGTCCTTACCTTCCATAATTCCCTCAACAAATGCATCAGGAGCAGAAGGATCAGCAACAATATCAGCAGCAGTTGCTAACATGAAGTCATCACTGACTACGTTTACACCTTCACGGGTTGGTTTTAGTGAACCAATACCACGAGATGAAACACCGAGTTTAACACCTTCATCAATAAGTGAAGATGCAATCTTACCCATTGGTGTGCCAAGAACCTTAGCCTTACCAATGAAATTAGAACCACTTTCTTTAAGTGATATAATCTTATGAGAAACTCTATCGAGATTCACCGTTGGTGTATCAGGGTGACCCAACTCACCAAGTGCTCTTCCCGATTGAACATGATTCTCATTATACCGAGCAACTTCTTTGCGAAGTGTCTCCATAGGATACATTCTTCCATTACGGTTTTTGATGTTTCCTTGAAGGAATACTCCTTCAATATACATAGACTTCCTACCGTTGCGATTTTCAACGAGAAATTCTACACTTTCAATTTCTTCTCTAATGAGTTTCATCAGGCTTCCCCTGTAGTTTGAACTTGTATAATATGAAGTCCTGATGCTCCACCTTCACTTCTTGCTGCAAGTCTTGCAGAAGAATATAAGGTAGCACCTGGAACATTGAAACCACCACCAGCACTAAATGATGTCATGATTCCACCAGTATTAGCATCACATGTTAATCGAGTCTGATGATATCCACCAACTCCGTTACTTGTATCAACAGCCGTAACTCTTGCATGATTAAACTGAAATTCTGGCATTGTAGCAATACCAGTTCTTAAACTTACATAGTTACCTACACTAAATGGAACTTGCATTCCTTCAGGGCAATCAATTATTGTTGCCGTATCACTCGTTGTAACTCCGACTACTGGACAAGAATATCTCTGCATCGAAAGAGTCTCTGACTCTCCTGCAGCAATAAAATAGTCTGCAGTAGTTGCAGTTGGTGATACTGAAGTTTGAGAAATGGAAACATGTGCTCCCTCAGTTATAGGAGTCAACCTCAAATATTGGGATTCAATTAAGAAGGATGAGGTAGCAACTGACGTTTTAGTCAATGCCATTGAAACACCAGATCCAACGACTACTCTATGTGCCATTATTCTTTAAAGTCCATTTAATAGTTATTTAGTAGTTATTCTTCTGACTCTTCTTCAGGTTCTTCAACCTCAAGTTCAGCTTCAGTTTCATATTCTTCATCATCATCATCTATTTCTACTTCTTGATCACCAAAAAGAGAACTAGCCACTTCGGGTCGAGCTAACTCAACTTTTTCAGCTGACTTAGCATATAATAAGTCTTTAATCTTATCAGTTATCTGAGAAGCAGACTCATCCGCACCAATCATATCCATTAATTCATCCATTTTAAGTGTGGTCAAATGTTAACTAGTTGTATTTATATTTCTCCACCCTTCGGTGTTGGAAGTTTATTTATTGTATCCGCAGTAGTTGCGGTGTCTACAGCACTAGATCTCAAAGGAGCATCCGCTACATCTGGTTGTGGTTCCTCTTCTGGCATTGGCATTGGTCTCATTCCACCAGTGCCTTCAGGATCTAACATCATATCTGCAGGATCAGGAATCACACCATCAGCAATTTCATTTTCAATCATGTCATCTTGTTCTCTAATTTCTTCATCAGTTTGACGCAATACATTACGTCTAACCCAATCTTGAGAATAGTATTTACCAATATAAGGTTCTGTTGCACCAAGAAGAGCTAATCTCTCATTTTGCAATTCAGTTTCTTTTAATTCGGTAAAGTGATTATCATACAAGAAGTCATATTGTATATGCTCTCTCATTACCTCCCAATCTTCTGGGGT
>Ga0208157_1000564_pt1 | contig 19532 bp, 40 predicted proteins | sample 5_EtaG_FD_184077 | JGI IMG/M metagenome (GOLD analysis project Ga0208157, IMG submission 184077) | Marine viral communities from the Subarctic Pacific Ocean - 5_ETSP_OMZ_AT15132 metaG (SPAdes) (version 2) | ecosystem: Environmental > Aquatic > Marine > Oceanic | place: Pacific Ocean | collected...
ATCAGACATTTCCTCAAACTCTTCCCATGCATGATCAGGTACATTAACATCTTTAACATTACCATGTTTATCTATAGTAACTGTCATCTGACCACCTTCCATACCATCAAGAAGCTTATCCATATTATCATCTCCACAACTACCTTGCTGTTTCTTTTTATCTTGAGCTTGTTTGAGTTGATCATAATAATATCTAGATCCTGCTCTTCTGTCTAGATTAAGATACTCATAGTCATTTATATCTATACCACCTTCAGGTAACCAGTGTCCATCTATATACTGATTGATTTCCATGTCCATTGCAATGTTAGCCAACTTCTTATCACTAAACATAGTAAAGGTTGTAAGATGTTGAAATGCAATATGCAGTAATTCATGTTTTAATAATCCCAATTTATGTTCTTCTGACAAATCAGTCCAGAACTTTTCATTAATCATCAATTGAAAATTAATGCCATTTTTACATACACCTGCAGTTGGTAGTCTATCACTCCAACTTTTGTGTAACATTAATAAAAAGAAACCATAATAGGGTTCCTTTAACATCAAGTCTTTTGATGTTTTACTCAGTGAATCTTGTCTATTCATTGTATTACGTTTACTTGGATGTCTTTAAATTTAAAATCAAGAGCTTTAAAGGTTCTCTTATTTTCCTTAATCATTTCTTCAATAAGTAACTCTACTATCCATGGCTTTTTACTACGAGTTATGTGATTTAACCATTTATTTTTATATTTTAAATCTAGTTTTGATTTTTTTAATGTAGCCTTTTTATTACGAATTATAGTTGCAATTTTAGAGTTTATCTCCTCCCACTCTGCAATACATGGTCTACCATATAACCATAAAAATAATATTTCTTGTTCATAGTCAATATGCGCAGTATCAGGGTCACTTAAATTTACAATTGCTTGCATAGCCATGTAATGATTATCTTTATCACTTGATTGCAGCATAGTCAGTAAGTTCTTTAAAACTTCTTTATTCATATTTTTCCTTTATAAAATCTTCCTAAGATATTTCCATTTAAATAACAATCATTTTCTAAAACTTCATGTTGAAACTGAGCTTTAGTTTCTTCATATGTAAGTTCTGCTTTTGAAAAACAAATCTTAAGTATTAATCTATCTACATAAATACCATCTTTATGTGCTTGTTTTATTTCTTTATTGCTACTGAAATAGTTTTTATAAGCAAGCTTTTTAATCACTTCATATTTCTTTTTTCTTTTATCTGTCACTTTAGCTAAAGCTTTTTTACCAAAATTCTTTTTTCTATTTGAGTAAAAATTCTTTTTACCTATATATAAATACTCTTTTCCATCTCTTGTAAATCTCATTTTATAAATAAAACCTACTGCCCCCTCTGGTATGAGCTCATCTTCAAAAGGTATACGCTCAAAATCACCATTAGATTTAATCCACCATCTTTCTATAGATTCTTTTACTCTAGTTTTTAAATTTTTCATTTTGTTCTTTAATATGTTCTTCATGTAATTTACGCAATCTTGCTCTTACTTTAGATTTTAATCTAGTATCAAGATTTGTTTTATCTACCAACCATTGCAAGTAATTTTTATCTTTTATTCTTCGTATTTCTTTTCCTTTATATTTTCCAAAGGGTAGTGTAATAACTTTATATGGATATGTTTTTGTAGACTTATTACCCCATTTAATTTCTATAAACTTATAAGCTCTACCTTTATCCCTTAAAACTTTACCAGAATCTAAATTTTTTTTAATTCTAAATTCAGAAATTTTAAGCATTTGACTGGCTAAACGTACACTTTCATATTGGTTTCCTGTAAGAACATCTCTTACACATATCATTTCTCCTTTTAACCTCATATCATTTTTTTTAATAGAGGTAATAAAACCTCTCTAGTTTTAGTAAGACCGTGAACTTTAATAGAATCAGATAAATCTTTCTCCATATCTAAAATTACATAATCAAAATCATATTTTTCTTTATATCTTTTCATAGACCTAATACCTGCTTCATCATTATCAAACAAAACAAATATTTTTTCATACTTTGGTAGTATACTCTTAAGCATGCTTTCTGGTATTAAAGTATTTTCACTATCTGGTGCAATTGATTCTGCATCATTTAACTTAAGTCTATTAAAAGCCATTAAATCTTTTAGTGAAGATGTAATCACAAGATATTTTTTATCATATTTTAATTGATCAGATCCTTGGATGTAGTTCTTAACTTTTATAAACTTCTTATCAGAAACTTTAGGTTGATAAACTTTATATAAGCTGCCATCATCTTTAAAATAACCATATATGCTAAGACCTTTAATAGTAATAGAACTTTCTTTACCATCAGCATCTTCTTTAGTCATTACATAATATTGCAATGGAGCCACATTATACTTCTCAAGTAGTCTAGAACCAATATCAAATTTAGTCCAATACTTTTGATCAACTGTTGTCCAGTGTCTTATTTCATAATCAGTTACCTTATATCTACTATGAACTTTGTATTCTTTTATAGGATTACAATCATTATTTAATACATATTCATTATAATCTTTCATAATTTTTACAGCTGACTGTTCACGAGTAACTCCAAATAAAATTTTTACCAGCTCAATAGAATCACCACCGTTTCCAGAAGAAAAATCTTTAAAAGAATATCTTCCTGTACTAGTATTAAGATAAATACACATTGAAGGAGTTCGCTCTCTTGTGTTAACTATAGATTTTATTTTTACATCTTGACCATCTAATTTTTCAGAAAGACCTAAATAATACTCAAAGGGCCATCCTGTTGGTACATCTTTGAAACTAGAAATTAAATTCTTTGTTGAAATCATAAAATAGTTTTAAACAATAAAGGGAGAACATAAATTACATTCTCCCTTCACTATATTAATAAATAATATGAAAGTTAGTCTAAATTAAAATCAGAACTAGTTTTCATAGGAATTGATAAATCATCATCATTACCAAAAGATTCAACTGGCTTGTTCTCAATCTTTCTTAAATGTTTAGATTCATCATATTGAAGTATTGATTCTGCCTTTGGGGCATAACCATACTTTTTGTTTTGTGCTTTTGCAAACCAACAGTCATATGCTATATAACCTGATTTGTTTTCATACTCTTTACCTGCAAGACAAGTGTGTAAATATTTATCTTGATAAGGTGCAGTATCATTGAATGCTTTTACAAAGTCTTCAATTGTTTCATGTTGGTTATCTTGTTCAGCAAACCACTCATTAATATCAAGAGCATTAGATAAGTTTTTTAAGAACATTAAAATAGATCTATCTCTTTGAATTTTAATTCCTGATTTAGTTTCTCCATCAGCAAATGCATATTGACTAGCTTTTACTCTACCAATTTGTCCTTCATAACGTCCTTTACTTTCATCATCTCTATCTTTAAGAAAACCATCAAAACCTTCTATTGGTTTAGTTTCCATTTCTAACATTAAATGATAAGCCCCCTCTATAAATCTGAATTCATCAAGTCTTACACTGTTAATTTTTAATTCATGATTACCAGGAGCAATTGTTTTAGGCATCCCACTACCACCTTCTGTGGTTAAATCTGTTGTACTTAAAGCCATTTGATTTTTTTTTAATTGTTAATAATTACTATTTATATATTTTATTCCAGTGAGTTTTTATCTCACCTTTTTCATTCATTTCAGAAATTACTATCTCTTCATTTCTTAAGTGGTCAGGTCTAGCACCACATGTTACACCATCATTGTTTTTAAAATTAACAATAGTTTGGTTACCTTTTCTATACATATAACCTATGGCATCTGCATTTGCACATATTAAAGATTTTATCTTACCTGTAAGGTCAATATTGGCAGCCATAACCATTTCTCCCTTGTCATCTACAACCTTATCTTTTATATGTCCAGACAAAATAATATGAGGTGCTAATGTATCAATAAAATCTAAAACTTGAAAAAATGCCTGACGAATATATAAATATCCAGCACCATTTGCAAGAGTTGTTACATTATTACCATCATAATTTTTACCCATAGGTGTTTTTTTATACAATTTTATAGCTAACGGCATAACCATAGATTCTAATGCAGTTACTGTATCTACTGTAACATAATCATAAGGTTTATCTGCATCTTTTATGGCCTTACCTGCATCAAGAAGCTCTTGTAAGTTATCAATTTTAACTTTTAATGCTTCTACATACTCACTGCCGTTCTCTAAGTCCAATATTAAATTGTTCTCTAAGCCTGCAAATGCTGTAGTTTTACCTGTTTTAGGTTTACTATAAATTATTAATCTCTTAGGATTAATTCTTTCTTTCTTTACTTTTTTTGTTGGAAGTACTATACTCATTTTATTTTCTTTTCTATTTTTTCTAATGCTGAGGCTATTCTATCCAAAGTATTTAACCAGTCTGGAAAGTTTTTTACCTCTTCTTTTTTTATATCATCCGTTTCCCAAGGAACATAATTAGGATCATCTTCCTCTTTCTTCTTTAACCCTACATCAAGATATTCTTCAGTAAAGTTTGGAAAGTCAGCAGGTTTAGTCTCCACTTCTTCTTTAGGAGGATTTTTTAAATAATCTTGATAAGTATTATAAGGTACTTCTTTACCTGTTTTCTTATCAATAGCAACTAGTTCTTCAATAGGTACAATATATACTTCATAATCATTACCTGATTTACTTGTTTTTTGTTCTAAAGGATATTCTTCTGTATAAAAAGGATTAAACTTTAGTTTATACAATGTATGTGTTGGATCTTCTGATACAGCATTAAAATCACTAAGTTCTATATAAATATCTCTTCCTTGTTTTAATTCATTAGGGAAGAATTGCATTTTTAAAGGTTCTCCCGGAGGGGCCCATGCAGACTTAGCAATAAAATATGGATCAGGAATCTTCAACCTTTTAAATGTAGGCAAGTGTGTTGCCATAAGAATTTTAGTATTCTCTTGTCTTTCAGTCATATTTTAATTTTTGTATTTGTTTGAATATTACCAGGTGTATTCATTTCTACTATTCTTATAGTATCCCTATCTAATCTAAAGAAGCTCATTCTAGTATCTCCATTTCTACATTTTAAGAAATGAAATACAAGAGTTTCTGGATCAATGATTTGAAATCTTTCAGGTCCATAATATCTAATCTTTCTAGCAGCTGGTTTATTAATACCAAGTACTATATCAGCATGTTGCAATAATGCATCAGCACCAAATAAATCAGAATCTAAAACATAATTACCATAAGTACCTTCCATGGCACGTTTAGGATCATCAATGTTTCTGTTTAATTGACTTAAAATTACAAAGGTTAAGGGATAGGTTCTTTTCATATAGGTAAGTGCTTCACCTAGATTATATAACATTTCAAATCTATCTTTCTCAGTCTTATCTCTTTTAAATAAAGCTGAGTGATCTACTGTGACTAAAAGTTTTGGATATACCTTTTGTCCATTAACTTCTTTTACATTAGTTTTAAAATGATAATCTATACTAGCACAGAATTCATTAACAGTACATGGTCTATAAATAGAAAACACTCTATTATTTTTATTTAATGTACTTGTATATTGTTTACATTTATTATAAATATCTTCTTGTAAAGGTTTATACTTACTATGTAAAATACCATAGTCTTTTTGAGTTATAGCAGAAAATGCTCTCATACCAAGAGTTTTCTCAGGCATCTCAAATTGAAACTGAAGAACTTGAAAGTCTTGATCTTTATTAAGAGCAATAACTTCTGTAACAAGTTGTTCCATAAACAAAGTTTTACCTACACCGGGTCTAGCCCCAACAACAGTTAGAGTGTTCCATTCTAAACCATTTAGTGTAGCATCATTAAACTTTGGCCATGCTGTTGTAAGACTTTTAATTCTACCATCCATTCTGCCTCTCATTTCTAAGAGAGCTTTTTCATAAGCACGCACTTTACTGATAGCCTTTAAAGGCTTTGCACTATTAAACTGTTCCAAATTATACTACTTTTTCTTTGAATATATTTTCTTCATCAGAGCCACCATCATTTAACATGTCGCAATAGGTAGCTAAATCAGACTCAAAAGATTTATCTGAGTTTTGTTTTCTAATAAAGTATTGAGAGGTTCTCATGTATTCATAATTCTTTAATTTATATTCTTCAACATACTTAAATGTTGCTTCTAATATTGTTTTCCAATCATAATCAAAAGTATCAAAAAACCATCTAAAACCCGATTCTAAATTTTTAAGATTAGTCCTTGCATACTTACCGCTTCTAAGTTTTTTAACAGGAAATATTGAATTATACTTTTTGATGTAAATATCAAATTTATCTCCCATTAAATCCTTAGAAGTTTTCTTTTTACTTTTTCTAAAATAAGAATTTAATTCCTCCATAAAGATAATACTTTTACTGGTTAATTGCAATTGATCATTTAACCAATTATCTGCTATTAACTTATGTATTTCTAAATCAGAATTAGCTAAAGTTTTAGATACAGAAAGCTTCTCTTTTATACAATGTAATACATACAAAGAATTAGGAGTTAATTTTTCTTTTATTAATTTATTAAAGATTTCATTCATACTACCAAATTACTGAAAAATTATAATTGTTTTTTAATATCTTACTAATTTCATTAAATATATCCTTACAATCCCAAACTTGTCCTTTGTTATATACAGCGCTTGCTGGATGACTTATAAAAAATTTATAATTCACATCATTTACAGCATCACTCCATTCATGGGCTTGCTTGCCCATATATACAAATACCATCCCTGTATGAGCAAAGGTTAAATAATCAAATAAATAAGCTAGAAAAGGCTTCCATATTGTATAATGTTGTCCTATTTTACCTACAGTAGTTGTAAGTGCAGTATTTAACATTAGCATGCCCTGGTTAGCCCATCTTGTAAGATCCGGATCATGTGATTGACCTACACCATCATACACAGTTCTATTAACTTCATTTAAAATAAATCTTAAACTTGGTTGTTGTTCCATAGTATTTTTGCAACTAAATGCTATACCATCTGCTACTCCTAACTTAGGATAAGGATCTTGTCCTACCATAATAACTTTAAGTTCATTATAAGGGCATTCCTCAAAAGCTCTAAATAGCTGACTAAGTTTTGGAGTAAATCTTTTACCATCTTTTGATAATCTTACTAATTGCATAATAATGTTTTCAAAATCACTGCTAAATATAAAAGATTTAAGAGGTTTAGCCCAACCGGATGGTTCAAGCTTTTTAAATAATTTTTGTTTAATTTCTTCTATGTCTATAGTTTTTGTCATATTTTGTTTATATTTATAAAAAATTTAATAATGGAAAGCAAAAAAATAAAAGAGTTAAAAGAAGATGCAATATTAGAAGTTAAAGTTAATAAAACTTATTATCAAATGTGCAAAGCTTCTTTGTTTACTGTTTTTAAAGATCTTTATGATAAATCAGGAGACCCTGATAAATTTGTAAAAAACATTGTATCAAAAGATTACAAAGATATGACAGATCATGAAAGACTCTTTTATACTTTAAGCCTGCTTGTTGGTGAAATTGAAAAACAAGGTCTTGAACAAAAAGCTTTTGTTGATAAAGAATTAAATGTAGAAGACCTTAAAAATGAATTAGAGGCTTTAAAATCTAATGAAGATTAACATTATAGAACTCACCTATTTCTATACAAGCTTGAATAGCCATACTTAATTCTCCTTTATCACAATCAGCAAAAGATTTATAGTTACCATCTATAAGTAATCCTGATCTATCTTTTACTAGCCTTTTCATAGCATCAAAGCTATAGCCGCTTTCCTTGGCTAGTTCACGTATACATTTATGCACTTTTGATATCTGTGCGCCACTCCCTGTAGATTCAGAGATAGACATAAATACGTCTACCTCTTGTCCTTCAGAAAGTTTTTCAGTAAATAACTTAAAAGCAAGTTTATCCATTTTCTTTGGATATACCAACTTCCCGTTTTGCATTTTTAATTTTGCTGAAAACATCTATTAATTCTTTTACTAATTTATAATTCCAAAGCTCACAATCTGGTTCTGACATATACACAGCCCACTCTTCATCAGTTCCAATCTCATCACTAGCTGATGTATATAATACTAAACCTTTAATTAATTCCATTTGGTAATAGTAATAGTCATAACCGTTTTGACTCTCATCATCATTAACATCAGTTTTCTCAAAACCTAATGTAAGTATTTCTTCTTCACTCATTTGTTTCTAGTTTTTGTACATTATTCCACAAAGATACATTTACAATTTTAGTATCATAATCACGCACTGCATCAGCATACAGACCTAATCTTTTAGGATTAAAATGATCTAACTTTTTAATCCTTTCTTTTCTAAAAAAGTTAATTACCTGAGATGCTACAAATAAATTTTCTTTATCTGGAGATCTTAATAAACTGATACAATTATCAACTTGACCTTGTTCCATAATATTAAGATATAATAGTAAATGTAATTCTGCTAAGAATATAAAAGGTTTAAATGTACCCTTTTTTGTTCCATCAATATACATAAACCATAAATAGTTTGTACCAGAGTTTGCTGATATTTCAAAATGTTCTAGACAAATCTTCTTTGCTAAATTTGCTACTCTTCTTTCCATGACATAACTGTATTTCTAACATGTTTACCTAAATCAGTATCATTTGGATACTTTTTTACAAAATGCACCATTAGGGCAGTAATGTTTGGCATAGCAATTAATTCATTGTCTATGGTATATATACTTGTATTAGTGTTACTATCTACACCTTTTACTTGTCTTAACTTATTTAATTCTGCTTTGCTTAATCCAGCTTTTATTTTTTTACTCATATTCTGCTAATTTTGATCCTAATATTTGATTTTCTTCTTCTAACATGTGAATATACTCATCCAGTTCTTTACTGGTAGTATCTATTGGTATTATTGCTTGCATAGCACTACCATATCCATTATTGAATATAACAAACTTATATCCATCCATCTCAAATGTTTGCAAAAATCTTGGGTTACCTTTAGTTTGATATGTTTCTACATCAATTATTTTAGCTTTATCCCATTCTTGATTTAACATATTATGTCTTTCTTGATGTTCTCCACATCCCACTAACAAGAGCGCTACTAATAATAACTTAAACATCTTCTTTTTCTTTCATATTATCAAAGTCTCTAGTAATTTGTACTTTAATTACATAATGTTTATTTGTAACAGGATCTCTCCATATTTCACAATCTTTATTTGTCTGTGACCAGTCTACAAAAACTAATCTATCTAAAATTTCTTTTTTTTCTTTATCTCTATAATGTTGAAATATTTGATTATGTATTGGCATTTTTTGTTGATTTTAATTTATTAAACATTTTTCTTTCTGATATACTTAATGTTGAATAAGTATATTTTTTTTCAGATAACATCTCTTTTTCAGTCTCTATGTAAGGTTCTCTCTTACTACCCAATCTGCACTTTATTTGATGTAATCTATTTGCCCAGGTTCTTCCTGATTCCTTTTTCATTTTCATGATTTCTGTTCTGCTTTGCTATAAGGTATGCTATATAAAGATCTTGATTAAACGTACCTCTCCATTTTTTTTGCCAGAAATTTATATAATTTGCTATATTATTTTCCATTAAAATATATATCTAATTGTTTTTATATCAAAATATTCAGAATATAATTCTTTAAACTCTTCAAGCAATCTTGTTTTATGTTTAAGAGGATATCTCATTACACCTGATTTATTTTTCACTTCATAACTTAAACTCATTAACTCTTTGGCGTGATCTGAGGATCTTGCCATTTGATTAGCATGATTAGTTAATGCAATTACCTCACATTTATTTTCTCCTGCTACATCTTTTACCATCTTAAACAACTCACTGTAGTCTTCTTTCCATTTCTTGTAGAAAACAAGAGGGCTATAATTAACATGCACTTCCCATCCAAGGTCCTTGAGTCTATTAATCTCAGGAATTCTTTTTGCAACTTTTTGCATCTTAGGTTCTAATACATCTGCAAATCTCTGTGGCATAAGACTAACTCTTACTCTTGGTTTTTTGTTGAACTTTGTAACATCAAGTTTTAACAAACTAGGATATTTAGTTGCCATAGTACTGTTAAGTTGTGGATGATCATCATATCTTTTAAGATAATCTATTAACGGCTCTGGTAGAAATTTTTGCATTAATACTAAATCAGTATTACATGCAATATCTACCATGGTATATATTGGATCTTGTTGATCAGGGACTTTGATAAAACCTCTTTCCCATTCTACAACAGAGTTAAATATATCATCTACATTCTCATTTACAAATACTCTGTGACCATTATATCTAGACATATAACAATAGGTATCTACACAACCACCAAAACACCCATATACTAGGTTTGGAGCTATGCAGTTAGCACTATTGTTATTGTCTTTTGTAACCAAAGTCTTTGTTTTCTGAATTTTAATTGCCCCACTCATTGTTTATATAAACTTTATTAGAATGGATCTTTTTCTTTCTGTTTCTCAAGCTCTTTTGCCTCTGCAACAAGCTTAAGTTCATCTTCTGTATAAGTATTTCTCTCCTTTTTAAGTTCTTTTTCATACTGCTCCCAATTATAAATCTCTAATTCTTTCATTCTTATAACATCACCTGCAGTTAAATCTCCAGGTAGTTGGCCGTTATTAGCATTACAAATTTCTATAAATATTTCTTTCATTCTTCCCATATCTTGAAAAATTTAAATAAAAAAGGGCCAAAGAAGTCCTTTAATTTCAGCTTCAAAAGGCCCAATAAATAATGTATACGCAAAACCATGTAGTTGTGCAATAGTATACCAAAAATATATCATCATAATTTGAGATACAATAAAGTAAATTGCAAGCAAAAACATGCTTGCTTCTAAAAATCTTTCTTCCATAAATTATTTGATTTTAAGCTAAAGAAGATAAATCCGCATCTTCTGCACGAATTTCCATATTCTTTATTTCTGTTTTAACAACTTCTTCTGTAGCTTTTAAACTAACAAGAGACCCTTCAGGTACAATAAGAAATCTTTCTATTGAATAGTATTTATATGGAGCAGACTGCTTGGTCAATTTAACTTCTTTTAATGAAAGACCTAATAAACCTTCTTGTAAAGCCATTTCTACTACATCAACCACAGTATAAACCATACCTTCCTCAAGCCACTCTTCATCTAAAATACCTTCTGGCTTATTGCTATTATCTATACAAATTGCTTTCATATTGTTCAATACTTGCTTCAATATTTACGTGATCTAAAGTTTCTAAAATTTCATACATCTTATCAAAAGATCCTGATGCAACATCTATATGTCCTTTATTATGTGCTATAAGTGCACATTGTTCTGCTTGAATAGGTGTATGACCACATATTTCAATCAAGCATGCGATGATATATCGAAAACTCAATTCATCATCATTATACAAAGTTATCTTATGTGTTTTGTATTCACTCATATAATAATATACTAATTTTTAACGACACTTTAGGCTCTAACCTAGATTAACCTGGTAGTTTGCCCATTTAATTTTACTTTGATCTAAAGTTTCTAAAGCTGATTTTACCCATTTTTCATCTACAGTATTTATATAACATAATATATGTACTATAGCTTTTTCATCTGGATTAAGCCTCAGTAACCTTCCTATCCTCTGTTGTGCTTTTCTTTCATTACCATATGCATGCATAATAATACCTTGTCTTAACTCTGGAATATTAACACCTTCATTTAATTGCATTACAGAAGATAATTTATTAATTAAACCATCTTTAAACATTTCTAGATTGTTTTCTGAGTCTACATTGTTACTATGATAACTATGCTCACATAATCTATCAGCTTGATCTTGTGTATTAGCAAATAAGATGCATTTATCCTTTATACTTGCAAATAACAACTTAGCATATAATTCTTTACTAGGATACTCCATCATAGCTTTCATTCTCATTACACGTAAAATATGCAATGGTCCAGAAACAGAATCAATTCTGTTACACCAGTATCCATAATTCTTTTGTTCTGAAGTTCTGAAACTTTTATTCTTCATTTCCACTAAATAATTATTCTTTGTGCTTAATTCAAGCTCATGTACAATTATTTGATAGTCATTTAAAATATTATTGTTTACCGCACTGTCAGTAACAAATTCATATACCATTGGACAAAATTCATTTACTAACTTACCTTTTTCAGATTTATGATATTTAGGTGGTGTACCAGTAAGCCCTAGAATTTTACTTTTGTAATTATCTAAGAATTCTTTATGAGAAGATAATAAACTGTGACATTCATCTAAATATACAATATCAAAATCTTTTGGATTCTGCTTATTTAAACTTAAGTAAGTTGTAAATTTTACATTAGTTAATAACTTTTCTTTTTCAAATTTCTGTGCTTCTGCTCTCCAACTATCAAAAATTGATAGTTTTGGTGCAACTACAAGTACATTAAGTAATGGAGAATAATGATTCTCTAAATGATTTAATGCAACAAGTGTTTTACCAACACCTGTAGCTAATGCTAAACCACATCTTTCTTTACCCAAAGTTGCTTTTAGAGCTTCAGCTTGTACTTTATCTCTATCCATATTTTATTTTATATTTATCTTCTAAATAAGCCATAACTCTATACCATAATGGTTTTGCAGTTTCTTGAGCAAGAGCTTTTGCTGTAGTGACAGCAGCTGATAAAGCTTCTTTACTACCTAACTTAACTATATTATGAACATCATCTTTATCTTTATATTTAAAGTATCCTCTATGATTATCATATAACATATCACCTTTTGCCTTTACTAATACATAAGAAGGTTCTTCTATACTTTTATTTTCATCCATCATTTACCATGGTTTTTAGTTTGTAATTTACCTCTTGAAGGAGGTTTACTATATTTTTTTAATATGTCTGCTCCACTGCTTCTTTTCTTTTTGTCATAACCAACTTCTTTTAAAAATTTATAATATAAATCTTCATTTGATCCTGGTTTATTAACTCTCCACTCTGGAGATATATTAAGTTCATCTAATATATCTTCTGTAAAATTAATAGTTGTTAATTTATAATATGGAGAAATAAGCTTTATAGGCTTATTTTCATCAAGAAATTGTTGAACAGTCATATTTTTATGTTTACCAAATCCTAATTTAGACTTTCTTGTTAAAGTTCTTAATAATACTACTGACATATAATTTATTTTACTATACCTTTTAATTTTAACATCATTTCATCTGCCCAATAAGCTTTGATGTCAATTCTTTTTTTCTTTTTGTTAAATTTAACTATCCAAACTTTTGGTATCCAAAATTTTACACCATTAACTTCAATTAAATGTGCTCTATCACTAGATCTATATAGTTTGTCATAATTAAAATATGAAGTGGCTCCTGTATCAATTCTAAACTGTCTCATATAATTATTTTAAATATTTCATAATTCTTGATTCTTCTGGATGATCATGTATCCAGTTGTGACAATTTCTACATACAGGTATCCATGTACTTTGTACTAAATAATAAGTATCACGATTACTACCTGCATAAGTATGATGAATATCAGTAGCTTGTTGACTACACCCATTTACTTTAACCTTACATAAGAAATTATCTTTAAGATACCTTTCTCTTAATTTGAGATACTCAGCATCTTTTTTCTTTCTTTTAGCAGAAACACGAGGGATAACAGATTTGTTTGGTTTTTGTGGCTTGTTTGTACTGCTTTTGTGGCAACTCCAGCAATATTTACAATATCTATTACCCTCATGATTCTTCCATATGATGGTCATCTTTTGACAACCATCACATTGTTTTAATTTAGGCTTCATTTGGGGACACCTTTATTTACATAATACCTAATTAACTCAAGTTTTTCATACTTGCTTCTTGGTCTTCTACCAAAAGAAGTTTCTATCCACCAATACTCTTCATTTCTAAGAGTTCTCCAATCTTCTAAATCAAAATGCTTAGTAAGATCATAAAACTCTTGATCAATTTCCGATAATTCTTGGTTTCTATACATTAACTTTTAGTCTAGGTAAATCATTAGGATTTCTACTTAAACTTAAAAAGTTTTTAGGTAAAATTCCTTCTTCTATAAATATACGAATTATTCCATCTTTATCAATATTTAAATCTTTAAAATTTAAAGTATTCTTAAATTTAGAGTCTGTTTCTGTATTAGCCAACATAAACTTAGTAAATGTAGTATCAGGAAACCATTTGCTAAACATAGTATTAGTAAGTTTAATTACTTTTCTTTGTTTAGCTTCATTAATAACCCGTTGTGCTCTTCTATGTACAGCATTAATTCTATATTTTTTCTTTTTGCACATCTTTTGAAATTCTTCTTTTGATAAAGATTTAACTCCATAAAGTGCACGTTTATATAAATAGTTCTGATACTCAGAATATTTATCTACTTCATACTTTGTATAAGTATTTTTCTTATACAGTTGATACTCTTCTAATTTACCAGAGTATTCAAATTTGTTTTTTTTAGTCGAATTCATCTTTTACAATTTTAACTAATTCATAAATAAACAAGAAAAGGGGCCATTGCTGACCCCTTGTCTTTATAACATATTAACTTTTATCCTCCTATAGAGAAATCTGCATTAGGCTTCATAGCCCCACTTGCTTTTTGTGCTTCATATGCAGCTCTTAATTCTGCAACATTATCATGTTGCACAAGCTCATCAGATTTAGAACCTGACATATCATAAACAGTTTTACGATAAATAGGTGCTCCACCTACTGTTAAAACAATACCTGTTTCTCCAGCTTTCTTTAAATCATTTTCAGGATACTTTTTGCTAAAAGGCTCCATAGATTCTTTAACTTGAATGTTACCATCTAACTCTTGTCCTGCAAAAAATTCCATATCTGTTAAATCAGCAACAGAACCTTGTAATAAAGTAGTAATAGTTCTTGGCTTTAAGAATCCATTGTCATCAATGAATGGTCTTTTTTGCTCTAATCTAACATATCCGTATTCTGGATTGTTTTCTGAAACATTAACAACTGCTCCTGTAGTTGCATTAGCCGCAACTCTTACTTTTTTTTGATTTGAATTCATGTTTGAATTTTTAATAAATAAATAAATAAATTGATTTTTGAGCAACTAGATACTATACCCACACATTGCTCAAATGTAGGTAAGTGGACTTTAATAAGTCATATTACATTAAGATAAATCTGTAATGTCTATATCTAAATTAGGAAAATCATCGTCATCCATAGAATCTAAAAATTCTCTAGATTCTGTGTCTTCTGGTTTCTTTTTTGTATCAACTGCTGAACCACTAAAAGGATTTGTGATTACATCACCATAGTCACATGCTATAAGGTATTGAATATCTTCATCAGTTAATGATAAGTACTCATCTATTGATAAATAGACCACTTTGCCATTTGGTAACTGATAATTCATTATACTAATTACGCAATAAATTTTTAAAGGTTAGCTATTAAACTATAAAAATTTATCATTATATAGCTAACAAGGGAAAAATATTTTTTACTTCTCCCTTGTAATCTGCTATAAGCATATATTCGACTAAAATATAATATTAAAAGGGCAATGAAAGGTTTTCTGCTTGGGTAATCTAAACCTCCGAATTTCACGGTATACAGTCACTGCCCTAATTCATTATGGTCTTACATCTTCAAATCCCATACTACAAGATGCATATAGATTTTCTCCATATTTAAACTCTATAGTATAAGGGAAATATTCTGTATAACCTCTAAATGATTGTACTTTACAGATAATCTGATTATCGTTATCTATTAAATCATTTTCAATAAGTTTTTGATGTATTTCATCTGCACCAGAAAGACCCATTTTAAGTCTGTCCCAATTACATCTAACTACATCACCTGTATAAAAAGCATTTGGTAAACCATTGCCAAGAATAATTTGAACAAACTGATTACAACCTTCTGTGCTTTTTAATAAAAGTTCTGTAAGTAATTTTGCTATATCTTCAACTGTTTCATCAGATTGTGCTTTTTTACAAAGATCTTTGACCATTACGGTTATATCATTTTCTGAAAGATCAATGCTTACTTTTTTTAAATCCATATTTTTTGTATTGCGAGTATAAGGCTAGAGATATTACATCTCCAACCTTAACTCTTATCCACTTAAAAAGCTTTAAATGCTTTTGCTAAAATAAACTAATAATATTCCAAAAATGCATAAAGTAGCAAACACCATAAGTGTTATAGACACATAATATGAGAATTTTTCTACATAATATTCACGTCTTGAAGACTCTAACTTGCCATAAATCCATTTTTTGGATTCAGGACAAGTAAGTCTTTTATGTAAATCTTCATAAGATTCTACATCTTTAGCTGCTTGCTTCATCTTCTGATAATATCCCATTTTCTATATTATTATGTCCATATGCATCGCAATGAACTGTTCCACAACTTGCTAGTACTGCAATTAAAAAGGCTACAGCAAACCATATACCTGTTAGTAATGTTTCTTTTTTCATAATTTTATAAATCATTAGCGTTAAACATACCAAATTGCCCTTGCATCATCTTGTGATGCAACATAAGCAATTCAGCTCTTATTGAATCTATAGTAGTTACAGTTAATCTGCAATCATACTTGTCTTCAAAACCTTCTTCATCTAATTCTTCTTGGTGTACAGCTAAATGTAAATGCTGTATTTCTTCAATCATAGGGTTAATCATAGTATTAATCATAAGTTTTAATTTAAATAAATTTAATAATTGTTTTTAATAGTTTTAATTCTAATTTCTGTTCCAACATCTGCTCTTTTATAAGCTAAGTCAATATTTGAGGTAAAATATTCTTTACCACTTACAACATAAAAATAATATGTCATTTCTCCGTTTTCTTCCATCACGCTTTTATACTTTTTAGTATGCTTCATAATATTAATTTAAAGTTATATCATCTGAAATAGCTTCATTGTACTCAAACTCTAAAGTTTTAATCCAATTTATTATTTCTCCTTTATAACAATGATCATAGATATAAAGTCTTTCTGATTTAGATAGACTCTGTATTTCTTCAGCTTTATCAAAGTATTTAAATGATAAAGTTTCTGTAGCTCCTTCTACACCATTTTCATTAGCATCTAATATTATTAGACCAATATCATCAAATACTTCTGCTGATGCATTTGGGTGAAGAACGTATAGTTCTCTGCCTTCATTGTCCTGATTCATAGGAACAACTACTCCGGCAGCTAACATAAGTTTAAAAATAAGTACTGTAATTGTTTTCATAAGTAATAAATAAATAAGTAAATAATAAAAAAGCCCAAGACAACCCTATTAAAAGTCTTGGGCAATGAGAACCTTTGAATGTGTAAGGGTCTTCTTTACTGGTCAGGATATACCCGCCTATAGTCTCTCATTATCATTTTAGCACTGAAGAGCTTACCTTCTTAACAGTCCGTGTCAGACTCACGCTACCCAACTTGGTTACAAATACGGCCCATTGTTTCAGAGGCTATGGTTGGACGCTTTTGACAGAGCTTACCTGCCTTTCCGTTTTTGAATAAGTTCAAAGAGTGGACTTTTACATCCACTCAGTAATATCAAGATACTTTTTAGTATCCACAGCATCTCTCATAAGTTTGATAGGGTCAACTATCTCCCCTGAAAGAATTGTTTTTAGTATAGCAGGACTAAACCCACTAACTAATCCAATACCTAAATCATTTTTTAGACCTGGTAAATTATTCAATCTACCATTCACATTCCAAAAAACAATTTCAGGAAGTTCATAACCACTAGACTCATACTGATGCCTGATATAATCAAGATTAGTATTTTGTCCACATCTATCAAACTCCATGTCAGATATAATAAGAACCTTTGTAGGCATATCATCTTCATGAACACCATACTCAATTGCATGCTCAAGAATTTCTTCAAAAGTTGCAGCTAAATTAGTATTCATTCCCCAATCTGCATTTTCTAGGTTATTTACCTGATCATAGATATTGGTACCTTCAATGATATGCATCTCTGGATTCTCACTAAAAGTCATAATAGCATTTTGAAAAGATCCTACATTTCTTGTAGAAATATAGATACCTAATGCTATACTAACTTCCATAGGAAGACCGGTCATAGAACCACTAACATCACATACAGGCAATATACGTTCAGTACTACCTTCCATATAGTCAGGTAATGCATCCCATTGTGCTTGCATAGTGTCAAGATTGACAGAATGATGATCACATCCTAACAAAGGTGCTATAACTTGATTAGGAAATAATACAGAAGCATTGATCTTATCCTTACCGTCAAGAACATCTTGAACATAAGCATTAAATCTATCTCCATCTTTACGCTGGAATAAATTCTTATACCTGTTCATAGCAACAGAAGGTACTGTAGAATATTTAATATTCTCTAACTTGTTATCACATATGTGATGTTCTACGACATCAGTCATAGATACAAGATACTTTCTGAACATCTTTGGAGACCATCCTAAATACTTATGCATTGCTGAAAACCACTTACCCTTTCTAGGAAAGTATTTAGCAAGTAAGTTTCTATTAGAATTTTCTTCTAATTGATGCTTAAAGTAATTTAAGACATTCTCAGACGGCTCTTCAATAAGAAACAAATCCTTCCAACTACCCATATGAGGTACATAAACTGATACTATCTCCCATTCTTCTTTAAGATGTACTACTGCAAACTTTGCAATAACTCTAAAGAATCTTTTCTCTCCTGCTCCACCTCTGCAATCTCTTGCCCAGAACACAATACGCCAAGCTAATTGCTTATCTTGAGTATGTGCATTTACAAATGCTAATCTAATGTCATCTTCTGACATTCTTCTAGATGCACCTGCAATAAAGAATAAATCAAGACACTTATCAAGTGATGATTTATTTGTAACAGCTCCATTAGCTGTTCTGACCGCTGTCATTTCTTCTACTAATAATGATCTTTTCATTTTTTAAGTTTTTTAATAAGTGAATAAATAAATGGATAAATAAACGGGAGACTTTAATCATCTCCCGCTTAAGGGTTAATAATTCGGACAATACCAACTTTTTAAGACTACAAATTACTAGAGTTGGTATCATCCTTCTTCTTGTTTATAGAAAAAAAGTGCTGAAGTAATTTTTACTTAAAGGTGAGTCTTACAGATTAGTTTTTCTTTTTTACATAGTATATAAAAGTGCTGGACTAATCTTTAAACTCAAAACAGAATACTACCCCATACATCAGGCTGAGGCGGACCTTTCTTCTTTGCTAAAAGATATTGCTGAAGTATTCTTTTAATTTTGACAGTTTTGTTACGTGGGAAGATAACTGTCAACTTCCCATTATCTTAAATACTTTTGTATAAATAAGATTATAGGTATAAATAACAGACCAATAATACAACCTAACGCTGTACCATTAGCTAAACCTAAGTTACCTGCTATTGCACCACCAAGCCAATCACTTGTGGCATTACCCAAACCGGCACCAATGACTGTGCCTAATCCTTTTTGGAATCTTGAAGGGAGATACTTCTCCACC
>Ga0208157_1000565_pt1 | contig 19498 bp, 37 predicted proteins | sample 5_EtaG_FD_184077 | JGI IMG/M metagenome (GOLD analysis project Ga0208157, IMG submission 184077) | Marine viral communities from the Subarctic Pacific Ocean - 5_ETSP_OMZ_AT15132 metaG (SPAdes) (version 2) | ecosystem: Environmental > Aquatic > Marine > Oceanic | place: Pacific Ocean | collected...
TAGGTTTATTAGGAATTAATAAAGCTCCCATTAATATTTTCTTTTCTTTATTTATTTCTGCTAATTTAATTTCATCAGCTTTTAAAGCGACAAAATCTGCTTCAATAGCAGGAGATTCTACAATGCTTATTGCTTCAATCCCTGTCATTTCTTGATCTTCATCAAGCACTAATTCTACTATTCTCATAATATTATAACGAATTTAATTTTGTTTTTTGTATTTATAATGTAGCACCATCAACAATATTTCTTTCTAAGCTCTGTGCTGTAGTTACTTCACTTGCTACAACAAAGGTTTGTATTGGTTGCTGATTCTGACCTGCAATAACATTAGCAAGTTGATTTTCTCCTGTTCCACTAACAGATGTTAGGTCTGGTGGTGCTGAAACTGAACTAGCTACTGCTGCTTGTGGAGATTGTATCTCTCCACCCCCTGAAGCTGCTGCACCTACTTTTGTTGAAACTTGTTTAGTTGCATTAATTGCTGCTTTTACTGTGCTTATAATCCCTATTCCTGTTGTTATAGCTGCTAATATAAATGGAACATTTAATGGTGGAGGTGCTGTATTTGCACCTTTAGCAACTGACCCTGTTATTTCTACACCTGCATTTGCTCCTTTTAGTTGAGCTTCAATCATAGCATTTTTTGCTTTCATAATTAATGCTTTTGCATCAGCAATTTGTTCTTTTAATATTAATGCTTGTTTAGCTATAAAAGCAACTTTTCCTAATTTACTTTCTGCACCTGCTATTCCAATAATAGCATTTAAGGTATCTTCTTTGTCCTTTCTTTTCTTTTCTTCTAATGCTGCTTCTGCATCTGCAATTTCTGTTTTTCTTTCTAGATTTGTTCTTTCTGATTCAGCATTAAATTCATCTAGAGCGATTTGAGCATCAACTTTTGCCTGAGTACCTTCGCCTGCTTCATCAATAATTCTTTGTAATCTTGCTCTCTGTAATTCTTGTTCTTCAAGATCAATTCTTTTCATTTCTTCTAACCTCAAAACATCATCCTGAATTTGTTCTGCATTTAATCTCTTTTTTTCTACAGCTAAATTTGTTTCACTTTCTAATTTAGAATTTGTGAGTTCTATTTTCTCTTTGTCTAATGCTAAATCATTTGCTTTAAATTCTGATTCAAAACCTGCTATGGTAGCTTTTACTGCAGCCAATTCATTCTCTGCTTCAATTACTGCTTTTTTAAACTCAACATTATCTTTGTCTTTTGCTAATTGAGCATTTGCAGCATCCAAAGCTATTTGTGCATTTTCTAACATTAATTTTTGTTGTTTAGCCAGATTATCTCTTAAATCATTATTTGCTTTTATTCTATCATCTATGCTGTTTCTTTCTTCATCTCTAATTTGTCTTAGTTTTTCATTCTCAAAATCAAACTGTTCTAATAATCCCTGATTTTTAGCTGCTGCTAATTCTGCACTATTTGCTAATTTAACATTCGCATCTGCAGTTTTAATTACTTCCTTAGCATATTTTGTTACAGATTCTGCGACCTGATCAAAGGAATCATCTACACCTGTAAAGACATCAACTGTTTGTTTTCCTGCTTCTTTAATATCTTCCATAGCACCTGAGAAATCTCCCTGAAATACTTTTTTAATTGCTGATCCTAAAAACCCCAAAACCTCTAATGCTTGATTAAATCTATCTATAATTCCTTGTTTAATACTATTAGAAAATTCTTTCAGAGTTCCCAATGGGTCTTTAAATAAAGCATCCATGAATTGTTTAACCTTATCAATATTTCCAACTAAAAGATTAACTAGATCATTCAAAACAAGTGAAACTGCTTCTGTGGCAACTGCAAAGAAATCCACCACTTTCTGATTCTCACTCAAAACTTCTTTAAACTTATTGAATATGCTAACAGCTATTCCAACAATTCCACCAATAGCCAATGCACCTTTTAAAGTTTTTCCAAAACTAAAAGAAGATTTTTCTGCTTTTTTTGCACCATCAGAAATTGCTTGCATACCTTTTTCTGCATCTACTTCTGTTGCTTCTAAATTTTTATTTAAATCAACAATGCTTTTGTTTACATTGTCAATATTTTTAGTTGACTTTTTAGTGTCAGCTACTAATTCAAATTCTATTTTTTCCATTTTATTTCTGTTTTAAATTGTTTCCATCCCTCTCTTATAGTAGTGGGTAGTTTATGTTTACCCTGAGCAATTTTAATATTTTCAGTTTCTCCTTTTGCTATTTGTAATGCTCCTATAATTATTTTTATCATGATACTACATTTAAGAGTTCTAAATCACTTTTCCCATTTGTCAAATTTGTTTTTAATGAATTGATTATATATTCCTGTGTTCCAATACTGACCCTGTCATTCATCTTTAAATTATAGATTATTGATAATGGTAAATAAGCTGTTAATTTTGTGATTCTTCTTTGGTTGTCAAATACATCATTTATGTATGTACTATAATATTGATCAAATAGATTTTCTGTAAATAAAGTATTATTAGCATATTCGTTTCTTTCTGTTATAAAATGAATATTTTTTTTGCTTGATCCTGCACTTAATGCTAAACTATTTGATGGAATGTTATAATAAGCACGAGAAAATTTAGTTCCAGATTCATAACCAACTGAAATTGGAAATGCTGTGTTTGATTGATATATAGAATAAAATATTAATGGTAAACCCTGTGTAGCATTTCTGCTTTCATCAACAGACCATCCCCATTGTATTGTAGTTGCTGCTCCTCCAGATACATTATATAATCTTTCAAATTGCATATGCTCAAAAGGTATTTCCACTTTATAAGAATCGCCAGGTGCTGTATATTTAGCTTGTTCTAATGAATAACTATTTGACCCCCATTCTCTGTTTTCTAATTGTTGATATTGAACTGCTAAAAATGTTTTTAATCCTTTATATTGAAATCCAATTTCTTTAAAAGGTAAAGCAACATTTACCTGACTTTTTGAACTATCTACATATTCATCTAATGCCCATGCTTCTGTACCCGCTAAAACTCCTTTTCCCTCTGCATAAAAGCTGTCTAGAGTTTGGACTTTTATTGTTCCATCATCTTCAACAAATGCTGTTAAATTAAACATCTTAAATAATGCAGTCAAAAAATCTATTATTTTCATTTTAGGAATCTGTTGAGTTATAGTAAATTCAAATGTTGTGCTTGTAGAAAAATTGCCACCACTTCTGTATTCATCTGTATATCCACCTAATGGTCCACCTGTTGGGCTTTCTCCACCTAAATACCCATCTATTGCCCATCTAATGTTTCCACTTGAAAAAGTTGTTGTAGATGATGATGCAATAAATATTGTATAAGTACCTGCTGTTATTTGGAAATCTGATTGTGTTATTAACTGAGTACCCTGAACATCTGACTTTTGCAATATTAAAGTTGACCCCCTGTAAACTTGTATATTATACAAATTATTTTGAACAGGAATAAATGACATAGTATGTGCTAGAATGCTATTAGGGTATGTGACTAAATCTCCAATTACTGTTACTGCACCATTCTGAACAGATGTTTGCTGACCTAATGTTGATGATGAAGAAAAAATTGGAAAATTTGTTAATTGTCTATATTGTAAACTGACTTGCTGTGCAGGTTCAACATCTCCTTTTTTTCTGTGTAACCACATATACAAATTGTAATATGATAAATTAGTTGCATTAAAAAAGTCAGTTGAAAAAACTATATTACTTGCATATCCATTAGCTGTAGTATATTTAGCTTCTATTTCTTGTACAATTCTATGCAACCTTAAAGCAAATTTTAATTGTTTCCAATACACTTGATTAGCTGAAGAATTACTTACATAATAGACATTTCCATTTGCTTGTGCTGCTGATGAACTATTATAATATAATTGGTCAGTATGTGTTATAAGTGGAACAATCAAATCTCCATTAGTTCCATTTGTAGATGGATTTTGTGTTAAAAAGTAGTTAATTTGTGAATCAGTATAATCTTTATTTAAAGCATCTAAACCACCTAAATCTTGCAATTCATCATCCTCTAATAATGTTTTAAGGTTTACAGTTTCCCCAAAAAATGTAATCTTATAAGCATAGATTTTATTATTTTTTAATTCTGTTCCATCTAATCTAATTGATCCTTTTTTAAATGGAATATTATTTAATTCTATTTTAGCAGGAACTCTATTCCTCGCATCAAATGTATTTGTAATATTAAAATTATTATAATGCCTAAACAATTTATTATTTTCCTTAGATGCAGGAATTGTAAATGTCTGTGTAAAATCAGTAAATATTTTTGCAATATCTCTGACATTCTGAATTGATTGAGTTAATGAAACTGTTTCATCTTTAAATAAATCAACCCTTTGATATGTTACTGCATTTGGATCATAATTGCTATCTATATATAATTGTAATGTTTGCATTATCTAACATTATTTATATAATTAAAACTCATTTTAAAACTAAATGTAAAATTTATTAATCTATCATTAACTTGAGTTTTATAAGTAATATTGCTGTTTGTAATATTAACAGGAATAGTAGAATAAATATTTGAGTATGGGCTAGTCATATTGACCCAAACTTGCTCTGATAATAAAAGGTCTGTAAAAACTTCATTATAGTATTCTGGAAGATAATCAGAGTTTAATGTGATTTCTTCATTTGCAGTTATATTAAAATTTTGTATTGTGTGCTTATTTACAGAATATGTGCCTGTGCTATTTATTATATTTCTTTTAAATTCTTCTCTTTTTGCTTTTAAACTTTTAACATTTTTCAATGTAAACCATTCTCTTTGTATAGCACCCCAACTATTAACAAAATCAACAGGTATCACAGTATATTTACTGCAATCATATCTTTTAATATTGACTGTGTTGCTAGCATTGTTTCCTAATATAATAGCTGTTGAGCTAGTTCCAAATGATTGATAAATTATTTCTCTTTCATTGTCATCTAAATAAGCTACATTTCCAGAAGTATTTTTTGGTACATAAATTTCCCATGTTTGTGATCCTCCTGCAGGGTAATAAAAATTTGAAAAACATGGCTCGCCTGGATTTATTGTATCATTTGCTGCACTCATAAAAAGACCATAAGCATCAAATCCATATTCTGTTGAAGTTCCTCCCCCTGTAACCCCTGTTGTTACTAATGACCCTGTTGCATTTGCTCCTGAATGATATGTAATTGTAGTTCTAATTGATAATCCTGCTTGAGGTGACCATCCTGAATAACTACCTGTCCAATTTATGCTAATATAATCTCTGCATAATTCTGCATATTCAAAAAGGTCTTGGTCATTAGCAACTGAATCTTTTATTATTGTATATCTATCTGTGCCATCTATATTTATAACCATCTTAACAGACAAATGAGTTGCTGTACATTTTGATGTTCTATATCTTGGACTTCTTAATCTTATTGCTGCCATGTTCTATTTTTTTATTCCTAATATTAATTGTCTTTCCACATCTATTTTAAATGCTTCTAAAATCTCACTAGGTAATTTTTTAAATTCTTTTCTAAATGCTTTTGAAAAAAATAAGGTTGGTTTTAATCCCTGAGCAAATATGCTTTTTTGAATCCAGAAAGCTATTGACCTATAATTCCCTTTTTGAAATCTACCTTTTTCATCTCTAAATCTTATGTTTTTCATTTTAGCCCATTTCATTAATGGTTGCATGGGTGGCATTTTTGAAGTATATGAGAATCTATTTTTGATTCCATTAGCACCTGTGAAGATTGAATTTGTTGATCTTCCTTTCTGTTTTCCTTTATGTCTTTTAGTTGTTGCCAAACTAGGTTTAGCACCCCAAACTCCTGCATCTTGGAACATCCCATAATCCTCCATTAAGAAATCTAATAAAAAAGCATTCTGTTCTATTGTTAAATCACTTTTGAGAGATTTATATAAACTCCCTTTTGCCATATCATTTTTTTGCAGATTTATTTTTGCTGAATTAATGACTGCTTCTCCAAACTTTTCTAATGCTTCTTTGACTTCTTTATATTCCATTAGCAAATTGTTATATCATTATAAATTACAATTTCCAAATCAGCAGTCCATCCTGCTAATTCATTCTCAAACCTATCATAAAAAGGTGTGCAATTAGGATCTCCAACTAATTGATATTTATCTCTATGCAAATCTCCTTTTCTTAATGTCATGATTAGTTTATTTAATACAGCTAATTGAGTATTTAAAACATCTTGCTCATTATTATTTCCAACAAAAATGTCTGTTGTTTCTAGCTTACTTCTGCTGACAAGATCCATAGCTAATATGGAAATGTTAAAAGATAATGTTTGTTCTGAATCTGTTACACTATTTATAATAATGTGGCTTAGTGGAAATATGTCTTGCTTTTGTAAATTAACATTACTCAGATTTCCTGTTGTAACTGTATTGACATCAATATTATCCAACAGAGCATTTTTAATTGTTTCTGTTAATTGATAAAAACCTCTTATTCCCTGATTGCTCATTTTTTAAATTTTTTCTTTATTTGATTTGCTTCTAATTCGTTTTTTTCTTTTAAATATTCTAACATCATAAAACATTCATGAGCCTTTAATTCAGTGATATTTTCAAATCTTCTAATATCCCCTTTAGCGAGTGAGAAAATTGCTTGATACCATCCCCACTTAGCATTAAATCCTGCTGCTGCTGATAAGGTATTTTTTTGATCTCCCTCTCCAAATAGCGATTCATAACTACTGACAAGTCTTTCCCTAAATGATAGAAAAAAAAAACTGATGAAATTACTGCATCCAAAGGCATATCTAATAACAGATCCTTTGTATTGACATCATATTCTTTGATTGTATATCTCTCTCCTTTTTTTTCTTTTATGGGTCTATATAAGACATTCATTGCTGTATGAATATTTTCCCAATCCCCTAAATAAGTATCTAGATCAATATATTCTCCAAAACTCATTTCATCTAAGTCAGGAATAAATCCATATTCTATTCCATTCATACTGAATTTAGTAACCAGATTAGGTTTCTGTGTAAACATTTCTCCTAGTATTGCTGTTACTTTGTCTGCATCATTAAATTTGATTTTTAAGACATTCTCATGGCTAACCTCACAAAATATTTCAATCATTTTAATTTGTAAAAACCTTTCATCTACATCTTCTGTATTAAGTTTTACAAACTTTTGATATTTTCTTAGAGTGATTTCTGAGAGTTTATTAGGAATATTTAATCTTGCTTTCATAATGTTATACTTGTATAACGAAAAATAAGCAAAATTTTACTAAAAAAAAAGGAGGCAAAGATCCTTAGACCTTTAAACCTCCTATCCAAACCACAATATCACTAGATTTTTGGCTAAATACTTTTCATCTAGTAAATATTATAGATGGTATTCGTTTTTTTCTACATCCTCCCAAACTGCTTCATTAATAGAATCAAAAATTTGACCAGATAAAATATGCTGTACATATAAATCATGACAGCATTTTATTTCCTCTCCATCCTCTGATGTATAAGATATTAAATTAACTGAAATAATTTCTATATTATCAGGATCAGGAGGTTGCATATAATCTCCTGCAAATGTAGATTTTTCATATATGTAATTTACTAAAAATAAAAACTCCTCCCATTCATATTCCATTTCTTTTTCCATATTATAAATCTTTTAAATTATTATATTTTTCTTTTAACTCTCTCAATTCTAACATCACTTTATTTTTATCATAGCGATAATCACTAGATGCTCTTTTATATGCTTCTAGATCATGTTGCAAACTAATAATATAATGAGTGGTTCTGACTAAGACATTTGCTAAACTTTGTAAATCCTTATTGTCTGGTTTTTTTTCTAACCAATTTTTTACAAGTGTTGATGCTAAAAGCATATCAGCATAATATTCTAAATCTTTGAGGTTTTGGATTTTGTCCATAATTAAATTTATTACTTTATTAAATCTAAATCAAGCTGATCAGCAACATAATTAATATGTTTTTGAGTAGTCATTGACCAATATCCTAATTGTAATAATTTATCTCCTGCAATCATAGCAACATGAGTATTATAAGACCAGACCTCATTTCCTCTGATTGTTAAGTTTTGTTTATATCTATCTAATGTGTAGATATTATTGGATGTTTGTGAGTATACTTTTGACATTATATAATTTACTTTCTAGTTTGTTAAATTCTTCTTTTGAACTAGCATATCTTATAGCTAATTCTAATCCTCTGATTTCATCTTTAAGATCATCAGCTTGTGTTCTAAATTGTTTCATATGTTAAATATAAACAAATATAGGTTATAAACAAAAAATTTAATAAGTATTTTTTAGTGAATAGAATATTTTCCAAAATTTGGTCTAGATAATATGGAGTAAGTCGCATATCTACATGGGTCAATAATATGGTTATGCAAATCCTCTGCTATATTAATTAGCTTTCCAGATTTATCTTCTTTCCATTTATAATTTCTAAATTCTTGAATTGCATTATTAGAATTGCTTGTAATATGAATCTTATATCTTTTTAATAAATCTATTCCTGCATTTACAGAATCTCTGCCCTTTATACTTGGATGTATATTATGACCCATTTTTCTCAATTCAGAAATTAATCTTGGCTCTGCTGAGTCAGCATATATTGGATTGCTTAATAAATTCTCTGATCTTAGAAATTGATTAATATCATTAGTAGTCATTTGAGTTCTATAAAGATGCTCATGAATATAAAGATTATAATCTAATGTATAAACAGAAACCAAAGTTGTAGGATCATGGGTATATCCAAAGTCCATGCCATATGCAATCAGTTTTGCATCACTAGGAACTTTATTAATTTCAACATATCTAAAAATAGTTCTTCTAGAACTTGACCTCTCTCCTAATCCATATATTTGCCAATATTGTTCATCAGTATCTTTTAATCTTTCTATCTCCTCTCTGATTGAATCTTCTAGAAAAGGATTATCTAAATAAGTGGTTTTAAAAAACTGACAATCTTCTCTAGGTATTACTTTGTCATATATCCAATGATATTCATCTGATGGATTAAAGTCAATTATTATTCTTTCCTGAGTTCTAAATATTAACTGTTGCCAATCCTCCCAATATAATTCATTCGCTTCGTTGATAAAAAGCAAATCTCTTTTTCGCCCTCTAATTTTCTGACTTTGATCTAAGCTAGTAAATTCAACTAAATTCCCAAATAGATTATATTCTGAATTAGATTTATTATGATATTCCTCTCTGTATATTTGATGATCTCTCAGGATGTGTAAAAAATCCCTTAGAACTGTTGCTCTCAAACTTGGAAATGTTTTTCTGCATATAGTAACAATCTTTCCAGAATGCTTTGTGCAATACTTAAAAATAATAAATAAAAGAATATTATAAGTTTTGCCTGACCTCGTTCCCCCCTGCTCAACTATAATTTTTGAATCACTATTCTCTAAGTGTTTATAAACTATATTAGTCTGTATCTTCTGTTTTATCAATTATCTCAATTTGAAAGTTAGTAGGCATTCCATCTGCTCCTGTAATCTCCTGTCTTTCTATGTAACCTCTTTTCTTGCCTTTTGTTTTTAGGTAGAAAATAGTTGCTGCTGTTGAATTGTCTGCTATCTGTCTATGTAATTGACTTTCTGCAAAATCTAATGCGATATTATCAATTTCCTTTACTTGCTGAGCAAAATCATCATCTTCTTTCATCCATTTATAAAAAGTGCTTCTAGGCACATCTGCTTTCTTGCAAGCCATATTGACCACCCCTAAACTCTGCTCTAATGCTTTTAAAATTGATTCCTTTTTTATGTGTCTACTTTTGTTCATTATAGATTTAATTTTATTGTAAATTCATTTGCTTTTCTTTTGACCTGAGAAATCATTGATGGATATAATTTAATTAAATCCTTAATCGCTTTTCTTTCTATTTGAATTGTTCTATAATCTTTGCAACCTCCATCCTGATCCCAATGATCATTTTCCCAATGCAAATATCTAATTCCTAAAATCCCCCCTTTGTCTTTTATATGTCTTAAACAAATTTCATAATCTTCTTTTACTACAAAATTTTCATCAAAATAATATTCTCCATCATTTATAATTCCCATGAGAGATGCAGTAACATATGTTCTGGTTAATATAGGTTTGTATGGGTATGATCCTCTAGGGCTTGATTCTGTTCTTGTTCCCCAAATCTTAAATCCCATCTGCTCACATAAATCAAAATATTTTAAAAACTCCTCCATCCAAAAACCCTGATCTTTTATTTGTACTTTTCTAGTGTTTCTTTTATCTAAAAAATTGTAGCCAACATTTTTAGCATCATCATCTATCATGACCACCCACTTCTCCTTGCTATTTTTTAAGATCCAATTTCTAGTAGGTGTAATTCCCCTGACTTCTTTTGGAATGCAAACTATATTTTTAATTAATCCTTTATATTGATGATACTCACTTTCTGGAATAAAGAAAGTAGCATCAGGTAATATTTTATTTGTGCTAGTTAATCCTGCTCTGCCTTTACTTGGTACTGCTATTAACATTTAATCTTTTTTTAAATTCATCCCAATATAAAACTCTTTCTAAACTTACAGCATCAAAGCCACTTCCTTTTTTATAACCTCCTCGCCTGACCATTTTTAATTTTAATATCTCTTTTAACTCCTCCCAATCAACAGAATTTGGCTCAGCCATTATCAAAATATATTCTTTTGGTGGAACTAATTGAACTGATTGAGGTAATTCAATTTCATCATCATCTTCTAAATTATCTATCTGATCATTTATTGGAAGATCTAAACCCCAATCTTCTAAGAGATCAACATCCCATTCATTTGCTAATATATCCCAATCCCAATCTCCAAAAGATGAATTGTCTTTTATTATAAATTCTTTTTTCTGATCCTCTGTTAAATCATCTGTTTGTATAGCATATATTTCTTTGAGCCCTGCTTCTATGCAAGCTTTGTATCTCATATTTCCCCCCAGAATTATATTGTTTTCATCTACAACAATTGGTCTAAGTTTTAACATTTCTGGAAAATCTTTTATTGACTTTACTAATTTATCAAATTTTGCCCCCTTTATAAATCTAGGATTTTCAGGATTCATTTTAATTTTATGTATTTTAACTTTTACAGGTTTCATATTATTATAACGATTTTTCACATTCATTTAATTTATTTTCTAATAATTTAAGTTTGTTTTCTAAATAATGAACTCTATCAATCTGATCAATATTTAAATTACTTTTAAAAGAAAACATTTTTTCTAAACTATCTAATTCTTTATTATATTTTTTATACATATAATAATTTTTTACAGAGTGGATGCAACTTGCATGGGTCATGGTCTTATTATTATCATTAAAAAATTTAGCAATATTCAACCATCTCATATTTAATTTTGCTCTCAACAAATAACAAACTAAGGATCTAAATTCTATATATTTTTGTTTTCTTGTATTTTCAAAAACATTGACCCCTGTCTCTTTTATAATTTTATTTGCTATTTCTATTGGTTTCAAATTCTTCATGTTCTCAATTTTAATAAATGATAGCACTCAATATATTTCAATTTAGCTTTTCCTCTATATTCTTTTATAAATAATTCATATAATTTTCTAGTATATTGATATTTAGTTGTGCAATCTATAAAATATTTTTCTGCAAATTTCTTGCCTTTGCCTTTAAAATAGTTGACATTATCTGCTGTGTCTCCCATAATCATTTGCTCATAAAAATTATATAAAGCATCTGATTCACTAATATCTAAAATGACTTTATGCTTATAATGATAATTGTAAAGTAAACATGGAAACTGCTTATAATCTTTGTCAATACTAACTATCATGACTTCATCCCTACCAAATTCATCACTTAATTTTTTCCAATACCTAGCAACCAGATCATCTGTCTCCATACCAAAGCAATATTTACTATCATAATTATCTTTTACATATTGATGCATAGGGTGTAATAATGGTGGAAGAATCTGTTTTTTTCTATTTGCTTTATAATCTGGAGTTATCTGTTTTCTAAAATTCCCTTTTGATCCATTAAAAGTAACAATAGAATCAATAGTATATAATTCTTCCAGATCATTTACTATTTTCATATATTGCTCATTAAATTTATTTATACTATCCTCCATGTTAGTATAAAAATTATCTGGATATAAATGAAAATTAATATCATTCTTTGACCTATAACAACTAGCAAAGATCAAGCTGTCTGCATCTACCAATAAAATCATTTCTTAGTTATTATAATAAATATGATGGTTATTAACAAGCCAACTAAACTCCATCCTAACATTTTATTATTAGTTTCTCTTTGTCTTGGAGGTCTGCCCTGACTTCCTCTATATTGCCTATGTTTTTTCATATGGTCTTTTAGGTTTTCTTTTGTAATCAAAACTAAATCTCTTTTCAATATTTTCTATATTATCCTTGTCTATAATTTGATTTTCTAAATCAATAATTTTATAATTATGTTCAACTAATAATTCTATTGCATTATTTATAGCTTTTACTTTTTCTCTAAAATGATTAAATATTTGATTCTCAAAAGCATTGTGATTATGTTTCATCTTTTATATTTTTTTAATTCTTTTATTTCATCTAAGATATTTCCTAAATAATAATCCTGCATTTTCTGGTTTTCTTTTACAACTTGACTTATTATAAATGGAAGATCCTTAAAAAATTCATCAACATTAATGACCAGATGTTTCTCATTTCCACTTTCCCAATCTCCATGATCAATATGTAATTCTCCATCTCCAACCCAAACATTGTTAGAGTGATGCAGATAATGATGCTTTTTAGCAGATTCTAATCTTTCTTTTAAGTTCTTAATTTGTTCTTTTTGTGTCATAATTTTCTAGGTATTTTAATTGATTTTATGTCTTGACTATCTATCAGAGTTAGCACATCTTTACTTCCTGATCTATTATATAATTTATAAAGAGGAAAATGATTCACATAAACCTTTTCAACTCTATCTTTTAATAGTTGAACTAAATCTTCTCGCCATACAAATAGCCATTGCGATTTTTGTTTAAAAGCGATATAATGTGCTTTACCAAATGCCCATCCATCAAATCCATATGGGTTTTTTATTTCAACCCATAAATATTTATCATTTTTAGGTTGACCTCTTTTTAAACTTTTTCTGTCTTTTATATCTGTAGTTATTTGAGTTTCTACAGCTAGAGTAGTGAATGAAACTTTTCCATCAATATGGTCATATTTATTCTCATTAAGAGTAACAGATTCAAATTCTAGATCCTTTAAATCTTGCTCCTCAATAGGATTGTATCTCTTTATAAGTTCCTGAGATAATTTTCTATTATATTCATTCATGAAATAAATATAATAAAATTAAACTTATAAACAAAATGTTTACAACCCTCCTTTATAAATATCATTTAAATCCTGTATCCACCTTTTGATTTCTTTTGGATTACAGGTGCAGGGTTTGTAAAAACTATGCTTTTTATATCTGCTGTGCAAGTCGCATACCAATTCAAATTCCCTACCAGATATTGTTGACCTAGTGGAATCTCTAAACTTTGACCATTTTTCATAATCTTCTTTGTTAAATTTTACCATCTTTTTATCTTAATATTATTTAATGCTTTCTGTCTATCATCGCATCCACAATCTTCATATCCTAATTTGTTTGCTATCCATTTTGAAATTCTTTTTCCCTGACCTAATGTTAAGACCTTAATAATAAAAGCAATCAGATCTCCAATTTTAATTCTATAATAATCATTTTTCATAATAATTTTTTTAATCTTTCTTTGACCTTTGTATAAGTATTATAAAGTGAGTAATATGGAATATGAGTTTTTCTGGATAGAGATGCAATACTTTCTCCTCCATTTATTAATTCAAATATTCTTTTATCATACCAATACATTTTATCTAATTCTTTTTGCACTATTTCATATGTTCCTAAATAATCAGGATCATCACTTTTATTTTTAATATTTTCTAATCCCTCTATATAAATATTTTTTTTCTTTCTTGTTAAATCTATAAACAAGCTGTTTAGTGTTCTAAATATATAATAATAATTTATTTCAGTTTCATTATATCTAATGTCTAATCCTTTATTTACTTTGATTATTATTTTGACATACATCTCCTGCACCAGATCCTCAGCTATTGCATCATTGCAACCAAATGATTTCACGATTTTAATCCATGTTTTGTGTTTATCATAAAGTTGTTCAATATCTTTTTTCATTTTTTTTTAATGGATCATATAAATCCCCTACTATCTCAGGCAAACCTAAATCATTTATTTTAAAACTAAATGTTTCAAAAGCATATCCTCTACTTCTTTTGCATTTAACTGTTATCCATTCCTTATTAACTGTATTTGCTTCCAACTCAATTTGAGTTTCACATTTTTTTTCTAGGAAAGATCCTAAATGTCCTGTGGGTTTAGAACTTCCATAATTAGAATGTATTACAGTAATGATATGGCATTCGTAAATTGAACTCCATTCCATTAATTTCTGAACACAAGCATTTGATTCTTCTAAATTGTTAACATCTCCAACTAAATCAGCTATGCCATCAATAATAATCAATCCTGTATTCATGATTTTATCTTTTAACAAATACTCAATAAAATCTATTCTCTGCTTAAATCCAATTTGTCTTAATGCATATGTATAATAACATTGTGACCCATCCAGATCTGACATATCAATTGCTCTTTTAAATACTCTCTGAGCATGCCATGTTCCCTGTTCTGTATCTATATGTAAAAGACATTGATCTTTTCTATGTCCTTTAATATCTCCTCCAAAATGATTTGATCCTGAAAGATATACACTGCTTAACAAAGATATAAAAAATGTTTTCTTTGTCTTTGGTGGGCTTTGTACGAATGAAAAGTTGCCATATGTTCCAATTGGTATGGGTAACATTTGACCACCATCTTTAGTTTGTATATATTTTTTTCCTAATGATAATGCAACAGGTGGGTAATCTATTCTTTCAGAATTATCAACTAGACATTCTGCCTCAATTTTTTTCATGAGGATTTCATGTTCTGTTTTGTTTTGCATATTTAAATATAAAAAAAAGGGAGGATAAATTTCCCCCCTTTATTAAAAATGTGAATTATATTGTGAGATGATCAATCCCTGTTCCTCCTTAGGTACAACACATTTAGAAAGGAAGATCATCATTAGCCACTGGCTCTGATGTTTCTTCTTTTTGAGCTAAGACAATATTGCCATCAGTCCAAACAACCTTTCCATTGCCTAGATAATTTTTTGGCTTTTTTGCTTCTCTTTCTTCTTGAGTTTGAGAATCTGTTATCGCTACATTATTCCCATATCTAGAATCATCTGAAACTGATATAGTCAAATTATAGTAAACAGCACCATCTTTGCCTTTTATGAATTTCTCCTTTGGGAGTTTATCCACACGAATACTCGCATTCATTAATACACTCATAATTAATCTAATTTAAAATTTAACAATTTTTCTTGCACTTCAGGGCTAACAGAATAAACCTTTCTGACATCATCTAATGATGCTCCCTCTCTAATCCCTTTTTGTGCATTATAAAATTCAGGTGTTTTGAATCTAAGAGAGGATTTTTTTTTAACTATCGCTTTATTGCCATCATCATCCTCAGCCTGTAAAGCTAATAATGACTGCAATGTATATCTTCTGAAATAAGTTATTGCTGATCCTAATTTTTGAGGGTCAGATATTTCAGGTAAATTTATATAAGAGTCAACATAACCCTCGCCATTTATTTCTCTGATAATACTATAAACTTTATTGTCTAAAATAGGCTGTAATAATAACAAACCATGCTTTTTTAACAAAGGATGTAATTGTCCTATAAGAGAATTTATATCAAAATACTTTGATTTATAAAATGGATTAGTAACATCTTTACTAATTATTCCAATCTCTAATTGCAATTTATATAATTTATTATATATTTCGCTTTGGGTGTTTTTTTCCATATCTAATTTTTAATTTTTGACCTGTTTGAATTTCTATGCAAGTTTCTAATTTATCAATATGATTTAATAAAGCATCTATTCTTGCAAGATAATATTCTGACTGGTTATAATTGTGAAACATCATTGACTATATTTAGTTCATTTTCTAAACACTCTAATGCTAGCTGTCTGATATAGAGATTGTCCTGTGCTTTCTGCACATCTTTAGTATAATAATCAACTTGCCATTGAGCATCTTTGATTAATCTTTCTAGATCTTCTTTTGATCTAAGGGATTTCCCTGTAAATTGTATGTTTTGTTCTGTCATAATAAAATAAATTAACCACTTAGTTCATTCTAAGTATGGCATAAATATAAACAAAAAAGTTAATAAAACAAAATTAGACAAAAAAAAAGAGCCAATAAAATCAACTCCTTTTTCTAAGACAAAACAAACAGAACTTAAACAAATATAGTAATTATTTTAAATTATCAAATAATTCCTGATATTTTTTAATCATTTCTAATAAATCATTTGTGCTAAATTTTACTTCTGTTTGAGATTTAATATGAAGATCATTCGCAGTTGTTGATCCATATTTTTTATTTAACTCTAAGCTGAATTTATATTGCTCTCCATGTTTAAATAAATTGCATCCAGAGCATTGCACCTGACAATTTTTATCATCCCACCTAGTAGCATAATGTCTGCGACTTTGAAAATGTCCACATTGTAAATATTTCCATTCATCTACCTTTCCACAAGTAAAGCAAGTTGCTTTTCCATGAACAGAATTTTTTTTTCTGATATACTTACTAAATATTGCATCTAATTTTTTTACAATTTTAGATCTGGATAATTTTTTTTTCATTTATCCTGATATTGCAAAAATTTATTCCCTAATTCCTTATCTATTTTAGATATTGCTCTGTATATATATCTGCTGTTTTTCTTAACTTGTTCTTTTTCTGACTTACTAGAATCTTTTCCTAGATTACAATATTGTATTGCATCTATATGTAACATTCTATCTATTTTATCTCTTTTTTTTAAAGATGTATATGAGAGAATTTTATCTATTTTATCATTTGAATAAATCATTTCATTTTTTTTAAATATAGTTATTATTGCAATAAAAGAAAAAAAGAAAAAAAACCCCCAAAAAAAAAGAAAAAAATCTTAATAAAAAAAGTTGCAAGATCCAACAGAGAGTGGTTACCTGAAGTTTAGCAACTTGACTAGATTTGCGACTAGGATGTCAAATATATATAATTTTTTTTATCTCCCCTGTCCTCTATATGGTTTTTTATATTGTTTGCTTGTTTTTAACCTACTCAAATTTTTGCTGTGTGGATGCGATTTCCTCTTTCTTTTTACAAATGTTGATATTATTTTCTTTGGCATTACTTTCTAATAATTTTAGCTGTTTTTTCAATACCTCTAGATGTAAAATAAAAACCTAAGCTCATAATTACTATCTGACCTAGTAAATCTACATATTGATTTGCTATATTAAATTCTCCAATGTTTCCATCAGTTATTGCAAATAAAGTATAAAGCACTAAACTAAAAATAGTTAATAATGGTCTGATGTTTTTACTTAACCATGAATCAGATTGCATGTCATTTTTATGCCTTTCACTAATTTCTTTTTCTAAACTTAATTCATGTGACATAAATATGTTAGTCATTTCCTTTTCAAACTCAGCTTTTTCATCTTTTGTTTGTACAAATTTATCTACAACTCCAGAAATTTTGTCAGCTATACTACCTCCTGCTGATCCAAATATTTTTGCTAATATATTTTTCATAAGTGTATTTTAAAATAATTACTAAAAGTGTGATTGTAAAAATGTTGGGATGCCAATGATCTCCACAAATTCCAAAAAGGTGTTTTAATGTTTCCATATTATTTTTCTATAAAAATTCTATTTATTGATTTCTGAATGTCTTCTTTACTTGCTTTAATTTTAAAAGACAAATCTGCAGCATATTGCATTTTTACTTTTCCATCTCTGCCCAAAATAACAATTACAGGTACTGTCTTTATTGTTTCAACTATTTTTTTTGGTTGTTCTTCTAGCCAAGCATATTCTACTTTACAATTCTGTAGACCTCTTAAATTATAATCATTTCTTTGATTCCATTTATAATTAAAGTGTATGACTGTGAGTTTTTCTTGAGCATTAGCTAAAAAGCCAAACAACATAAATGCTATAAATATTAAATTTCTCATCTTTTGTAAACTTTATCTTCTAATTTATTTATTCTATCCTTATTATCTAGAATATTTTCTTTTAATCCATCAGTGGATTTTTCAATTTGAATTATTGTGCTTCGCACTAAATCATCTTTTAAATTAAATTCAATTCTTTGAACAAATTCATCACTTCCAAAGTTTTCAATTTTGTTGTTTAGGTCTTGAATTTCTCCCTGTAAACTAAACCACATGCTAGCCAAAGAGATAACCCCTCCAACAAGCAAGCCAATAGTTTTAAGGTCAAGTTTTACTTCTGTATCTTCACTTAGTTTTTTTGCCATTGTCTTTTTCTATTATTTTTTTTATTGTATAAATTATTGTGCAGATTAATAAAATAATCTTTAAAGATAATTCTACCTCTGTCATTGATATACCTAGTGCTATTGTGTTGAATAAATATATTTTCATATCTACATTTTCCATTTTATTTTTTATCTATCTGTTTCAATTTATTTATAGCCCATTCAACCCCAGAAGTGCCACCCCAAGCATCCCACATAATGCCACCACATCCCTCAGAATATGGCACATCTTTGCTTTTTTGATGCCTTTTAAAAGATGCCATTCTTGCAATAGTATCTCTGGATATATTTTTTTTGTCTGCTAGTTGTCTAGCTCTTGTCCATCCCACCTGAGTACCACATGAAGATCCTTTTTCTTCTTTCCATTTTATTGCTCTCTTAGCATTATTACTAGCAGAATCAGGATAATCGTTATATGATTCCAATTCAACCTCACTAGAGCCTTTAAAAGCCTTATAGCACATTGCTACAGCTTGTTCTCTAGGATGATATTGCATCAACTGAGGTATGCATCTAATCATAAATGCAGATTGTTTCTCATTTTGTTTTCTCTTTGGTATTGGCATCTTAATATATTTTTATGTGCAATACTAAAAAAAGGAAATAAAAATTGATTTCTAAAAAATCATTAGCATTATCTTTTGGGTGTATAGAAACTCCTAGAATAAAAGAATAGCATTGTAGCGTTCTATCTATTATAGCAATTTCATATTTCATCACATCCTAAAATAAGTTACTCTGCTTCCCTTATATTTAGCCCTTAGCACATCTTTTCTATTATCTTTTTTATTCTTGTAACTCACATGTATCCATCTTGGGTTTTCATCATTTCCAAATTCCCATATGAGTTGGTCAAACTCTAATTTTTCTTTTATATACTCAAATAATTCTCCATTTGTTTTTTTTCCTAATGTAGAAATATCTATTGCTTCTCCAGACATATGACTGCTAGTCAAACTTCCTTTCAAAGCAGA
>Ga0208157_1000573_pt1 | contig 19360 bp, 12 predicted proteins | sample 5_EtaG_FD_184077 | JGI IMG/M metagenome (GOLD analysis project Ga0208157, IMG submission 184077) | Marine viral communities from the Subarctic Pacific Ocean - 5_ETSP_OMZ_AT15132 metaG (SPAdes) (version 2) | ecosystem: Environmental > Aquatic > Marine > Oceanic | place: Pacific Ocean | collected...
GCAGAGAGCTTTCAGGAAAACACCAATAAATTGTTTACTGAAGAATTTAAAGGTTTTAAGTTTAACATCAGTGATAAAGAATATGTTTATTCTCCTGGCGATTTCAACGAACTGAAGAAGTCTCAATCTGACATTATGAACTTTATATCAAAGTTTACTAATGATCAAGGAGAGATATCGGATGTAGTTGGATATCACAAGTCGTTGTCAATGGCAATGAATCCTGAAAAGTTTGCAAAGTATTTTTACGAGCAAGGGGTGGCATCAGCTGTTAATGAGTCTGCTAAAAAATCTAAAAATATAAATTTAGATATGAGGCAAACTCCGCAGGTGACATCTAAACAAGGATTTACTGTTAAGGCTACGACACCCTCGTCTAGGCGAGGATTGACAATTAGGTCACCAAAAAATAAATAAGTTAAACATTAAAAACAAAAAACAATGAGTTTAAATATACCGGGGTTTGCTCTACAGCCAAGTGCTACTAGAGTACCAACCGCAACAAACTATATGACAAGTTTTGATTTTTTAAATCAATATTTGCCAGACACATACGAAAAGGAATTTGAGAGATATGGAAACAGAACTCTTTCTTCTTTCTTAAGAATGGTAGGTGCTGAGATGCCTTCTAATTCTGACCTTATTAAATGGGCAGAACAAGGTAGATTACACATTAAATATACAGACGTAACTACTAACGCTACTGCTGGACTTGGACAAGGAACATTTACAGTTGCTGACACTTTAATTCCTGCAGACCAAATAATGGCTGCTGCTGGTACAGCATCAGAAATAGCTATTAGAAAAGGACAAACAGTTATGATATCTGGAAATGCTGGCTTTGCTAGTATTGCTAACAAGGGTGTTGTTACTAATGTTACTGCAAATACTTTCACTTGTTCTTTCTACGAAACAGGAGGATATACAGGAACAGGTAGTGCTTCAGAAAAGCTAAGTGTTTTCATCTATGGTTCTGAATTTAAAAAAGGACAAGCTGGAATGGAAGGTTCTTTAGAGCCATTTGACACTATTCTAGAAAACAATCCTATTATCATCAAAGACAACTACGCTGTTAGTGGTTCTGATATGGCTCAAATCGGGTGGGTAGAAGTATCTACTGAAGATGGGGCTAATGGATACCTATGGTATTTAAAAGCAGAGCACGAAACAAGAATGAGGTTTGAAGATTACTTAGAAACTGCAATGGTGGAAGCTGTTAAAGCTGAAGGAGCTGTAGCTAATGGTGCTGCTGCTGGTGGTTTTGTTGGTTCTGAAGGATTATTTTCTGCTATTGAGACAAGAGGCAATATCTTTACAGGTGCTATTACTAATTTAGGAGATTTCGATTCTATTATCGAAAGACTAGATAAGCAAGGCGCTATTGAAGAGAATGTTCTTTTCTTAAACAGACAAACGTCTTTCGAGATTGATGATATGTTAGCTGCTCAGAACTCTTATGGTAATGGTGGTTCATCTTACGGATTATTTGATAATGACGAAGAGATGGCATTAAACCTAGGGTTTTCTGGATTTAGAAGAGCATATGATTTCTACAAGACAGATTGGAAATACCTTAACGATCCTACAATGCGAGGTGGTTTAGTTGGTGGAGCTATTGATGGTGTATTAGTACCAGCTGGTTCAACTAACGTTTATGACCAAGTATTAGGAAGAAACGCTAAGAGACCATTCTTACACGTAAGATACAGAGCTTCTGAAACTGAAGACAGACGTTATAAGTCTTGGATTACTGGTTCTGCCGGTGGTGCAGCTACTAGCGATGTTGACGAGATGAGAGTTAATTTCTTATCAGAAAGAGCACTATGTACTATGGGTGCAAACAATTTCGTATTGTTCAAATAATAGTATAATTTATGGAGGGGAGCAATCCCCTCCTATTTTTTAAAATTTAAATTAAATCAAATGAAAAAAAAGAAAGAAATAAAAGACCGTGTGTATAAGTTGAGAAACGGTCATCAACCATTAAGTCACACGATTAATTCTAGAAACACAAGAAGAAAGCCATTATTATATTTTGATGGTGAACACAATAGACCTTTACGTTATGCATCCAATCAAAAGAGTCCTTTTGAAGATGAGCAAGACAAAAACGTAATATTAGACCCAGTTATTTTTGAAGATGGAATGTTGTATGTTCCTAAAAACAATCCTGTATTACAGGAATTTTTACATTACCATCCAGACAATGGTTCTGTTTTTGAGGAAGTAGACAAGGAAGCAGATGCTCAAAAAGAAGTAGATTATTTAGAGATTGAGGCAAAAGCATTTAAACAAGCTTCTGAATTAACTTTAGACCAAATGGAAACTTTAGGTAGAGTATTCTTAGAACTTAGAGTGGGTAATTTGACTACTGCAGAATTAAAAAGAGACATTATACTATTTGCTAAAAATCATCCGGAAGACTTCTTAGATGCTCTTAATGACCCAATGTTGGAACTACAAGATACCGTAGTGAAAGTATTTGATAAAGGATTATTAAGCTTAAGAAACAACGGTAAGGATGTTTATTATAATCTTAAGACTAAAAAGACCAAGCTTTTAACTATTCCTTTTGGAGAAGAGCACGTACAGACAGTGGCATCATTCTTTCAGAAAGATGAGGGCATTGACATATACAAAGCCTTCCAGGATATGTTAGAAAAATAGGCTATCTTTGTAAGATTATTAACCACTTAATTTTTTAAACTATGCAAAAGTTTTTAAGTATACCAGTTACAAACGAGCAAAAACAATTAGTCTCGTGTAACGACATTAAATTAATCGAACAATTCTCTACAACTGTAGTAAAAGTCACTTACGGAGGGGGAAAAGTAACAAGTATTACTCACGCAACAGCAGCTTCAGGAAACGAAGAAATGAGAGATGCTATTCAGGATGGTGTTGTTCAAGTATTGAAACAACAATGGACTGAAGTTATTTTAGAAATGGATTCTTTACCGCTAGCGGTAAGCGGAATCGCAATAGCTTAAGATATGGAGAAGTTTTTAAACGTACCCGTATATAAGGAAGTTGTAAACGACACGTCTGTTACTGCGGTTGGTTCTGCAGATTTAACAGTTACTGGCAATGCATTTGCTAATGTGTCTATTGGGGATATTGTTCACGTAGACGCAGCAGGTATTAATAAATATTTTTTAGTTGCTAGCAAAATAGACAATAATAATGTTACTTTAACAGCTTTAGATGGTGGAACTACACCAATAGCAGCTGATTTAGACTTTTTTATTCATTCATCAACTGTTAACAACGGTCAATTGGTTTCTGGATCAGGAGTTTTATTAGTAGAACAAGCTACTACTAGCACTGTTAAAATAACTTATGACAAAGCAAGTTCTTTAGACACAATCACTTTAACACACACTCCTGTTGCTTCAGGAAGTGAAGCAGTTAGAGATTTGATTGAAGAAGGAATAGTTAAAGGTTATACTTCTAGCTGGACGGATGTTTCTCACGATGTATCTGTTTTACCTAACAAAGTAATAGGTATTTCTATAGCCGCTTTATAATATATATATATTTAAATTACACAAGAGCTTCTATTACTAGAGGCTCTTTTTTTTTGCTTATCTTTGTATGAAAAGATTTTAGATGATAAATTCTGTTAGAAATACTGTTCTTTCTATACTGAATAAAAATAATTACGGATACATCTCACCAGCTGACTTTAACCTTTTTGCAAAACAAGCGCAGCTAGATATGTTTGAAGATTACTTTTATCAGTATAATACTCAAATAAACAAGGAGAACAATCGACTAGGTAGATTATCTGGCACAGGTTATGCAGATATTAAAAAAGGATTAGAAGAAGTATTAGATAGTTTTTCAGTTACGTCATTCTTAACTAGAGTTAATGCTAACATATATTCACTGCCTTTAGATTATTATATTATTAATAAGATATTCTATTATCCTAATCAATTAACTTCAGGAACTACTACGGGAACTACTGTAGGAAAATTAGATGATGTTGATGCTAACTTTTTAGGTGTTGTGAGTGCAGGTAACATAGTGGTTAATACCACTGACTCTACATCTGCTTTTATAACAGCAGTTGCTAATACGTCACTTACTTTAAGTAGTGACATAATAGTAAGCGGAGAAAATTATGTAATTTACAACAACAAGAACATTGCAGAAGTAGAGAGAGTTAATCAAAATAAAATATTTTATTTAACTAATTCTAATTTGACAGCTCCTACTACACAATACCCAGCTTATGTGTTAGAAGGGGATAATGTTACTGCTTACCCTAGCACTATATCTGGAGTGTCTGATTTACAAACTCAGTATGTTAGATACCCAAAAGACCCTAAGTGGACCTACCAAACTCTAACAGGAGGTCAGCCATTGTTTGATCAGTCTCAAGCAGATTTTCAAGACTTTGAACTACCTTTATCTGACGAAACAGATTTAGTTATTAGTATATTAAAGTATGCTGGATTATCAATTAGAGAGCCTGAAGTTGTTCAAGCAGCAACCACACAAGAGAATCTAGAAACCATACAAGAAAATAGTTAATGGCTTATATATCACAATATCAATATTATGAAAACAATGGGAATGTTCCTGAGAATGCTAACTGGGGTTCTTACCAATATGTTTCTTTACAGGATATCGTAAATAACTATATGTTAATGTACGTTGGTAACAACAAATTAATTAACAATATAGATAGATATCAAGTTTTGTTTCACGCTAAAAGAGCTATACAAGAACTAAACTATGATGCATTTAAAGAAATTAAAATACTTCAACTAAATGTTGGAGACAACTTAAGATACATACTTCCGTCTGATTTTGTAAACTGGGTAAGAATCTCTATATATCACAATGGAACTTTATTTCCTTTAAGTGAAAACATTCAAACTAATTATGCTTCTGCTTACTTGCAAGACAATAACAACAACTTATTATTTGATTCAAGTGGTAATGTATTAAGCCCTGAAAACTCTCAGATTACACTAGACAGAATAGCTGGACTTACTAGAAGCCAATACCTAAATGAGACTAGCCCTTATTATGGTTACTATGGGTTTTGTTTGGAAGGGTGTTGGTATTTTGACTTTTCTATTGGTGGTTCTTATGGCTTAAATACAGAAACAGCAAATGCATTACCTACCTTCAAAATAGACAAAAAAGGTGGCGTAATTAATTTTAGTTCAGGAGCTGGTAATAAATCAGTTGTATTAGAATATGTTTCTGATGGTATGGAAAATGGAGATGATTCATTAGTTACTGTAAATAAGATGTTTGAAGAGTTCTTGTATTCTTATATAACCTACTCTATATTAAACACTAAACTAAACGAACCAGAGTATATTATTAATAGATATAGAAAAAGCAAATCAGCATTGCTTAGAAATGCCAAGATAAGAATGAGTAACATTCACCCAGGAAGACTGCTTATGAACTTAAGAGGTCAGGATAAGATTATAAAGTAATATGCAATTAAATAGTTTATTCTTTAAAGGCGTAATGAATAAGTCTAGTGACGAAAGGATACTACCTCCTGGAGAATATGTAGACGCATTAAATGCTAGACTTGGATCAACAGAAGATTCTGAGATTGGAACTTTAGAGAATACCAAAGGAAACACTTTATTAACCAACATTACTAATCAAGGAGTGGCATTAACCGCTAATGCTCTTTGCATTGGTTCTTTTGCTGATGATACAGATGAAACTATTTATTGGTTTATTACGGATCCTAGTATAGTTGATTTAATTGTTTCATTTAATGTAAAAACAGCCCTTACTAGATACCATATTATATCTAATACTATCCTTAACTTTAATTCTAAAAACCTAATAACAGGAGTTGAATTAATAGATAGATTTTTAATATTTACAGATAATTTAAATCCTCCCAGAAAAATAAATGTAGACAGGTCTTATGCGTTTCCTATTAGTGGAGTAGACCAAATTACAGATGAGGAAATTAATCTAATAGTTAAACCGCCTCTTACACCACCTACTTTTAGTTTGTCTAGTGCGGATGGTGACGATAAAAGTTTTTTTACAGATAAGTTTATTTCATTTGCTTATAGGTTTAGATATGAAGACGGAGAATACTCTTCCTTATCTCCATTTAGTTTGCCAGCTTTTGAACCTATTACAACTCAACCAGTACAAATTGATTTTAATACAATTAAAAATGAATCAATGCTAAATGAGTTTAACGCTGCTACTGTTTTTTTTAATACTGGTTCTGCTTTAGTTAAAGACATAGAAGTTTGCTATAAAGAAAGCTCAAGTGTAGTTATAAAAGTAATTGACAAGTATAATAAATCTGACTTAGGCTGGGCTGATAATTCTACACAATCTATATTTTTTAGAAACAAAGAAGTATTTAAGGTGTTATCCGCTAATGAAAGCTTAAGACTGTATGATAATGTTCCATTAAAGGCAAAAGCATTAACTAATTCTGGAAATAGATTAATGTTAGGAAACTATGTAGACGGATACGATATGAAGTCTGCTGACGGAAACGATGTTCAATTAAATTATGTTACATCATTAGTTGATCCAAATGTAAATATAAATTCTGAAACAGGAGAACCAATAGATGTTCCTGTTAGTGGTCAGTTTGTTTCTTCAGATTATCAGGTATTAAACGGAAGCGCTACTCCAAGCACAGTAAGTATAGATAATTCAAAAGCTGTATTTAACTTTGTAGACAACCTTGGGAACCCTTTTAACTTTGTTCAAGGCTCATTTGTCACTTTTACAGCTATATTAAAAAGTTATGCAACTTTAAATAATATATACAATCAAAACTCTGCTGTGTTAGAATTATCTAGAACAAATGGAGTCGAGTTCTCAGTAACCTCAACTGTTCAGTTAACTAATACATATGGTGATGTAGCTTCTTTTGTTGGTAGTTTAGACTTCAAAAACTTAATAGGAACTGGATTAGCTACAGCTTCTTCACCTCCTTTTAAACCTTTTACTGACGCTATTAATGGAACCACAATAACTGATACTCTAAATAATGCAGTTATACAAACTCCAGCGACTAATAGTGTAGGAGGAGCTAATGTTACAGCAGTGAATTCAGCAGTTCCTAACGCATCTTCTTGTGCATCTACTCCTGCGCCCCCTGCTTATCCTACTGGACAAACTGGCTTTTTAGAATCTTTTGATATTGCTAATCCTACAACAATAAATATACAATCATTAATGATGGTATATGAGGTGGGGGGCGCAAAGTCCTTTGAAGGATTAGAATTTTTAAGTGCTTCTTTTAATTTTAGCACTAAGAATAGGCTAGAAAGCTTGCATAGCAATAGAGATTATGACGTAGCAATGGTGTATATGGATGAATATGCTAGGTCAAGCACTGCTTTAGTTAGTTTAAATAGCAGTATTAACGTCTCAGCCGGTAATTCAGTGTCAATAAATAAAGCTCAAGTAAATATACCAACTAGTCAAAAAGCTCCTTCTTGGGCAAAAAAATATAAGTTTGCAATTAAGCCATCTAAATTAAATTACGATACTATATTTATTATTAGAGCAGAACCAGACTTGGATGACAAAACTCAGTTTTGGTGTCTACTAGAAGGGGAAACCGCACAAAAAATTACTGAAGGAGAAACGTATACAGTAAAAAGAGACATTAATGGAGAGATGGTTAATTATGTAGAAACTACTTGTTTAGCTAAAAGTACTACTCCAAACATAGATACTGCTGCTCCAACTTACCCAGGCCCTGGGGTTTATGCTAAATTTGGACCTGGAGAAGATTACGTATTAAATAATCCAGACATTTTAAAAGAAGCAAATGTGTCTACTGTTACAGGGGGAGTTTTATTAAATGGAATAGAAGGTGAATTAAGTTTAGCGGCAACTTCTGGTTCAGACCCCTTGTTTCCTACACAAACTATAGGTGAAGGAACTTCTGTTACTTTAAAAATTACTTGTGAAAGAGAAAAGCCAACTGGCTTGAATTTTGCATCTAAATTTTCTAGAGTTTCACCAGAAACTAAAAAAGAATTGGATTTTAAATACAGTAAGTTAACGGCTACCAGAACCGCTAGCAGGTCTTACAACACTCACGCCACCCTTCAGGCTAACTTGCAAGAAATGGTACAGGAGCAATTTGTTAATAGTAATAATTTCTTTGCAGCTCAAGAAGTAGATTATGGAGGTAATGTGGGTAGAAAATATTTATTTAAGTTAGACAACTTAATAACAATTACAAACGACACAAGACACCCTTTAACAAGTGAAACTCTAACAGATGTTGACGCTTTTCATATTGTAGGATTTAATACGGCTGGAACCAACACAATAGGCGTTGTTAATAGATTTCCTGCTGAATTAGACCCTATTACTGGGAGTGGAATAACAATTTTAAAAATAAAAGTGGCTATAAGTAATCAGCCAGACGGATTGGTAGTTTTAGAAACAGACGGTGAAGACACTGCTGACGAATTTTATTATGAAGGAAACGAAGTGTTTGATATAAACGGAGATTTACACGATGGTAACTTGCAAAATCAAAATACTTGGTCTTTTTATGATAATGCTCAAAATGCCGCTTACAGGTCTTCACAAGCATTACCTGCTTCTCAGTTTTATGGTGGAAACTTAGCTCTAACTAGTACAGGAGGGACAGGTTTAACTTCTGCTCCATTTTCTGTGGGTGACATAGTAAACGTGCAACAAACTAATTTATCACCTACTAACCCACAATATAATGGTCAGCACACTGTGTTAGAAAAACCAGATGCTAATACTATAGTATTGAACGTGGCGTTTGGAACGGCTACAGCAGCTGAAGGTGGTACTGTAAATGCAGACGCTATTGTTCTTACAAACTTTTTTAATTGTTACTCTTGGGGTAACGGTATTGAGAGTTGTAAAATTCAAGATTCTTTTAAAGAAGACGGATTAAACATTGGAGAAAGAGTTTACACTTTATCAGATGCAGAGTTTTTTCAAAAAAGAAGAGGAGCTTCTATAACCTATAGTGGCATATACAATGACGAAAGTAAATTAAATAGATTAAATGAATTTAATTTAGGTATTCTCAACTTTAAAGATTTAAATGAAGACTTTGGAAATATAGAATTACTTAAGGCAAGACAGAATGATTTACTAGTATTACAAGAAGATAAGATATCTTATGTGTTGGTAAATAAAAATGTACTTACTTCAGCTGATGGTTTATCAAACATAACATCTACACCAACAATATTAGGTAATCAAGTAGCTCGTTTAGAAGAATATGGTATTAGCCAAAACCCAGAAAGTTATGCTGAGTTTGGATACGATAAATACTTTACAGATGCTAAACGTGGTGCAGTAATTAAGTTAAGTGGTAGCTCTTATTCTAATGAATCATTAGAGGTTATATCACAAGCCGGAATGAGGTCTTACTTTAGAGACTTGTTTATAGATGATTTTAACACTCAAAAAATAGGCGGTTATGACCCTTATATGAATGAGTATGTATTAAGTGGAAATAATAGGTTGCTTCCTGTTGAGCTTGAGGTATATGGGTGTGGATCAGAAATAGAATTTACTAATCAAAAAGAAAGCTTTACATACAGTGTTAATTTTGGAAGTTCTATGGGAACAACCGATATAGACTATAATATTACTTCAGGTAATATAAATATATCTGTTACTTATGATGGAACGACCACTAGTTCAGGAAGTGTTACAGGCATTGGAACTTTTCAATTTAACAAAAACAAACCATCTATTGAAACCGCTACTATTACTATTTCATTAGTTAGTTCTTCAGCAAGTTATTCTGTTACTGTTCAATGCCCTACATCAGCCGTAATTAACGTATATCAAATATGTTTAAATAGTGAATTTGTAGGTGTGCCTCCAACTATACATAACCAATACGAATGGAGCTCTGCATTAGCTACTAGCCCACTTATAAATCAACCAGTTACTTTTACAAATATAGCAACTGGAACAGGAAGTGGAACACAAAGAATAGCTCAGTATCAAGTATATTCTTCTCAAGTAGCCATTGGAACTACACCAACCCCTAATGCTACGGTAACTATTAAGTCGGCTAAAACAGGATCTGATACATTTGATTTTAATATTAATAACGGAAATAGATTATTACATTTACTAAGTACTACTACTTACGGTAATAATCAAACAGATATTAATGCGTTGTTAACCGCAGCTAGTAGCAATAACTTAACCATATCTAATACTTCAAGTGGGGTTTTTGAAGGTTCTTTTAGTTACAGCAACTCAGTAGCCACTCCTAATTTGTATTTAATATATGATTATAGAAGTTCAACTGCTGTTAATTTATCGTTTGGGTCAACGGAGAGTATAGTTTGTGGTGGAAGTGGTGTGTTACAAACTTATTATTTAGATGCTGCGGTTCCATCTGAAGCAACAGCTATTTATAATGATGCTGCAATGACAGTTCCAGCAGCAGTTGGATATTATTTATATGTAAATCCAAACCCAACAGTAGTTGACACGTACTGGTTAAGACAAGATGCAAATGGAGTAATTGTTCAAGTAAATGAATGTTCAAGTTAAATTATGGCAGAAATAACCTTATCATATAGTCCAGGAGTAAAAGGGTGGCCTTCTTTTTATTCATTTATACCAGATTACACTCAGGGTATGAATAACTATTTATATACATTTAAAAATGGTCAACTATATAAACATAATACTAATAGTTTAAGAAACAACTTTTATGGCGTTCAATACAATACCACTATTAAAAGTGTATTTAACAAAGGGCCGTTAGATAATAAATTATTTAAAACATTAACACTAGAATCAGACGCTCCTTGGTCAGCTACTTTAGCAACTGACTTACCTCAAGTAGGGAGTATTGCAGATACTTATTTTGAAAAGAAAGAAGGTAATTACTTTGCGTTTGTTAGATTTCTGGAAACAGATATTAACCTATTAATGAGATATGCTAATGGTATAGCAAACGTAACTACTGTTGATGCCACCACACCTACTGCAACTACACTGACTTTTGCTAGTTCGGTAAACATAGGTAGTATTATCAGCATAGGGGATATGGTTTATTATGGGTCGACCCCATCATTAGGTGGTGTGGTAACAGGTATTAACGGCCAAATAGTCATTATAAACACAACAATTACAGGGGCAAGTGCTCCTAGTAATGGTGATTTTATACTATATGTTAAGAATACAGTAGCAGAATCTCACGGAGTAATGGGGCATTACTGTGAGTATGAACTAACTAATACTTCAACTTCCAAAGTAGAATTATTCTCTGTTAGCTCAGAATCAATGAAAAGTTTCCCGTAATTTAGTATATTTGCATATGGATCCAGCTACAATGTTAATTATAAGTAGTGCTATTAAAGCCGTTAGTGCTGGCGCAAACTTACAACAATCTAATCAAGCTAAAACAGATTTAAGAAAAGCAGAAAAAAAAGCTAAAAAATATGTTAAAAAAGCTTATGAAAATGCCTCTGTGAACGCACAAAGAATGAGGACTATTGACCCTAGTATATATGATACTGCTAGTGAAAACTTAAGCCAAGACTTATCTACTGTTTTAGATATCACAGCTGGTGAAGACCCCAGGCTAACTGCAGCGATGGGTAGTAAATTATTTCAACAGTCTCAAAAACAAAGACAAGCGTTAGAAATGCAGAAAAGGAAAGATATTCAAGCGTTAGAAAAAGACATCGCGGAAGGCGAACAAGCTAAACTAGAAAGAATAGCTAATTTAGATATTGCTCAAGCTACTGGCTTCCAACAACAAGCAGCTGATGCTCAACAAAGAAGAGTAGCCGCACAACAGCAAGCGTTACAAGCTCCTGCAAGCATTGTAGGTGACTACACCTCTATGATTGAAGCAGGCGTGTCTCCGATGCAGATTGAAAAAGGTTTTGAAGGAATGTTTAGTGGAAGCCAACCCCCTCCTTCTAATCAACCTCCTGTAGTTGATGTTCCTTTTACTCCAACACTAGGAATGCCAACAATACAACCCGTAACTTTAGGCTCTGGTAGTCAATTTTTAGACCCCAATTATCAGCCGCCAATGAATATGTATGGAGTTTCTCTGTCAGGACAACAATATTTAATGCCTGGGATGCGAGGATTAAAACTAGTACAATAAATTATGGCAGCACCAGGAATAGGTTACGTAAAAAGAGATGTAGATAAAACTACCGTTGACTGGGGAGCGGTTAGTACTGGCTTAACCACAGCGTTAGGTGGGGCATTTGCCGCAGGTGAAAAACAAAAAGCAGAGACAGCTTTAACTGACCAGACAATGGCTGGGGAAATTCAAAAACTTCCAAAAGGAGTCACTCCAGACCAAAGTAAATATTTTGCATCTGCTATTCAAAACATTGGCGATGCTAATCAAAAAATAAAAGAACAGTATGACAATGGTGAGATTAGTGCTACTCAATATAAAATTGCAGTAAACTCTCTTAACACTCAATATCAAATATTTAAAAATAATGCTACCAGTTATCAAACTTCTTATGATGATTTTATTAAAAAAGTAACTGACGGAAAAAGTGGAGCTACTACACAATTAGTAGCTACCTGGGTGGATCAAATGGGCGGTATGAATAAGTCTGTTGAATGGAACCCAGAAACTCAAATTCTTGAATCTAGTTATGTGACTAATGGCCAAGTAATAAAAAGCCCTGTTTCTGATGACTTATCTTTAATGAATTATTACAACACTGCTTTTAATAATGACTTGATTGTAAAAGGAAAAGAAAGATTTGGTCAAATGGTTTCTTCTACTGAAGGTATTGAAGGTGACTTAACATATAGTAAGGGTTATAGAAAAAATAAAGAATTTCAAAGTTCTTTAACCGACTACGCTAGAGCTAGTGTGGCTTCCGACAGAACAGGAGTAGATGCTGCTGAATATTTAGCTGCTGAAAAAGGATACACCCTTGTTTCAGGAGCGCCTCAAAACAATATGGAAATACAAGTAGTAGTAAACTCAGAAGGTATTCCTGAAGTAGTAGATGCTGAGAAGTATCAAAAATTAGCTGTTGATGGATTTAAAGAAAGTATTTTAGTTTCTTTAGACAACACTTACAAACAAAAAGAAGGGGCTGCTCAGTTTGAAACAGACTTTATAACTAATAAAAGCATTGTTATGGGTCTGGCATCTAAAGCTAACACTATAAATGAATACGTCAACCATTTAGACCAATTTAAAGCTGACACTTATACTAGTAGAGATGAATTAGCTAAGTCTTCTCAAACTTTTACTGTAAAAGATGCAGACGGGGAAGATAAGGAAATTAGCGCTTCTGAATACGTAGCATCAAGACCTGAGGCAACTTTCTTTGAAAAAGATGAAAAAGGACAGCCTAAACCTGTGGTGTTAAATACGTTTGAAGATTTCTTTAGTTATGCTAATGAAGCAGCTGGTTTAAGTTCAGAAAAAATATCTGCTTTCAAAAAAAGAGAAAAAGGCAAAGAGTACTTTGTTGAAAACGGAGAAGTAAAATTTGATACTCCTGCAACCATAGCAGAAAAAAGAAGACAAGGCATTACGCTACCTAACTATATTGAAGATAATATTATTTCTATTACTAATACTGAAAATTCACCAACTATTACAACTACGCCAAATACTTCAGAAAATACTAATTTAAGAGAATTTAATGAAGATGAAAAAGAATCATTGAGAACCAAATACAGTTACTAATGGAGGATGAATTAATATTAAGCGAAGAAGATAGACTAAAATTAGATGAAATTGTTTCTCAAATGACTCAAAACAATGAGTCTGATGAATCAATTCAATTTGTGGTTGAAGACTTTAAGTCTAAATATGGCGTAAAAAAAAAAGATTCAGATTTACCTGTTCAGGAGGAAGTTACGGAATCTATTACAGAAGCTCAAACAACACCTACTTCTTCGGAATCCTCATTAGACCCTGAAGTATTTCGAGAAATGACTACCGAAGAAAAGGTAGCTACTAGACAAGGAACTCCATATGATGATACAGAAGAAAAAGATACCTTAATAGAAAGAGCGTTAGGTAAAAATGCAGTTACTGACTTTTTAGGAGATATGTATAGAGCAGGAGCTACAGGCTATCAACAAGGGCAATCTGTTGATGAAGCTCTTGAAGTTTTAGCCAAAGGATCTAATGTTTCAAACCAAGATGTTGAAGAGTATATTGCAGCTGTGCAAGAAACAGGCCCATATACTGAGTCTGATGAAATAAAAGATTTTTATAAGACTTACAATGAAGAAGGTCAAGGTGTTTTTGGCGTATTAAAAGGACTATATAATAATCCAAGTATACTTCCAGAAGTTTTAGTGTCATCAACTGCGTCAATGCTAAATCCTGCTACTGCTGCTGGAGGTGCTGCTGGAGCGGCTGGAGGTGCAGCTGTTGGGTCAACTGGGTTTTCTTTAGGCCCATTAGGTGTTTTTACAACTCTTGGAGGTGCAATATCTGGTTTTTTTGGAGGAGCAACTACAACTTTAGAAACCGCAATGACATTTAATGAATTACTTAAAGAGGAATTAGGTGATAAAGAATTCAATAAAGAAAACATAAAAGATATACTAAATGACCCAGAAAAACTAAGTAGTCTTAGGTTTAGAGCGGTAGGAAGAGGTGCAACTATTGGTAGTATTGATGCTATGACAGCTGGTTTAGCAGGTGCTGTAACTAAAAAATTAGTAAAGGCAGGTGTTAAAAAAAGTTTAGCTGGAGCAGCTGGAGGGGGAGTAGAAATGGTTGGCGGTAGTTTAGGTGAGGTTGGTGGTAAAGCTGTAGCTGGTCAAGAAATGGATGTAGCTGATATATTTTTAGAAGGCGCAGCAGGATTAGGGTCTGCTCCATTAACAGTAGGAGCTAAACTTCTTTCTAGAAATAAACCAACTTATAAGTTAAATGGTGAAAATGTCACTAAAGAATTTATGTTAGGTTTTGTTAATCAATTGTCTGATGAAAACATAAGTAGTGGAAGTGCTAAAATAGAAATAAATAATGATCCTGAAGTAAAAGGAATGTTAGAAAGTAGACTTGAAGAATATAGCCTAAATAAAGACATCCCCGCTAACATTACTAATCCTGAAACAAGGACTAAGTTAGTTGATTTAGAAAAAGAAAGAAAAAGTTTAGAAAACAAAACAACTCAATCTGCAAAGAATAGAGTAATAGAAATAGATAACCAAATTAAAAACTTACAACAAGATGCCATTCAAGAGCAAGAAACAGGAGATATACTTGATGCTGAACCAGCCGAAAGTGTACAAGAAGTGGAAGAAGAAGTACGGGAGCCTTCTATCGAAACGGAAGAAAAAATAACAGAACAAGAAGTTAATGTTTATGATAATATAAATGATAACTTAGAATTATTTGGAGAGTTTACTAAAAATGTAGAGTCTGGAAAAGACTTAGCTAACATACCAGTAGAGGTTCAAAATATTATTGATTTAGGCCAAAGATTAGACGAGCAAGGAGCTACTGTTGAAGTTACTAGAGACTTGGGTATTGTTGATGGAAGACAAATACTAGAAATTACAGCAAGTAATGGAGAAAAGTTTTTAATGTATAAGTCTAAAGGAACTGGAACAGGTGCGGCTTCTAAAGGTAAATGGGTTCCACTTCCAGGTTTTGCTAAAGATGGATATTTTATTAAAGGAGCATTCAATCCTGAAACAGGAAAGACATTTATACCAACTGGACCATTGAGTGAGGTAAATAATCCTAAGTTTAACAAGTATGGAAGTGAAACTTTTAAAAAGTTAGCAGAACAATTAGAGAGCGAAACTATTATTGAAGAAACTCCAGGTTTTCAAACCGTAGAAGAAGATATTATCATATACAAAGGAACGGGTGGTAAAAGAGATGCTGCTGGTAATTTAAAAACCAGACACCCTGGTGCTAAAGGTTCTTTCTTTAGTGCGGATAAAAACATAGCAGAGACCTATAAAGGAGAAGGTGAAATTGTTGAAGATGTAATTCCTGCTGGTGCAACAATAGAAGAAATAGAAATAGATACTAAAGGATTGACTCCTGAACAATTTAATAAAGCAGAAGAAGATGCCATCAACGCATCTGAAGCAGATGTTGTTAAGCTTATCACTATTGAGAACAGAGGCAAAGGAACAATGAAAGAAGTTCAATACATTGTAAAGAAAAAACCTAGCCTGGATGTTAAACCAGAAGAAGCATTAGAAGATGTTTTCTTAGCCACAGGTAAGAAAATAAAAGATACTGTAGGGGCGGTTAAAAGAAGATTATTTACAGCACGTAGGTTTTTGCCAAAAGTTTTTTATGACATAATAAAAAATAAAGATGCTCAGATTCAAGGTGATATGGATGTTGTTTCTAATCTTAATAGGGATTACAATAAAATTATAAAATCTGTAAAAGACCTAAAAGAAAGAGAAAATTTAGAAAAATTATCCGACCAACTATTAAGAGGCGAGGAAGTAGAGATAAGAGAAGATTTAAGAGAAGTTATTACATCTATGAGAGAAATGGTGGATGATTTGTCTAGAAAACTTTTACTTGACCCAACAATTTCTCCTGAATCAAAGTCTCAAATTGAATCAAACTTGGGTAGTTATTTAACTAGATCTTACCAAAAGTTTGACAGTAAAAACTGGAAAAAACAAATCTCTGATGATGTAATATCTGCAGCTTCTTCTCTTTTATATGAAAGATATAAGCAAGAAGATAGTAATTTAACTGAAGAACAGATTTTAGAAAAAATTGACAAACAAATTGATAAAACTTTAAAAGGAAAAGCAGGTACTAATTGGATTTTTAAGAAAGACATTTCAGGAAAAGACATATCTGCTATGAAGTCTAAACAAGACATACCATTAGAAATTAGAATGTTGATGGGTGAATATACTGATGTGGCTCAAAACTTTGCCAAATCAATTATAAAACTTTCTTCTCAAACCAACACCTCTCAAATGCTGAGAGATATAAGGAATGTTGGACTTCAAACAGGTATTCTAAAAAAGAATGATGATACCCCTGGTTTTTCTGAAAAAATAGCACCAAGTAAATCAAAAGCTTTTGAAGAAATAGCAGGCTTATATACCACGCCTGAAATAGCAGAAGAATTTAATAGAATGGTTGAACAAAAGCCAGAATCTGCTTTGTTAAATATTTATTTCAATATAGTTGGAGCAAATAAATATATGAAAACTATATTATCTCCAGCTACTCACGCAGTAAACTTTGTAAGTAATATGGGTTTTGCTGCGGTTAATGGATATGGTGACGTAAGAGAATTAAAAAATGCCTATCAAGCTTTTAGAAACTTAACAAGAGGTAAGAACTTTAACAGAGAAATGTATAATAAATATGTTCGATTAGGTATTATAGATAAAAGTGTTGGGCTTCAAGAAGTGAAAGAATTATTTAGTAATAATGATTTTGAAAGTGCTATTCTTAGAAACATAGATAGTAAAGGAAATAATTTATCTACTAAAATGTTTAAAAAATTTAAAGGAGCAGTTGAACAAACATACCAAGCAGAAGACGACTTCTGGAAGATATATTCTTTTGAACACGAATTAGATAGATATTCTCAAACTGAATATGGTAAAAAACCAAGCGAGCTAACTGAAACAGAATTATCTAAAGTTCAAAAAATAGCAGCAGATAATGTTAAAAAAATAATGCCGTCTTATGATCAAATACCTGATATTATTAAAAAATTCAGATCTGTTCCTATAGTTGGTTCTTTCGTTTCTTTTCAATATGAATCTTACAGAACAGCTATTAATACAATTAAACTTGCTCAACAAGAATTGCGTTCAAAAAACCCAAAGTTAAGAAAGGCAGGGGCTAAAAGACTTGCTGGCGGAATTACCTACATATCAGGCAGAAACGCATTATTAGCGTCTTACGGAAAGATGGCTGGATTAGGTGTGGCCGGAATAATAGGGTCAGCTTTATCTGATGATGATGAAAAAGACAGAAAGTCACTGGCTAAAAGATATTTAATGGAGTGGCAGAAAGAATCTGATATTCTACCTTTAAATATTAAAGACGGGAAGTTTGAAATAATAGATATATCTGGGTCAGACCCGCACGGAGCAATAAATAAAACTATTAATGCAATGTCAGAATCTGAATCTGTTGAAGACGCAGCATTAAAATTATTTGTAGAAGCAGTATATAAGCCATTTGCAGGAGGGGATATGACTGCTAACTTACTATTAGAATTAAAAGAAAATAAAAAACCTTCTGGAGCTCCTATATATAATGAAGAAGACTTACCTACAATAAAATGGAAAAAGCAAGCTGCTTATGCTTATAATAAATTACAACCAGGGTTTACTAAACAGATTGGTCAAGTTGTAGAATCTGAGAATAAATTAAAAAGAATAGGCGGTATGTTGACTGGGTTGAAACAATACGAGTTTGATATACCAAAAGCTTTTAAATATAAATCTCAAGCGTTTGGATATGGTAGAAAATTACCTAATATTAAAAAATCATACAAGAAAAACATTATAGATAAATCACCTGAAGAAATAGACAATCTTTATGAAGATTATAATAAAAGTTATGTAGATGCGATTAGAAGTATGCATTTAGACTATAGAGCAGCTAGAGATGTGTTTGGTGTATCTAATAAAGAACTAATTAGTATAATGAAAGAAAATGGAATTAGTATGACCATTATTAAACAAATAATCAAGGACAAGCCGATTAATTTACCTAAAAACCCAAATATTAAAACAAAAAAATCTTCTTCTTCAGTAATAAGAGCCTTTTAATTACTATATTGAGGGATGAGAACTTGCAATATTTGCAATCAATCCTTTCCCGATACTTATTTTCCATCTGCTGGAGTTAAAAAAGGAAAAAGATATAGACGTAGACAATGCTCTAAATGTTACGGGAAAAAGAAAAGAAACCGTAGATACGTCAATCAAAGATGGCTTAGAGAACTAAAAGAAGCAATGGCTTGTGAGTCCTGTGGATACTCTAAAGAAACACATCCAAAGTTTTGCACTCAAGCTCTTGAGTTTCACCATTTTGAAAAGAATAAAGATTTTGAAGTAAGTAATGGCGTACATAGAGGAATGGCTATTAAAAAAATCGAAAAAGAAATAGCAAAGTGTAAAGTGTTGTGCTCAAGATGTCACACAGAAGAACATTATTCCTGATCAACTAATTCATTTAATATTTTAATTAGATTTTTACAAGACTTATTTACTTCATCTTGTTTTTTATCCATTAAACTCTCATAAATTTCGTCAGTATTATCATTAATCATCTTAGTGATGAAGTTTACATATGTAGTGTGATGTTTCATTCTTTTTTGTCCATTGCATATAAAAAACTTTCCCCCATAACATTATCAATCGTTTTAATATGTTT
>Ga0208157_1000574_pt1 | contig 19289 bp, 14 predicted proteins | sample 5_EtaG_FD_184077 | JGI IMG/M metagenome (GOLD analysis project Ga0208157, IMG submission 184077) | Marine viral communities from the Subarctic Pacific Ocean - 5_ETSP_OMZ_AT15132 metaG (SPAdes) (version 2) | ecosystem: Environmental > Aquatic > Marine > Oceanic | place: Pacific Ocean | collected...
TATATATTTCTTCTGCTTCATACCATTGCATCTGTTGCATTATATCTTGTTGCTGATACTGTTGTATATCAGGACCAAGAGCAGTAACTAATGCTATGGTTGTTAATTGTGCTACAGGATCGTACTGTGATTGTATTGTAGCAAGTATCTCATTAGCTTTGTCTTGTTTCTTTTGTTGTTGTTTAGTAACTTCTAATTTCTTTGGCTCTTTCTGATCCACTTCTTCTGATTCCATATCATTATTCGCAACTTCCTTCTCTTGTGGTTTAGCCTCTTCTTTAGCTTCTTCTTTAATATCTTCCATGTTATTGTTTTCCGAAACATCAGCAACCTCCTTTGTAGGTTCTTCGTTAGTTTCTTCTACAACTTCAACAGGTTCTTGTTTAATCTCCTCAATAACTTCAACAGTTTCTGTAACAGGTTCGGCTTCTACAGCTTCTACTTCTATTGGTTGTTCAATAGCAACCTCTTTAACTTCTTCTAATGTGGGCATAGATACTTCAACATCCATACCTATATCTTGTATCTCTTGTACCATCTCCTGTACTTCTACGATAACTTCTTCATATGATATAGTACCTTCATTATATTCTTCCATCATAGTACCAATTTCTATTGGCATGTCTACTATCATTTCTTCCATAGGTTGTTCCATAGTAGGCATATCAAAGGTCATAACCATATCAAATTCTTCCATGATTTCATCCATTTGATATTGTTCTTCTGGTGTAGCAACATCATATTGCTCTATTAATTCTACTGTTATCTGATCTTCCATCAATCCAGGTTGAACAATTTCTATCCATGTTTCTACTGCTGTAGTTATATGATTGTAATTAACTATGTATTCTACATTATCAAAGAAATAATTTTTAGCTCCACCTACTCTTATAAATACTTTATCTAAATCTCCTGCAAAATCATACGTTCCTGCGTATGTTGTAGGTGTTTGATTATTCTCTAATGCAATCTGTCCTGTATCCCATTGTAGAACATTATTATTATATCCTTTTGTTTGAAAATATCCTGTGGTGTTTGCTTGTGAATGATGCATTTGTAGTTCCCAATCTAAAGCACCACCATCTGATATATGAAATTCACTTATGTCTACATACTGATCAAATGTAGTATGTGAGTTAGATGTACCTTTACCACATGTACCTGTACCAAAGTATGCATTACAATTTGGCATACTAGCTGAACCAATCCCTCCCCAATCTTGATCCATATCACCCTCGTACCTAGTGGTTACGCTACCTGTATCTTTATGTAGTAAATCACCTGTTGTTTTGTGTTCAACAGTTGTAGTTGTTTCTGTTATTGTATCTATATGTCCTTCACCTAAATGTTCAGTTTCTATTTCTTGAGTAACTGTGTCACCTTCTGGTAACATTTGTGCATTAGATGAATAACAATAAAAGAATAACAGAGAAGATACCAAGAGCACCTTCATCAGTAATAATTTCTTCTTCTTTAACAGCATTTTCTTTTACCCATTTATCATAGTCAGGTCTTTTCTCAGGGTTCTCTGCCCATGCTTTAGCACTATCTAGCCCAATTTTTCCCATAAACGGACAAGGTGTGCCTGCCATTTCCATCGCCGAAAACACCCTTTCGTCCTGACATAGTAAAGCTACAGCACCAACCTTCATACCCATCCTATACAAAGATCTGGATAGTTTAAGTCGTTCACAGTTCATATCACGTACTGACGTACCACCTGCTATACCTAGTATCTGTGACTGTATTGCAACACTAGCTGCAAAACTACAGACATCTTGATTACTATTCATAATAGATGGAGCACTAGCTGTAGAGGGAGTTCTATCTACAGATGTAGTACCAGATACAGTAGACGAGGTAGAGGTTACTGTATTAGTTTGTGCATAACTTTGTAGTGTAAATAAAAAACAAACACTAATCAGTATCAGTATCTTTTTCATGGCAATCACAATCACATTGGTTAAGTTCAATACATAGACAAATCTCTCCAGTACAATCTGGATTATTACATTTACATTCTGACATTTAAATCATCCTTGGTTCATAAAGGTTAGGGTTTCTAACTATAGTTCCACCATGTGCTCTAGGTAAGCGTGGTCCTGTAAGATTGTTAAATATTTCTAATGCCCTTTGCACTCTTTTATCTCTATGTGGAGTACCAGGATCTTCAAAAATATTCATAAAACCATCTGTAACTTCTACAACATCTCCTTTATCCATTATTTTTTTTAATTTTTTAGCTTTGGTATTACCAAGCACACTTGTTTTTGGATTATTAATTTGTTCTAATGTCCAATCAATTTGATTTTTAGCAGAGTCTTTTAAATTATTTTTTTTTAAATGTTTTTCATAAAATGGTTGCATAAAAGTAAATTGAAATAAACCTCTTCCTTTACCTAAACCATCACCTGTTACGTTTAAATCTTGTTTTTTTAAATAATCAAAAGTATCTGCACTTTCTACAGCTATATTACCCATAAGACCTGATATAACTTCAGGTCGTAAACCTTTCTGTTTAAATATTTTATAAACTTCTAACCTGTTATCTTGAACAGGTACTTCTCCAGACATATCAGCCATGCAAAATACTCCTAGTAATAATAAACATATCATTTTTTCCTTGTTGCACCATAACCTCGTAAGGCTTGTCCAGTTCCAATAGCTCCTGGTTTTTTTCTGTATACAACTTGTCCACCTTTCTTGCCTGCATATGTAAAAGGTTTAGCTTTATTTCCTTTATAACTTTGTACTTTTTTCTTTTTAATTTTTTTCTTTACTTTTCTAACCTTTGAACTTCCGAAAGTTATAGGTTTTTGTAGTTTAATTGGTGAGTGAACTTTAGTCTGTTTAAAAAGATTTCTTGCTTTATTAAAAAGATTTTTAAATTTCTCTGGTTGTTTTTTCATTATTTTATAAAGTTTTTTTGCTTTTTTACTATATCTCTGTGATAGAACTCCTCCTGTTATTAAACCTCCAATAGTATATAATACACCTTCACTATAATCTCCTGCATCTGTAGATACATTATTTTCAGAAGGTTTTGGTACAAACCTATCATCATCATTTTTCTTTACTACTTTCTTTTCTTCTACTTTTTTTACTACTGGTTTTTTTTCTTCTACTTTTTTTACTACTGGTTTAGTTGTACCTTTTAAATCACCAAGATCTTTTACTTTTTTTTCTTTTGATTTTTCTTTTTCTTTTTGATTAAATGGAGTTGTTCTTTGATCGGCTGGTTTATATTTTTTTGTAGTTTTATATGGAGTAACTTTAGCTGCATCTTTTAATTTAGGACTACGATAATCTCCTTTTTTATTTGTTGTATTTGTTGTAACATCTCCACCAATACGAGGTCGTTTATAATTTCTACTAGATGTTCTTGTTTCTTTTTTAGCTCCTGTATTTACAGTAGGAGCTGTAGTACCTTTCTTATCATCTTTAGGTCTTATATTTTTTACTGTTGTTGTAGTAGATTTAAAAGGACGTACACCAAGACGAACATACTTTGCTCGTTCCTCTGCTGTATAGTCTTTATATTTTTTATATTCTCTAGCCATTACTGTTTCTCCATCCATCTATCAAGTTTTTCTTCTAGCTTATCAAATCTTGCTAATAGTTTATTCATTTCATTAAATACTTCTTTACGTGTAGAATAATTAGTTGCCATAAATTCTCTTGTCTTTGCATCAGACAAAGCATGTTCTTTTAAATCATCTCTTAGTTTTGCTATATCGGTATTAGTCCCACGTATCCACCAAAGAAACGCACCGACTGCTAAAGTCAATACAGCATTCCATAACATTGTCATATCTGCCATCTTATTTATCCTTATCTATTTTTGTTCTATCAAATTTAAAAAATAATTCATTTAGTTGATCTAACATTTGATTGGTATCTATAGTTTTTCTTTTACTTAAAAATTTTCTAAAATTAGATATATCTGTTTTAGTTAATTCATAAGCATCATGTCTATTATTTAAAATATTTACAAGAGTTTGGATAGTTTGTTGACCTTCACTTGTTGATTTATTAATTTTTAATGCACCTATAATATCATCTATATCTAAACCTAATGTTAAATATTGATCAACCATAAATTTTAATTGTTGTTCACGTTTTAAAGTTTGTTCCTCGTCATTAATATAAGCATCTTCTACATCTTTATTATTTATATCTGATTTAAAAAAGAACCTTTCTCTTTCTGGAATCCTTTCTTTTAATACATTAGAAAATGACTGATTACCCCTTCTTATATTACGCAAATCTACACCTATATTAAATGGAACAGAGGCACTTATATCTTGTCGTCTAGTTTTAAATCCTAGTAAACCTAAGTAACTTGCTTCATCAGGAATATTCATATTAAAACCTTTATGATTTTCTGACCATAATGAATAAGCAGGTGCTCCTTTATTTCTATCAATTTCATCTTTAACTTCTTGTTCTTTTTCCCATTTATCTCTTTTTCTCATAAAAGTTATAAATCCAGGTTCAACAGCTTTACCTACACTTTTTAAAAATAAATCTCCATAATCTCCTCTAGTAGCATCTTTAGATTTAAATAAATCAGTAGCTTCTAATATTGCATCTGTTGCCATAGATGTACCAATGAAAGGTGTTAATGTTTTATCCCATAAAGCTACTAAAGATTTTTTACCTTTAGAACTTTCTACAAAACTTGCTATATCTCCTTCACTAATATTTTCATCATTAGCTAATGTATGTAAAGTTCTAGCAATTGATAAAGGATAAGCAAAAGGATTAATATTACCTATTGATATACTATCAGCAACAACACGACCATTAACTTTTTTAATAGGACTTAGATGAATATTTGGATTAAGCATTTCCCATCTTTCACCTGTCATTTGTAGAGCATCACTTTGATCATCTGTAATACCCATAAGCATTTTAGATTTGTTCCAAAGAAAATCTCCACCTAATCCTGCCATAGTCATACCACCCAGCCGTTTAGCAGCCATACCTGTTAATACAGAGTTACCACTCATAGCATCATTAATAGTATACTTCATAAGATTTTTAGAAACTCTTAAAGATTCTGCAGCAAAGGTTGCAAAGTCACCAAATGGTGCTAATCGTAATGTTTTTAAAAATCTTGGTGCAAGAGTATAGTTAGGTAATAAATCTCTTGTTCGTGTTGCAGCTAATCTTTCTATTTCTGTTAAACTTTTATCAGGAAAAGCTTTCTTTAAATAATCTTTTGTTTTTTCAAAATGCATAATTTTAAATATATCATCTTCAACTTGATATAGTTCTGCTAATTTTCTTGGTGCAAACTTTGCAGCTTCTCTAGCATTTAAAGCTTTTTTAAAATATGTATTAGGGTCCATACCTAAATCTTGAAAGTTTCTTTTAATTATATTAATGCCTACATCACTACCTGTTAATCCTAACTCTCTATATCGACTCATTTTTTCAGCAAGCTTTCTATTATTTAATCCACCAAGTTTTGCAATGCTATATTCAACAGCTTCTCTACCTGATTTAAGACCTATTGGAGTAAAACCATTAGCACCCATAAAAACTACATTACCAAAAACATTTCTTGAATGTGTTAATGGATTAGCTACAGTTTTGGCATACTGCGATCCAACTTTTAAACCTGCCCAACCTTTATATATACCACCTAAAATTTTTCCTTTAGGACCTACTACTCTCATATTATCTAATCCTTCTTGTAAAGATTTTTTATATAAAGGATCAGCATATAATTTTTCAAGAGGATTTTTAACTGCATCTTTTTTAGTAGGTGTTCTACCAAAAATTTGTCCTAAACGTGATTCACCTACATTAGTTAAATCTACAAGATCTAAATTAGCTGCACCTTTATTGCCTCTAATTGCTTGTCCACTTGTTACTAAATCATCTGCAATCTTTTCCATAAATTCTATTTCAGATTTATATGTAGCAAGTTTTTCAAATGTTCTAAGATATCTTTCAGTAGGATCTGTAACCTCACCCATCAAAGCTTTTAATGGATCTGGTATTTGTTTTTTCTTCATTAAAGCTTTAGAAGATCGTGCAGCTCCTGATGCTTTTCCTGCCATTGCTACTAACTCTTCTCCAAAATCATCAATTGTATATGTTACATCTCCTGTTAAATTTCTTAAATAAGCAATAGCATTATCCGAACTTAATTTCATATCATTTAATAAAAAACTTGTAGCATCTCGTAAGGCAACATCTGTTATACTATCTATATTTTCTGCTTTAATATTTCTTATATTTTTTTCAATAGTTTTTTTCATCTTCTTTTTAAATACAGGATCATCAAACATTCTATAACTTGTTGTTAAATACGTATCACCATTTTTATTAATAGCTGCAGTTAATCCTTTAGATACTCTATCATTTTTTGTTAAGTAACTATTTAATGAACCAACATTCTCATTCATTTCATCTAATATTTTTTTTACTTCTTCTGGCATTTTATTTCTAAACTTTGGATCACGAGCTAAAGCTCTTGTTACATCATCAGGATTTAATCTATAATTTTTTATAAGTGCTTTTAATTCTTTTGATAATGCATGAGCTCTCTGTGCAGCATTAGTAGATTGTGCTTCTCTAAAAATAAAATCTTCAAGGTGTTCATCTGTCATACCTCTTCGAGATGAAAATGTACCTTTCATATATTGAAATGGTTTATCAACAAAAGTTTTAATAGGTTGTGTTCCTAATACTGTTGTATCAACTACACCTTTTCTTAAATCTTTACTTCTTTTCCAAAGTTCGCCAAGACCTTTAAAGCCTCCAAACACACCAACTTCTAATCCTAAGTTATTAAGAAAAGCATTTAATCTTTGTTGAGCTGGTGAATCATTAGGATCAACAGCTATTCGTTCTAAAAATTCAAGAGATTCTGGAAACTGTTCGGTCATAACATTAACAATATTATCTTGTGGATCTTCTACCATTGTTACACCAGTAGCACCTGTTACAGCATAACGACTTAATGTTCCTGTTTTACCTGTAACTTTTTCTAAATTATTAATACCAGCTTTTAAAGTTTTATTTAATCCTAAAGTTCCTTTAGTTAATTTATGTAACTTTGCTATACCACCCATAGGAACAAAGTAAGAACCAATTTGTCCAACAGTTTGTTCGCCTACTCCATAGATACCTTCACCATGATATGGATTAAACAATTGATCAGCATATTCTTTTAAAGATTCAGGAATATATTGTCCAGTTGTATCAGCAATACTTCCAACAATATCTTTAGCTTTCTGTGTTGTTTCTGGAAAGATATCTTCTCCAAATTCAACCAGCCCTCTTCCAGCATCTCCAAGAGCTCGACCACCAATTCTTGTTGGAACATCTAATACATCAACGTAATCACCTACTATAGGAATATCACCAAAAATACTAGCTCCTTGTTGTTTTTCCTCATCAGATAATGTATTATATTCTTCATAAGATTCTAAAAATTCATCAGGATCAAAACCATACTTCTTCATAATATCATCATGTGCTGTACCTGTTAAAGCATTACTTGCATTTAATGCATCTAACTCAGATATAGCCTCACGAAAATCTCCTGAATAAATACTTATCTCAGCCATTTATTTTCTCAATCCTTTTAATTCTTGTAAAACTTCAGCAGTTGTTTGTTGTTTAACAGGCTCATCAATCATAGAACCTTTTTTCTTTTTAATAACTTGACCACCTTTAGCCTTTAATTGTTTAGCTGAAGGACTCTCTCCAACTATTTGTTTTATATATTTTTCTACTATTTGTGGATAAACAATCTTTTCTGTTCCTATACGTATATCTCCAGCATCCCATTGCTTTAAAAATTCTTCAGTAGCTAAACCTTGAGCTTGATTTTGTAGATCTTCTGTAGTATACATTGTACCATCTGTTGCTTGAACTCCATAACCTGCATCTAGTAATTCTTTTCCTCCCATGCCTGTTATTATATTATTAATAAAAGTTCGTACATTATCTTCACTATATTCAGCAATATCAAATTGACTTAATTTCCTTTGGTTTGCTAAATATTGTGCATTAATAGCTTCTTGTTTTAATTCATCTTCTCTTAATTTTCCAGCAATAGTCATTAGTTTATCTGCTGTTGCATCATCACCAGCTTCTCTTGCTAATGTAGCTTTAAGTTTTAAATCATCTAACTGTCCTTTTAAGTCTAATAATTTATTAGCATCTTCTTCACCTTTTGCTATAGTTGCATCTGCTGCTCCTGATATACCTGAAGAAATTTCTCCAAATATTCCTTGCCCAGCTCCTTCCTTTACACCTGAACCAAATCCACGAAGAGCTCTTATTAATGCTTGTTGCCTCATCATATCTTTTGTATCATCTATACCAGTTTCTCTTGCTGTAACAATATCTTGATAAGCTTGATCAGATGCACGAGGTGTAAACATTCTTTGTAAATTAATATCTATGCCTAATGCTTGCATATCTTTTGGACTAAGTTGTGATATACTGGTAATACCTTCAGGAAGTTGTATACCCATACGTTGTAAGTAAGCCGCCTCATTACTAATTGGCACATCTGTTGTTCCACTCATTTGCCTTTTAACAACTGGTAAGTCTACTAAGCCACCCTGTCTAAAGCCTTGTATCATTCTTGTATAAGGATTGCTCATATCAACACCTGATTCTTGAAGTTGTCTAAATTTTTCTGCACGAGATGTTCCTGTATTCATTGTTAATCTACCAGAATGATCTCTTTTAAATCCTTCAGCTATTTTTCTAGCATCTTCTTTATCACTACTGCTTACTGGCATTAAGCCACCATGCATATTTCTTTTACCACCAAATGTTTCATTAGCTATTTTATCTCTTTCGATAGAAGCACCATAAGGTTTAGTTCCTAATTCACTATAATTATAATTAGATAATAATCCTGGATCTACTGCAGCATATTCATCATTATACATAAACCTTTGAGCACCTTCATTTAAAGCTAATTGATTAGCTGTAAAATAATCTACATCTTTTAAATCATATCCTTGACCAAAGGTATTAACTGGTTGTGGATTATATAAAGCATATGGTATTTTACCTGTTGCAGGATCTCTATACATTGATCCTACTTGTGGTTGACCTTGTTGTATAATAGTTTCAGGTGCATCTCCAGGTCTTGGTAAAGTTGAACCAGCATCTCTAAATTCACTAGCATTATACGTACCACCTCTTTGTTGAACACTTTCTACATCAGCTAATCCACCTGTAGCTATTTTAGGTAATGCACTTACCGAAGTTGAAGCAGTAACAGGAGTTGTACTTGTAACACTTTCAGCTATAGCAGTATTTGGATCATCTCCTTCTAAAATACCACCATGTATAGATCTATTAGATATACCTTCTTGTGTTCTTGCCCATACATTTACTCCATCAATTACATTTACTAACCCACCTTCACCTATTTTACCACCAAATTCTTTATATACCATACCCCCATGTGCTCTACTACTTCCCATAGGATAATAACCACTACCAATACCACCTTGACTAAATCCTCCAAATGTTCCATATAAACTTCCAACATTACCTATAGTTCCTAATAAACTTCCTAGTCCACTTGGTTGTGGTTGCGTTGTTTTTTGAACAGTTCTTGTTGTTGAGGCAGATGGAAAGCCAGCAATAACAGATTGATACTGCCCAAGTTGTTGTTCAGGAAAAACTCTTTCTTCAAGATATTGTTTATATGCTTCGTCAAGAGCTTGTTGAGATCGTTGTTGTTTTTCTTGTCCAACACCTCTTAACAATTCAAATTCAGTACCTGCAGTTTTTAATGCTTGAGGAGCTAAGTTAGCTAATGCTGAAGCAGTTGCTCCTTCTCTTCCTTTTTGTGCTTCAAAAGATCTTACTGCATCTTGATAAGCTGCTTGTGATCCTCTAGTTTGTATATCACTTAAAAGTTTTTGTTGATCAGCTAAAGATTGAGCTTCTAACATAGTACCTCTTGTACCACCAAATGCACCTGCACCTATTTGAGCTTGTCGAACTTTAGGAAGCACATCTCTTTCAAAAGTTTTTTGAGCTTCTGCTTTATCTAAATCTGTCACAGCTTGTTGATAAGGTGACATATATTCTTGAGTCAATTCTGGTGTCATTCGTTGTGCAACACCTCTTGATAAATCAGTAGCTTCTTGAAAAACTGGTGCTGTAGTTCCTACAAGACCTGATATACCTGCCATTGCTTGTTCTTGTTCTGGAGTTAATGCTGCTTGTGTTTGTCCTTCATAAGGTTTATATCCTTCATCTGTTCTTGCTTTATAAAGTGCTTGTCCTTTCTTTAAAAGGTCTTGCATAAATGGTGCAATTTCCTTTGCAAGTTCAGTTGTCTGTACAACTGTACCTCCTGTAGGTGTTGGAGCTGATTCACCAAAACCTAATAAAGATGATAATATTCCCATTATATACTCCTTCTCATTCTATCTAAAGATACTAATCCATTAATTTCTTTTTGTTGCTGTTTCTGTCCTGTTGCCGCCATACGAACATCTTTTATAGTTTCATCCATAACTTTAGCTCCTTCATCTGGATTACCATTACCTAACAAAGACATGGTATTTGCATCAACTACATATTCTTTTGGACTAACAGCTAATGTAGCTTTTTGTTGACCATCTTCTACAATTGGCATGTAAACATTATCTTCCATACCTCCTCCATCACCTTCAACCATTCCAGAAAATTCTTGCATACCTCCACCATAAGCTCTTCCAATTAAACCACCACTTTGAGATAGTCTTAATTGAGGAACCATTGAACCAAATCCAGATGTTTCAGCTTGAGCTAATCTTTGATCACCTGTAAATGGAGCTGTTGCACCTGACATATAACTCATAGCATCAGCTAAACTTAATCTTTGTTTTGTTTGTGGATGAACATAATAATAAGTTCCTGTATCAAATACTTCTGTGAAACCTTCATCATCTAACATAGCCTTTTGTTGTTCATTAGCTCTTTCTCTTGCTTTAGCTGCATCTACTGGATGAGGAACTAAATCTCTTCCAAATCCTGCATATGTTTCTGGTTGTTTTAAAGCTTCTTTACCATATGCTATAGCTTGTTTAGGTAAATTCTTTAATGCATCCATTGTAAAGTCACCAGAGAAAAGACTAGGTGCTCCTGGTTGTGTTCCTAATACTGGTGCTATTTGTTGTCCTCCACCTGCAATTACATTTGCTGAAAAAGGTGATGTATTTGTAAGAGCTTGTCTTGCAAGTTCTTCGGTAGCTATAGTTCCTGTAGGTATTACATTTGCTGCAGAACCTAAACCAAATCCAACACTTTTATCAACTAATCCTGTTATACCAGTTGCTGCTTCTGCTCCTACTTGTGGAAAACCAGAACCAAGAAATCCTGCATTTCCAGTATTAACTACTCCTGCTCCTCCTGCAACTGATTTTCCTACATTTGCTCCTACATTTTGACCTACATTACCTAACCCACCACTTAACTGTTTTCCAGTTTGTGCAGCAGGTGCTAAGTTTTGAAATAATTTACCAGCACCAAAGCTTAATGCTCCTGATAAAATTGCAGATTTTAATGCATCTCCAGGTTTAGCTCCAGTTATCAAACTTCCTAAACCAGTACCTAAACCTGCTGCTATTGAATATGGAACAGCTGCTGTTGCAAATTTTAATCCCATTGCCCAAGGTGCTGCAAATCCTAAAGCTGCAGGAATAACCATACGACCTATTTTAGATTTAGCAAACTTACCAATACCTTTAGCAACAGCTTTAATAGGTTTAGTTACAGCTTTAAATACATTCTTTAGGAATCCACCAAAACCCATTTGAATTTGTGGTAAATTTTGAATACCAGTCATAGGCATTTGTTCTTCTTGTTCATCTTGCATATATGTATCATTAGCTAAACTCATTAGTCCTAAAGTTTGTAAAGCTCTTAATCTTTCTAAACCTGATGTAGAGTTCATATTGTTTTGAAAATTACCTAATGATTCTAATCCTGTCATCTGTGGTTGCATTGCCATGTCCATTACTTCTTACTCCTAGGATTCATATAATTTGATTGTGCTTTTGTTTGGTCTGCATAAAACGTATTACTAACATCTTTTAATGGTTCTAACTTTTGTTTAGAATGAAACATTCCAGGAAGTGAGCCTACTACACCTCTGTTTATATTACTAATAAATGTACTATTATTTATTAAATTAAAATAATTTTTTAATTGAGATTGTGCCATGATGTTTCTGTTCCTAAACTAACGTAACCTTTAAATTTACCACTACTTGCAGAGTAAGCAATATCACCTTTTCTTGGTACACCAATTTCTGTTACAGTAACAACTGTATAAATATTAGTGCTTGGTGTTTTATCTACTATTGCATCTCTTGCATCTAACTCATTTATTAATGCAGCTCCCCATCTTTCTACAGTATTATACATATCTCTTAATTGTTTATCATCAAGATTAAATACTAATGGTAGATCAGGATATCGCATTACCTGCCTCCATCAGGTTGTACAGCAAGTCTAAGTGATCCCCATCTCCACTTTGTTCCTGTACTATCACATGATACTCTAATTCTTCCTTGCCTTCCTCTTGCTCTCATATCTACTTTTTGTGTTGTATTAGAAATAACAAACGGACCTTTCTCTGTTATATCTGTACTTTCTGGATATTGTTTTGTTTTAATACTAAATTTAATATTACCTGTATTAATATCAAAATCAGGAATAATTTTATCCATAAACATTAATTCATTTCCATCTGCTATATCAAAATCTCCTGATTCAATAAAAGATGTAAGTGATCCACCATTACCTGTAAAAATATCTGTTGGTTCATTATTATATAAATTACTTCCTGCAGTAGTTACACCTGTTGTTATTGTATTTCCAAAAACTGTTCTATCTGCAAAGGTTGTCCAAAAACAACTACCATATGTCCAATAGTTTTCTTCAGGAGAATAGAGTACATAACTATCACATTCAGTAGAATTTGTAGAAGGATACAACCATATTATTTCTTTAAACTCTGAGTTAATACCTGCATAAACTTTATCTTTTTGATCTATGTTTAAATTATCAAATACGTATCTTCTAATAGTAGCAGGTAAATTTCTTACTTGTCCATCATATGCATAAAAATTTTCATAACCCATCCATACTGGTGTGCCATTATAATCAACTCCTGCATGAGGTCCTATCATTCCACAGTTAGTTCCAAGTTGTCTAAAGTTAAATATAAAAGGTGGACCTACATATTGCATTTGCCACAATGAATTATCTGTCCAAATAGTTATAGCATTTCTTGATCTAACTGCACCTACAATTCTTGTACCATCTGTTAAAATTGTTTCACCTGATGTTGAACTTACACTTGGAGTCCAATTAGAATAATCTTCTTGATTAGACCACCTAACTGTCATAGGATCAAAAGTTCCTGTTGGTGAAGCAGTTGTACCAAAAGCATTAATACCAAGACCAATAAGATGTCTATCATTTGGTGATACAATAATAGAATTTACTGTAGTAGGTGAGTTAGTTACTATCGCTGCTCTTATTGGAGTTGTTGAAGCATCTGTATCAAAATAATAAATAGCTCCTCCTCTACGATTTGCTATAATATCTTCACCCCAATTATCTAAACTCCATTGTGTAATTTGACTTATAAAATCACTAGCACCTGTTGATGTTGGTTGATTCCATGCCCTTGTTTGTGAGGCACATACTGTAGCTTGATAAGAAGCTGCACCATATCCTAAACCTGTTATAGCATTCTCAGCACCTGTTGCAATAAGATAATGAAATGTTGCAGATCCTGTTTGTGTTGATGTAGCACCTGCAGCACCTGATACTTCTATTGCATATACATTTGTATCAACTACTGAAATAGAATAAACATCATCTAATGTAACATCTGATCCTATTACTGCAGCACTTGTAAAGAAAACAAAATCACCACTTTTTCTACCATGAGCATTATCAGATACACAAACTCTTGTTGTTCCTATTGATGTACCAAATACATTTGCTAGTGTTACTGATACAGATACAGGAGTAACATCAAATATTTTATCTCCATTATGTTGATATAATTTTTTTTCAGTTCCCCATAAGGCTCGTTTAAATTGATTGTTATCAGACCATGTAACTAAATCTCTAGCATTACCATCAAAATTGTCATCTACTCTAAGATTATATCCTCTTAAAACTTCTGGTTTACCTGCACGAAATCTTACACGATCTCCATCATACCATTTACCTTCTTCTGCATACTGTGTTGATTCTCTATGAAATCCAGTAGCAAAATCAAGTTTAATAAGTTTTGCATCAGACGAACTCATTTATCACCTATCAAAGTTTTTTAATAAAACTGTATCTATTGTTGTTGCACTTCGAGCTATATAACATAGTATATCAACATCACTTCCACCTGTACTTAGTGTAGGCACAGTACCTGATACAAATTGCCAAGCTGTATTATAAGCTAAAGTTCTACTACCTGTGCTATCTTGAATTACATGTATAGTACCACTTTGCCCTGCTGTACAATTTGCAGGAGCTTTTAATGTTCTGTTACCTCCAAGAGTAACAACAAAAGTATTACCTAATGCAAAGTTTACACTTACACATGCAGCATCTGTTACAGTTACAAAAGGACTATAAGCTCTAGCAGATGTACCAATTTGTAAACTACCTGCTTCATAAGTAATATCACCTCTAACAGTAACTGCTGTTGTTACAGATGTTCTTACATATCTTAAATCATTTGCAGATACAACTGCTAAATTATCTGTACCTGTACCTATATCGGCTGAAGCTGCAGTTCCAAAACCTAATCCTGTTGCATTTGTTCCAAATACACTTGTTCCATTAGATATTACTAAACCAATAGATCCAAATGGAACTGTATATCCAGTACCTGCTCCAGCATTTTTAAGTTTAACAGTATCACTTGCTGTTGTATTAGCTGATACTTTATTATTGATTACATATGATTTAGATTTTTGAGGCATTAGTATTACAATATCATCATGTGTGCCACCAACAGAACCTATTATTTCAATAAAAGCTTTACGAGCTTGATCTTCTCCTCCATCTACTGCAGATAATGTTACAGTTGCTGCTGATCCTATAGAAATTGTAGTATAACCTGCTATAGCATCATCTGCTAAACTTATCATTCCATCATTTAATACAGTACCCCATGAGTTTGGATTTGCACCATCTCCTTGCTTTACTAATCTTAAACTACTTGTATATGATGTTGTCATTGTTTACTCCAATTCTGTCCAACGATTAACTCTAGCTACTACATCTACTGTTCCATCTTCTTTATAAGTATCAGTATGTAATGCTATAAATGCATTCATATCTGATGCATTAGTTATTGCTGTTTCTATAGCAGTTGCATCAGAACGTATGGCATTTCTCCATGTTTGTATATTAGATGGTATTGCTGTACCTGCATCTGCTTTACGTATTATATACCAATCTGTTTGTGCTAAGTATCCTGCTTGTTGTGATTTAACTTTTTGTATAGCATTATGTTTTAAGCCATAGTTAATAACTTGATTACCATCTTTATCTTTTAATTTATTTCCATCTTCATCTACTGCATCAACATCTTCTAAAGCTCTATCAGCAGCTTTAACTCCAATAGTTCTTATAACACTATTACCATCTCCTGCTATTGCATCTGAATGATTATGTTCTATATAATAATTAGTATCAAGATGTGATCCTGAAATAACTACAGGTACAATACCTAAATCTTTACGTTGTGCATCTGTCCATATTGTAAATATTTGAGAAGAATAACGTACATTATTTAATACTATAGATTTTTTTTGACTATAATATTCTACTATTTTATTACTTTCTATTCGTGCCCACATATTGTATTCCTATCTTGCTGTTGAGTATTTAAATGGATTATGTGCCATTGCTAAGTATATTATTCCAGCTGCATTAGATGAGTTTACGTTTGAATTTGAGCTGCGAATTTTTACCCCATTACTTAAAAAATCTACACTTCTATTAGTATTATCTACTTGAGCAGAATTATTATGAGTAGATAATGTTTTTGTCATAGGGTTATAACTTCCATTACTTGTATCCCAAACCTGTGGATCATCTCCAGATGCAGCATGTAGTATCCAAAAAAATGCAGGTTTAAATCCTAGATAAATAAAAGTACCATCTGCATTTGCATTTCCAATATACTTTCCAGATTTAATATAACCTTCACAGTCTGCAAACGAATAAGCTATATTATCTATTGTTCCAGATCCTAATCCATCTGTATTATTTACTGAAAAAACAGTTGAAGTAGGAGCAGACATAGAACCATTACCAGACTTATCTACTTGTGCAGAATTAGAATCTATAGCTATAAAATAATTCCAACTTGTTAATCCATCTGAACCTATCCAATTTTGTCCATCACCTCCTGCTAAATTATCATATCCTTTAAATATAATAAATGAAGGAGCTTTACTTAATCCATGTCCAACATTAACTGAACCTGCACCTGTTAAACCCCCTCTATATGTTGCAATAGAAAAACAACCTGAAGGATCAACCTGTACTGTAGAATTTACATCTCCTTGTGTATTTGTGCTAGTTGTTCCACCAGCTAATCTCCAGTTCCACATTTGTTGTGTATGACCACCAGAATTTAACCACGTACCATCAGTTATAGTAATATCTGAACCACTTTGAGCTTTAAAATTGTATTGTGGAAAAGTAGCTTGTGCACCCTTATCATTTAATTTCCAATAAAGGTTATTAGAACTAGCACCAAAATATCCTCTATTAGTATCTAATACATACCAATTTTGTCCTTGTATTGTTGATCTAGCCCATGATTTGTCTACTTGAAAAGTTGTATCTATAGTTCTTTCTGAACCATTACCTGTGTATTGTAACGTACCAAATAATTTCTGTGGATAATCATCATCACTTTGTGCAGGATCAATTTCTGCTACTATTGGTAGATTACCAGCACATAATGCTTTACAAGAACCTGCTTCATCATAATAGAAATTACCATAGCCAGTAGCATCACTTTCACCTTGTGCTGTAGCTACTAATCCATTAAAATTACCATTCTGACCAAAATTCATATCCCAACCTAAAGCATCACTTGTTGAACCTCCAGTTCCAACCCAAGGATACAAATCTGTAGTTGTATTTAAATTTGTTTGTGTACCTCTTAAAGTTCCATTAACATAAAATTTAATTGTAGTATTTGCTCTATCTATTTCTACACCTACAATATCTCCTGCTGAACCTGCTACACTAGTATTAGTATAAGAATTTGCACCATCATATATTCTTTGATTATCACTATTTGTAATACACCATGCAGTAGGTCTACCTCCTCTATCTGAAGTTAAATCTACAGTTGGCACATTAACACCTACTGATTGTTCTATTCCACCACTATGACCAGTTTTCATTCTTGCTTCAAAATAATATTTATTAGTATCACTTGGTGGTATAGCAAAGGTACTCATACAACCCATTTCATTAACAGAACCACCACCTGCTGCACCACCCCATGCTAAATTGCAATCATTAATTCTTGCTATTGTAGGATCAGGAAATAAAGGATTTAACATACAATAATTACCACCATTAGAACTTCCAAAGGTAGGACTATCTAACATTTGATCACCTGAATCAAGATTAGAACTACTCCAATCGTTTCCTTCTCCACTTGTATCATCTCCTAAAGCACTACTATCTTGAAACATTAATAAATGTCCTGCACTCCCCCAAGTAATACCGCTACTTAAATCCTTGGGAATCCAAACTCCATTTTTTTCTTCTGCAAAAACAGTAGGAGCTAATGTGCTTCCGTCAACATACGCCCATTGTGCAAAATAACATTGAATAGGATAACCATAATTATAGTAATCTCCTATTGTCCAAGCACCAGCAGTAAGACCCGGAAATGAAGTAAAAGAACTTCTATTATCTGTATTATAACTAGCTTCTGTTCCATTAATAAAAAATTTTAATTTTTCACTAGCTGTTCCATTATCAAGGTCTCCTTGTATATGAATATTGTACCATGCAGAAGTATCACGAAATAAATTATCTGTACTTAAAACTATAGCATTGCTATTTGTGTTTACAAGCATGAGAGAATCACCTGCTGTACCACCAGCTGTAGGAGAAGAAAACTTAAATTCCATTAAAACAGAACCACTTGTACTATTTCTAGGAGTAAACCAAGTTAATGGTCTATCACTTGTAACTGGATTAGTTCCACCTATTGCTGATCTTTTAATCCAAAAGTTTAAAGTAAAATGTACATTAGAATCAACTGTACTAAATGTTTGTGTTAATCTACCATTACTTGATGATGTACTACTTTGTGCTGACATTCTAACTGAATTTGGAATTTGATGTGTGTAAAAATTAGACACAGCTGATGATTTAAACATATAGGGATTAGAGAGAGGTCCACTCATAAATTAAATTACTCCGTTACTATGAAGGTGTTGCAAATGCTAATTGAGGTGCTCCTAATAATACACTATTTGAAGCATCTACGAAATATGGGATAACATCAACAGAACTAGCAGCTGTGGATATTGTTCCGGTTGTTCCTGCAGGCCATTCATAATCAGTGCCTGTTGATAAAGTCCTACTACCTGTACCATCTTGTATTAACACAATTACACCACTTTGTCCAATACTTTCTGTACTTGGATTAGCTAAAGTTACATTTCCTGTTGCTGTTAGTACAAAGTTTTGGTAGGTATCATAATCTAATGTTGTACTACCTGTTGCATTAGCTGTTTGTGTAGCTCCTACAGCACCTGCACCAAAAATTGATTTACCAGCAGCAGACATGTCCATTGTTAAGGCTGTTACAGCACTACCACCGTCATCACCTTTGAATATAATATCTTTGTCTTGTACACTAGCAGTTACTACAGCATCAGAAGAACTGTTACTGAAATCAAGTATTGATGTACCACCTGATTTAAATGTTACATTGTTACCTGCAGCATCTAATACAATGTCTGCTCCAGAATCTAATGTTACAGTAGTACCAGCAAGTTCAGCAGTACCGTCTGCTGTTATCTGTATGTTACCTGCAGCAGCAGCTGTGTCGGTTGTTTCTATTGTTAGTGTACCGTTTGTGCCTACAGTAAATACAGCAGTATCATCTGTAGATCCTGTCATGGTTATTACTTTACCATTTACAGCTACATCATCTACAGTCAATGCTGTAAGTGTGCCTAAACTTGTTACGTTAGCTTGTGCAGCAGTAGACAGTGTACCGGCTATGCTACCACC
>Ga0208157_1000575_pt1 | contig 19256 bp, 27 predicted proteins | sample 5_EtaG_FD_184077 | JGI IMG/M metagenome (GOLD analysis project Ga0208157, IMG submission 184077) | Marine viral communities from the Subarctic Pacific Ocean - 5_ETSP_OMZ_AT15132 metaG (SPAdes) (version 2) | ecosystem: Environmental > Aquatic > Marine > Oceanic | place: Pacific Ocean | collected...
GATTTTGAACGTAAGCAAGCAGCTAGTGTAGCAAGCCCTGCTAAAGATTACTTAGACATACTTCAGGCTGAAGCGTTAGATAGACAAGGGATGTTAGGCATAGAGAAAGATATAGCTAGATCAATCTTCGGAACAGGTGTCAGGTTGTAATCATGGCACGTGATCCTTTTGACATAATGGTTCAACAGACCAAAAATAGGAGAAAAGCAGGTTCTGGTGATTTTTTAAGTCTTTTTAATAGAGGAGGAGGAGGGGGAGATAAAGATGGAAATGGTTTAGATACTTTTGGTAAATTTTTAGGCGCAGCAGATATGATTGTAAATAGAGATCGTGGTTATCCACAATCAAGAGGATTTGGTGGCTACGGTGGTTCAGATTTTGCGGGTAGTGGTGGTTTTTCACAAGCCTTAGGTGGAACGCCAGGGTACAGTAGTTCTACATTTTTCATGCCGCCGGGTGCAGGTGGTTATGGAGGTGTTGGGGGCTATGGGGGGAAGAGGAGTTCAGGAGACAGATTCAGGAGTGGGTTAGGAGGTGCAGCAAGTGGTGCGTTAGCTGGTGCTCAAGCTGGAGGTGCTCTTGGTCCACATGGAGCTGCGGTTGGTGCTGGTCTTGGTTTCTTAAGTGGTTTCCTTAGCTAAGAAGTAGACAATTTAAAATAAAAGTTATATAAGATTTTTAGGTGTAATTAAAGATGCCACTCCCTATATTACCTGCCTTAGCTGTTGGTGGTTCCGTTCTAGGTGGAATACAAGGATATCGTAGAAGCGGTGGAAATTTAGGCGAAGCAGCCTTAGGTGCTGGAATGGGTGCTTTAGGTGCCTCAGGTCTTGGACAAGCAGGTAGATTTGCAGGAAGTCTTGCAGCAGGGCAAGCTGCAAAATTAGGTACTGGACTCAATCCTCAAATGCTAATGCAATTAAGAAATGCAGCAGCTGGGGGAAACACAGCAGCTCAAGCACTTTTAGCCAAACAAGGTATTGCTAATATAGCGCCTGCTCTCCCAAGTCTAGGAGCAGGTTTATTAGGCGGTGGTGCTCTTATTTCAGGTAATGTCGGAGTTCCTCAGACAATGGGGGCTGGTTCAATGGGAGTACAACAAGGAATGAGTAATGCTGGAATACCTCAAGGTTTAGCAGGAACTATTGGATACGGAATGCCTAAAGGAGAAACAGGATATTTACAGCCTGTGACACAAGGTATAGGACAGTACGGTGGGATTGCACCTATAGGCTCTGATCCTTTTGCTGTTATTGATCCAAGAGGAAGAGATTCAGCTAGACGTCTTATGCAGAGAAAAGAAGGAGAAACTTTAAGAGATAACTTAAATACAATATTACCTACAGTTGAGAAGTTCTCAGATAGAGCTAAGCAAAGAGACTTACAAAGAGGCTTGGCAGCAGAAGGTGTTAAAGCTAATATACAAGGAAACATAGAGCAGCTTCTTAGAGCACAGAATGCTGTAAATGCATTAGCAGCTCAAGGTATGGAGGGTGCAACTAACGCTCTACAAACTCAGTACACTTACTAATAAATGGCAAGTTTTACTCCACAAAACGCGATTGAATTTGCAAGAGCTTTCAATACCCTGCAAAACAAGGGTCCTGTAAGATCTTCGACTGTGGGTTTACCTAGTTATTCACAAGTCTTTGCGCCAGATTCGATACTAGGAGGAACTGTTGCTGCACCTGTTGTTTATACAGGAGCTGGAGCTTCTGCTCAATCTCCATTAGGAAGTTTTTATGATACTGGACAAAATATTATGGGTTTCACTCAGGACATGAGAAACCAAAGTCTTTTTAATCAAGGACAACAAATGGCAATGACAGCTTCTAACTTATATCCAATTCAACGACAAAATGCAGAGTTAGCACTAGAGTTTTTAAAGAAAGGACAAGAGACAGATGCCAATAGACAGAAACAAATTAATTCTGCTTTTAAAGCAGGTGCTGACATGAAACTTGCACAAGCAGCAGCACAGCAGGCCGCTAATCAATTTGGCGCCTTACAACTAGTCAGAAACGTATAGGAGGTTTTAACTATGGGTGGCGGTGGAAGTAGTTCTCAAACAATGGAGAACCTACAAAATACATTACCTCCAAAGCAGGTAATCATTCCTGATGAAAGTGCTACAGGTCAGGTAGTTTTAAATGAAGCTGCAGCAAAACAAGCTCAGATAAATTCAGAGTATGCAGCTAAATTAGATCGATATAATAAACAGTTCTTCACCACAGAAGATATTAGAAAACAACAAAGTTTAGGAGATGAAACACGTTTAACACAAAGAACTCAAGGTCAAGAGGAAAGAGCTACATTAGCTGAGACAGGTAATCAACAAAGAGCACTTAGAAGAGTTGAAGGTCAAGAGCGTAGAGCAGAAAGTGCTGAAGAAGGAGCACAGTTAAGAGGTACTACAAGAGTCAAAGGACAGGAAGACAGAGCAACACTTGCAGAAGGAGGTGGTCAAACTCGTGCTACAGAGAGAGTTAAAGGTCAGGAGGATAGAGGTAGAATTGCTGAAACTGGTATGCAAACAAGAGGAACACGTAGAGTTGAAGGTCAAGAAGCTCGTGCAGGTATTAGGACTACTGGGGATGAAACAAGAAAAACCACTAGAGTTCAAGGTGAGGAAGTCAGAGCAACAGACTTGCAAAGAGAGCAGTTCCGTAGGTATAAAGAAGCTAGAGACTACGCACAAGCTCAAAGTGCCTACCGCGCATGAATGAATGGATCAAATCTCTAACTGATAAAGATAGAGAATCCTTCACTTCTTTTTGTAAAAAGACTTCATCTCCTATTCAAATATATTTATATTCCCGTTTTCTTGGGTTTCAAGGAACGATAGTGGAATGTGATGATTGGTCTACAAAGAAGTTTAAGAAAAGAAATTTCACTTCTGTATTGGAAGGTGAGATTGATGCTATGCAAATGGATATCTCTAAATTAAGAGAAGCCATAGATATGGGGATGGTCAAACAAGATATGGGAGCTGCAAGAATTGCAATGCTTCAAAAAGAATTACGTGGATCTATAAAACAATTAAATGACGAAAAAATATTGATGGATAAACAAGGTTTGATATTAGCTGGAGCAGATAGGGCATTGAGAGAAATGCTTTCTATCTTTCGTGATGATCCTATTGAAGGTCCTTTACAGGAAGCATCAATGGGGGTCTGGACAAAGATATTACAAGAGGAGAGTTAGAATATTTAGTAATTAAAACTAAATAAGATGATTGACACATCGAATTTATTAAATCAAACAATATCATCATTAGCAACTCCTACAACATTTGGCCCTGCTCCACAAGGACCTCCTCCTGGGGCAATAGTTTTTAACCCTGTCCGACCTATACCACCTGGTGCGATAGTATTTAATCCGACAACTGCTCCTACAGATAGAAGAACACCTATACAAAAAAAACAAGAAGAGTTAGCCAAATACGGTGCTCTTGTTAATTTGGCAGGTAATGTTGCAGGTAGCTTAGTACCTGGTTTAAAACCTCTTCAATATGCAGGAGACATACTTAATTTACTTACTTAATTTAAGTAAATAAAGATTCTTCGGCTATGCTACGTGCATGGCAGGAACAAGTATCTACAGTGTTTATCGTCGTACTGCAAGAGCAGCGGCTAAACAACAAGTAGTTAAGAAAACATCTTCAGTTGATGTTGAAAGGGCAAGAACAGATTTTGCTTACTTTTGTACGGTAGTAGGTGATAAACCTCCAGCTAGACATCATATCGAATGGCATAAGTATTTGTGTACAGGAAAAGATAGCGAATGTTTAGTCGGTATTGGTGGACCCAATATAGATATTCTTGCTCCACGTGGTAGTGCTAAATCAACTATTCTTGGTCTTTATACAGCATGGGCTGTTGGTATACATGCTTTAGCAAAACAACCTTTAAAAGTTTTATATATTTCTTACACTGTTGATGTAGCTAGACCTAAGAGTGCAGCAATAAAAAGAATTATTGAAGATAGTAAAATTTATCGCGAAATATTTCCTACAGTAAAAATTGCAAAAGGAATCAATTCAAATGAATATTGGAGCATTGATTGGAAGTTTGCAGGAATAAAGTCAACTGGTGAAGAGGAGTTTACAGTTTGTTGTGCAGGACTAAAAGGTGCTGTTACTTCTAAAAGATCTCATCTTTGCATAATTGATGACGCAATTAAGAGTGCGGATGATATCAAGAATAAAGATATTCGCCAAGCAATGGAGGATAACTGGAACTCTGTTATTGTTCCAACCATGTTTGAAGGTGCAAGAGCAATATGTCTCGGTACCCGCTTTAGACATGATGATATTCATAAAAGTACTTTCATCCCTTCTAATGACTGGGTACAAATTGTTCAATCAGCTATCACAGTTGATAAAGAAGGGGACGAGATATCGTATTGGCCTGAGATGTGGTCTTTAGATTATCTAAGAGATAGGAGAAGACAAGCTCCTGTTGCATTTAGTTTTCAGTATCAGAATCAAATTATTCAAACAAGTGAATTATCTTTGTCACCTGATTTGATTGTTAAAGGAAATATATCAACAGATTTTGAAAGACTTGGTGTAGGTGTTGATTTATCTGCAGGTGTTAGAGAACAAAATGATTACACTGTTTTTGTGATGGGAGGGAGAGTAGGGAACAAAATACATGTGATTGATTGTAAGAGATTAAGAATTATGGGTAACCTTGAAAAGTTAGAAGCATTAATGGAAATGATGGAAGAATGGGGGGTCGTGCATACAGATGGTAAGACTTACTTTGCTACAGGAAGTAATGTAGATATTTGGTCAGAAGCCGTAGCATATCAGGCTTCTTTGGAAGCTGACTTTAGAAGAATATGTCAGGGTGACCATGGATTATATAATTTAATCTGGCATCCAGTAAAAGGTTTTAAAGGAGATAAAGTTGCACGTTTTAGAGGTATTATGGGTCTTTTTGAGCAACGTAAAATCTTGTTTAATAAGTATAGAAAATTTGGCCCATTGACGGATGAAATCATAAATTTTGGCGTCAGTTCACACGATGATTGTGTAGATGCTCTGGTATGGCTATGTAATGGATTAATGACCCGAGGAAAACTAGAGTTAGAGTATTGACGATTTAAACTGGAAAGAACACTAACCAATGTCAACCAGCTACCACACGTTAGAGATCGAGCAAGATGCTTACGGTTCCGTAGTCATCCCTCTACCTGATGAACTTTGTCACGACTTATCTATTCAACCAAATGAAAGGTTTGCATGTGAAGTCGAGGATGAAATTATTACCCTCAGACGAATACATGCTGGGTATGCCATTGAAGAATAAGACTTAATTAAAAACAATGAGTGACAGCAATAGCAAAACTGTTCTGGATCGAATTTTAAATTCGGTCATAAAGAGAGATGGAACAGGACCAGCTGACACCATGCTGGTTAATGCTCATTTATCCCAAATGAAAATGTTTGGGATACGCCAAGGCGTTGAGTTCTTTCCCCAACAAGATAATTTTGGGACACAGAGATTTGATTTTATACAACAGGTAATTAAATTCAATAAATTAGATGCAAGATTAGATTCAATCTGGGATAGGTTTTTAGCTTATGGAAAAGGTTTATTTTATATAAGACCTACAAAGAAAACTTACAGGATTTATTGGTTTGATAAAGATTCTTATAGAACATATTACTCACCAGAAGGAGACCTTGAAGAAGTAATCCTGATCTATCCTTATAAAGTTAAATCAAATAAAGGAATTAAGAATGTTGGTTTAGGTACTGACAAAAGATACATGCGTTTGAGGATTACTCCTCTTGAGATTGAAGAAACACATACTGAACAAGAAATTAATTTTGATCAGGAGGTAATGGAAGTCGCCACGTTAAATAAAACAGTGGTGAAAAACACTATGCAGTTTATCCCATGCGTTGAGGTATTTAATAACCCTGATGCATTTGGAACTGATGGAGCTGGTGAATTTGAGATGTTAGCTAACCAAATCATCGCTCATGATGAAATGGTTAAAAATATAAGAGCTAACTTATCATTCTTCGGTAACCCTACTCTCCTATCTTCTAGACCAAAGCAAGACATTGTAGAGAGTGATTCTGATGGTGCAGTACAACGTCCTAGTATATCTAGTCAATCAGGCTTTGGATCTGATTCTTTACTTTCTGGATCTACATTTAAACAAGATCCAATATCAAGACAGCAGCCAGGTTATCTAGGGAAGCCTGGTAGTGGTATGCGTGTACCAAGAGTTATCGCAAACTTAGAACCATCTGATCGTGTTGGTTTTATTACACCTAATGCTGTAAGTACAGATCAAGCAAGATACTCAGAACAACTTAGAAGTGAAATACGTTTAGCTTTAGGTGGTATTGATGATTTAAGTATCACTAATGTAACTGCAACTGAGATAAAATCTGCTTATGGTCGTGTAAGTGCTACAGCTAAGAAAAAGTGTCTACAGTTATATCAATATGGAGTTTGTAAGTGTTTTGAATTAATTCTTTTCCAAGAGGAACAGATCTTCAGAAAGTCGTTGGCATTTTCCACAGGAATTAAATATCCAGAACCTCCTGTTGATGAGGAAGATGATGATAAAGCGATGCAAAAATATGAGGATGCAAAAGCAAAATATGAACAAAAATTAGACCAAACAATAGAAGAAGTTATCAGATCTGGTGATGTTCCTGTAGGTGTTTTAGGACTTGCTCCTGATGGAGATAGGACAGTTTTATGGCGTTGGATGGGTCCTGTTTATGAAGACACAGCACAAGATAAATTAAATCAATCTATCTTCGTACGAAACCTACAAGAATTAGGCGTTGATAGCATAGAAGCACTGAAGTATTTATTCCCATCTAAAACTGACGACGAAATTGCTGGTATGTTATCAGGATTTCCGTTCAGAGTTGTTGGGGAACTACAGAGGGCTTATTCAGGTCTTATTGACTTAGTCAATCAAGAAATGAGAACGCCTCATCCGCAGCAGCCGAATTTACCGATTGCTGCAGATCCGAGATTAAATCTCACTCCATTTTTATATCGTACACTCGAAAGTTTACAAAAAGAGGTAACCTATGCAGGCCGATACCGTAGCGCCGACCCAATCGGCACCCCAAGTATCCCCGACCCAGCCGATCAGCTCCGGGGCTCCGGTAGCACAAACGGCAGCGCAGGCACCAGCAGTGGCAACAACACCACAGTGGACAGCAGGCGCCCAGCCGATGGCGGCACCAGCTCCACAAGCGCCAGCCCAGATGGGGGTTCAGGGACTCCAATACAGCCCTACTCCCTCGGGATACCAGGCACCGCAAGCGCCGCAGCCACAGCAGGCGGAGAATCCATACAGGGACGCGTTCGACAAGGTAGTGAACCTCCTGAGTTCACCAGTCCAATTCCCGTTCCAGGGTCAACAATCGACAACGACCCCCTCAGGCGTTCAGGCCAATTACGGTTCCCAAGCGACAACCCAGTACAGCGACCCGGCAGCGCAGACATATATGCCTTCGAACGGGAACAGCCAGGGTTACTCCAACGCCTCTTCCCAAATGTCTACGGAAGTGACAGCGGATCAGCTAAGACAAAACGGGGTAAGCGAAGCAAGTCTTGAAGTAATTAATCATTTTGGTGCAGATGCTCCAGCATTACTTAACAACTATGCTTGTCAGATTGAAGATTCATTAGTAACAACTAATGGTCAATTACAAGAAGCAACTGGATTATTACAGGAATTAGTTAATGAGCATAAAGCTTATGAGCAGATTCTTACTAACCCAGATACGTTAGCTGATTATACTTGTGAGTTCTTTGGTCCTAATGGTCCTCATCCTGTAGAACAGGAAGCACCTGCTAATGGTAGGTTCGTAGGACAACAGTTCCAAAACGCTGCTCCTCAGGCTCCTGCACCACAGCGTCCAGAGATGCCTGCACCTCCACAGCCACAAGCTCAGCAAGGTAATCCTGAAGAGTTCTGGAACAGCTTTGGCAACTTAGCTGATAGAGATCCTGCACAGGCATGGAAGTACCTTAATGCAGCACAACAGAGTCCTGAAATATTCCGTCAAAAACTCCTTGTAATGGAGTAATACCTTAATAAGGGGTGAGTGGAATAAAAACCTCCACCCCTATTATTTTTTTATATCAATGGATACTGCAAAAGCAAAACAAGCACTTATTTTATCTATGTTGATGAAAGAAGATCAACTAGGTAAAGCACCAGATTTACAACCTGAAGATGGATATATCAACCCATTTGGAAGAATGGGAACCGTTCCTCCTACGACATATTCTCCCTACAACGTCGTATAAATTAGAACGACTTACATAAGTAGATTGATAAACCCTTGGTATAATTTTTACAATGGAATATTTTTTCCATCTATAGAGGACTAGTTCCTCTGGTATCAGCAAATTCTTGCGCTGAAAAACCAACATGTTTATTGATAACGATTTTCCGAAGCTGTTGGGAGCGGAACTATACCGCCCTCATCCAGCATATGTAGTGGAGATGGCTACTGAACCAGTAGTTGTACATGACTTCACTAAACAACCTGGCCAAACGGTTCAACTTGACCGTTACAGGTTCTTCGGCAATCCTGGAACAAAGACCAGCCGTGAGCGTACTCAGGATCAAACCATAGGTACAGCAAACAGCAGATCTATTGTCAAGGACAAGGTTCTTGTATCTCTTCGTGAGTACACAGGTCCAGCCGATCCAAACAACACAAATCTCCCAAGCACTTTCAAAATTGCTCGTGAGACTTTGATGACAGCACAGCGACTTTTGCTCGATACTGGGAACTTAAATATGTTCCATCAGAGCATTGGATCGCTCACTCTTTTAGATGATTATCGTCGTTGGAGAGACAGAGTCTTCCTCGATGAACTATTCAAGAGTGAATCACGTGGACAAAGTAGCGATACTCAGGGTGGTTACTACTATCCAAACGGTAAAGCAAAGACTAACTCCACAACACTAGCAACATATTCTGCTACAGAGTACGCATCTGAACGATTTAAGTTCAACGTAAAAACTGACCTACTTGAAGTAGTTAAGAGTTTACGTAAGCGTCATGTACCAGTATTTGGTGACGGATACTACCGCTGTATCGCTGACCCTTCATTCATGAAGGATCTAAGAGCAGATCAAGGATTCCGTGAAGTTGCACGTTACCCAGGCATGGGACAAGGCAACCCTCTCATGGGTGCTGGTGGTCCTAACCAAGCTATCTACGCTGGCGGTCAGTATGGCCAAGCTCAGTTCGTAGGTGGAGAGCCGGTGATGCCATCCGGGTTCGTCTTCGAGGGAGTAAGATTCTTCGAATCAACCAACTTCCCTGCCAAATCAATTACAGCAAACATCGGAGACGGTGCAGGTGCTGTATCTAAGACTACTCCTGCTGGATTATTTTTCGGTCCTCAGGCTATTGGTGTAGGTATTGGTGGTCCAAACGCTCAAGTTCTCATTAATAATAATGATGACTTCAGCCGGTTTATCATTCTCATATGGCAGCTATACGCTGGCTTTGCGAACTTAAACAAGGACTTCATCACAACCGCCTTCACCGTAACTGAGTAAGGAGGTACATAACTAATGGCAACTTACAAGTCTTCCGCTGGAGCTATTCTTCAGCCAGGTAATCAGACAAAAAATCTTTCTGGTTACAATGATGAGGGTGTTTTTGGCTGGCCTGGTGTCGAAGCTTTCGAACTTATCGGTTACGCAAAAGTTTCAAACCTATCTGCTGACAAAGCTAACTTTAAAAGTTTTAGCTTGACAGTCCCTTCTCCTGATCGCCGTGTGAGTGATCGTGTACGTGATGATCGTACAAGCTTAGTGGTACAAGCAGACTCTGCTCGTCCTGCATATGTCTATGGTGCTTCTATTGCATTAGCTCAAGACATTCCAGCAGGTGGAGAGCCTTCTTTCCCTGCATCTCCTGTTACTGCAAACCTTGAAGGTACTAACACTGAGGTTCTTCTTTTAGGACCAGACAATGGTGGTAACCCTCTAGGTATTCCTGGAACTCAATTGAATGGTTTGGCGGCTGCGTCATCAAGCCTTACAATCGGTGCTACAGGTGTTGCTCAAGGAACAGGTGCTGTAACAGCTGCTAAGATTCCTTTCTGGTCAAGTGTTACTAGCACAATTGCTGCTGGTGATGCTGCTAACTCCATGCTGTATAAAGTTACAGCTGACACAACATTTAAGATCTATAACTTGAATGCTGTTGCTAACACCACAATCACTGGTGATGGCGTAAACATTAGCCAAGACGACTCTGATGCTGGTCGTGCTGCATATTTGCTTGCACGTGTAAACTACATCCGTCCTGCTGCGAACGTGTCATGGAATGATATTCAGGGGTTTGTTGATTTTGCTTCACAAGTAGGCGGAACTGACAGTTAATCCTGTAGATATAACAAATATTAAGCGGGTCCTTGTGGCTCGCTTTTTATTTTGCCTATAATTAAAAATATTTTCAAAAATGTTCATGCAATTGATTACTTTTTTACTAATAATCGGTATTTCTCTTGCACTTATAGGTATATTGATGGGTAACTCACATCCTAATCATCCTCAGTAAAGTTGAAATCAAAGGTAGACACTGGTATGCTTATCACAGGTTAACAATCAAGTTATGTTGTATCAGTACAAGCCTACAGGTGGATTAGTCGAAGTCATATCTCAACATGGCGAAGGCATAAAGATGTGTCTGGATGCTAATGAAGAAGTTATATATGCGGACGAAGATGATCTAATGCCACATATAGGTGCCACTAATGAAAAAGCAAAGAATGAGGAAAAATATACAGCTGAGTTAAAGGCTGAAGGTGTAAATCCTCCTACATTGACCGCAAAAGATACTTTCCCCATAGACCATCGAATCAATATTAATAATGCAAGTGCTAGACAGATAGCTGATGCATTACCTGGCGTTGGTTTAAAAACTGCTAGGGATATTAAAGATTTACAAACATCTTGTTCTGGTGAGAGATTTCAAAAATTAGAACAATTGAAATCAATAAAAAGAGTTGATTGGGATGAGATATTTAAGGAGAACTTGGTTCGAGTAGACTAACTACAAGACTTTTCAAGTAGTTAATGAAGCTAGATACCTTTACTCAATCTAAGGTGCGTTGGCACTTAGGTTACAATTTAACTTCGGTTCCTGCTGGCGATCAAAGTCGTCTAGAAGAAGCTTTGAATAATGTTCAAGACTCTTTTTGGTTTAGTAAAATAGTTGAACAAATAGGTAGATGTGATGAAGCTGAAAAGAGAACTGACATGACAGGTAGTGTGAACAATGATTTAGCTCCTAAGAGCAGGATAGAAAGTATAGCTGGTGACGTTGATCGTACAGTTTCTACTTCTGATTTCAAAGAAACATTGAAAACTTGGACACAGATTTATATCTATGAAACAGATCGCTTAGCAACACACCTGTATGTACCAAACTATAGAAACCCTGAGCAAGCACGATATAGATTTAATAGAGAAGGTGCAGAGTTTATACAAGCTTTACCTGGTCCTGCTGACGTAGCTGTAGGCACTAGGATTCTTCTTGAGACGATACATCGATAATCGTCACGTTTTTTCCTGTTATTCTTATACTTAGGAATCATCTTCAACAATGGCGATCACTTATTTTCAAGACACTATATTTAACACCTTTGATACATTGTCTGCACCAGCTGGAACAGATAGTCTACAAGTAGCTGTTAACAATACTTTCTCTACAAGAACATACTCTTTATTTGTTACAGTAGCTAGTAAGAATAATAATGTTGTTGTCAGACTTGATGGCAGTATTGATGGTACAAATTTCGCAACTATAATTAGTAATCAAACAATAGCTAGTAATGGAACAAGCACCTATAAAGTTGCAGACCATCCAGTAAAGTTTTTGAAGCCAGTTTTTGTAAGTGAAGATGGTGGAACAGATGCAACAGTCACATTTGCTATAGCAGCTGTATAAATGTCAATAAGACCTACTACACGTTTAGGTTATAGACAGAGTGTCCGCCCTCACAAGTGGCGTGTTAGAGAGTTGTTGGATAAAGCAGGTACAACAAATGTAGAAAAGTTTTTAAGATCACGTGAACCTAGACGTATGGCAGGTACTAGAATAAACGCTAACCTAATTGAATCAGGTTCTGCTCCAACCCCTTATCTTAAGGGTGATGAAAATCTCTCACGTGAACGAGATGAGATTGATTTAAGGAGTAAAAATTTAGATCCTGATGATCTCGACCCCAAAGAATATGGCTAAGAAAAAAATGCCTCCTCAACTTCTTGAATACTTTAAGAAGAAACAAGGTAAAGAAGAAGATAAAGAGGATTCTAAAGCAGAAGACAAAGGTAAGAAAGATGAAAAGAGAAAAGAAGCGATGTCTAAAGCAAAAAAGCAAAAAGATAAGGGATAATATCCTTTAGCTATAATTATTATTAAATTAACTCCTAGATAGACGTGTCAAGTAGTAGCTCCAATAAACAACCGTTAATGGTGGATCGCCCAGCGAATACCTCCACTCTTTTAACCGTTGCCTCAGGTCAATCTTTTTCCACGAGTTTGATCCCTACATCAGTTGGTAATGCTACTAAAGTATTTGATGCTGATGCAGCATTAACTGATACGTCAATTAGTGGTGCATATATTGATGAAATATGGTTTCAGTACAGTAGAAAAGAAGCTCAGATAATAAGCCCAAAGACTGCTACAACTAGCACATGGGCAAACACAGGAACTGTTTGTGTTATTACTCCCACAGGTGGAAATAATGCCAGAGTAGGACAAGAAGTTTTTGTAGATTTCACTACTACAGGTGGATCTTTACCTGCTGATGGCGTTTATGCAGTTACAGCAGCAACAGCAACGACGTTTACTATAACAATAGCTGCACAGGGAAACACAAATGGTAACTGCACTGCACAATTACCCACAGATTTTTGTTTTTATCTAGTTCAAGCTTCTTCGGTTACTAATATTAACCAATTTTTCCCTCTCTTTACTTTAAGTATTGATTCTGTAGTTTCAAAAGAGTATTTCAGTTTAACTGAACAAGGTATTTTGCCTTATATAAACCACCCAGTAGCTCAATCTGGTGCCAATATAAACAGTGCAAACAGTTTAACGATACCAAAACATAGAGGATTAATGCTAAGAAGAGGTCAAGCCTTATTTGTAGCTACTAGTGGTGCGACTGCACTGACAAATGCGTTCTACTGCAATATTCAAGGTGGTTTCTATTAAGAAAAATGCCTTTTGGAGTAAATTCTTTTAAGAATCCATCAAAGATAGGCTTTGAAACAAAGTTTGATAAGAGTTTTGAGAAAGATAATGAATTTAATAACGATAAAGGTTTCAAAATTACAAAAGATCCTTATAAAGTTGATAGATTAAAGCGTAATTATGGTGCAAGTGAGGTTGATTTTTACAATAACGATTCATTATGGTCAAGATGGAGGAGAGGATATGAATTATATATAACCACACAGAGCATGATGGGCTCTTCTGCTAAAGAAAGAGGTATTAGAGGAGATTATCGTTTATATTTTACATTTCAACAGTTTCCAGGCGTCTTTATTCCTGCTCGTATTTATATTTACCCATCTGCTAAAGAAGATTTAGGTGAACACATTGTAGGTATGCGTGATACTGATGCTTTTAGCTTCTATGAACAAGGATTACCTATATTAGGTGTCAGATATTTGGGAAATGTGGTTAGTTCCACATATAATCAATCAAGTAATTCTTTAGTTGTTGCTAAACAAGATCACGGTCTTTTTCCAGGAGAAAACGTTTTTTTAGATTTTCAAACTGGTGCAGCTGTTGATGAGACTGCGACTATTACAAGTACTACACAAAACACGTTCACAGTAACGCTCACTAATTCTGCAAATACTAGCGGCAATGTTAATTATTTTTTATCGACTACTTTTGGGGATTCGCGTTGGACTACTTCTAGAGTTCGCATTCGTAGTTTGCCTACAGACGTTACTTTCCTTACAGGCGAACGCTTAGGAGATCGGATTGTTGAAAAAGATCCAGGTATTAATTGTACTTACTCAAGATCTTCTTCTACAGTTACAGTCAATACTGCTTCAGCCCATGGCTTATCAACAGGTAATACTGTTTTTATAGATGTATCTAGTGGAAATGTATCTTCTGGAAGATATAAAGTTACAGTTATTTCAAGTACGCAGCTTACTTTATCAACAATTACAAGTGGTACTACTAGTGGAAATTTAAAATTAAGTCGTTTGATAAGAGGACGTAGATATGACAATTATGTTGCATATACATGTACAGGAACAGATTCAAGTACTAATGAAATTATTTTTCAAAAGAAAGAAAGTTATGGAGCACAAACAATAGATAATAAAGCTGTAACAACAGTACCTGCACATAGAGGTTTTGAAGTTGGTAGATTCTTAAGTACTGATTTACGCTGGCAATGTTCATGTCAAGATTTTTCTAGGAGAGATAGTTATAATTTATATAGTGATTTATTGAGTGATAAGTTTCCTACTACTAATGTAAAATCCACAAGAGAAGGACGTGTTTTAAAGTCAGATGGTACTTTATCTAATGAAAATGATATCCCTGGTGTATTTAGAGACTTAGGTTTTGTCACAATTAATAATTTTTATGAACTTCCTGAGTATGAAGATAATGCAGAAAATGCTGTTCAGAATTTAGCTTATTATCAACTACGTTGGTGTAAACATATTTACGCAGCAATGTGGGCTTTACTACATGATGAAGGTAATGATCCTATTAATTTGACTGCAACTTATGTTCAAAATGGTCCTAACATTGTTATAACTTCTGCTGACCATAATTTAGAACAAAATACTAAAATACAAATCGCGTTTACAAGCGGGAATGCGATCTCTGGTGAGTTTACAGTTTCTGAGGTGCAGAATAAAGATACTTTTGTAATTGTTTATCCTTTTGCTAATCAATCCAGTGGTTATTGCACAATTAGTAATTTAAAGAAACATGAGTTTGTAGGTTCATGGTTACTGGAGCCAAGTGATAGACCTATAGATAAAGGCTTAGAACGTTTTAATAAAAATTTTGAGAAAGAGAAAGTTAATATTCAAGAAGCTTTTAGAAATGTTTTATTAGCAAAACAAAATACAAAATGGAGTGGGCAAAAAACTGTTGTTGGAAATAGGAATCAACCACAAGCAATTGCAGATTTCGATCCTTCAACTATAGGTATGACGTTAACAGATAATATACGTCGAGATAAAGATGGAAATTTAAGAAGAGATGGAAAACAATTAAATGCTACAAATAGAATGACAATGTTAATCAATAAGTTATTCAATAAAGCACCAACACAGATTGAAGATATCAAACTTGGGATTGTTAATAAACCTTTGAATGAGTATGCATCTGAATTTGAATCAGGTTTGATTGATTGTGGTGAATTTCAAGCAGGAACACCTACTGAAAAATCTGATACCTTGAGTACAATAGATTGTGGGACATACAACCCATTAACCGATCAGGATACAGTCGTAGACGCTGATCTTTATATCAACGCTTAACTATGGCTGTTCAGATTCTGACCAGACGTTCTAGTGTTCTAAATGACAGACCTTTCCCTATACGTCTTGGCGTTGCTGAGCTTGCTGTTAACAACAACGCAGCTGAGCCCGGACTCTTTTTTGCTGATGACACAGCTTCTCCTTCTACAGGCTTAATAAAAGTTGGACCTACTTTTGTGGGTTCTACCAGTCCAAATGCTTCACCAGTTGGTTTCGGTACTTTTAGTAAAGGTGAATCATGGTTAGATACAAGTAGCACACAAATATTAAAAATATTCGATGGTTCGAATTTTCAAACAGTAAAGGCGGTTGTCTCAAACGCTGCTGGTTTTCCTGCTAATCCTGCAGATGGTCAATTACATTACAATCAAACAGCAAATGCTTTATATATGTGGAATCAATCTAATACTTCTTGGATAGCTATTTAATTTTTAGCTAATAAATGATCAAGTATTCTGTCTAATTTTGTATGAACAGATTGCATTTCGCGTAAAAAATCTTCTTTCAAAACGTAGTCATGAATTACTTCATTTTTAAGTTTACCAAGGTCCCTCTCTACGTTATAGAATCTTTTGTCTAATTTTTTATTAAAATTCCCTAGAGCACGTGATAAACCAGCAAAGACACCAACGCTTCCAGAAATAATAGCAGCGATGAGTTCGACTTCCATGTCTACTTCCTTTTTCTCTATTCTAAAGGGTTTTTACAATTTAGAATAAAAGATAATCAATGAGATATGTATGCCTTCTTCATATGAAGCAAATATAGAAGGTGCCATAGAGATTCTCGTTGACATCATGCTCGCAGAAAGTGTAACGATGGCACGAGAACCCTATGCACCAAATTTTAGAGGATTAGTAGACGCCTTAATAGATCTTAAAGAAGGGTTTCCTACTAGGGTTACAGGTCGTCTTGAGGTGTCTTTGACTACAGGTGAAAATATTACTCAAGGAGATGCACTTTATCTTGATACAGGAACAGGGAAAGTAAAGAAAGCAATTGGTAACGCCACAGAAGATGAGGCGACTGTAATCGGTTTTGCAAAGGAAACTAAATTTGCAGATAATCCTTGTGATGTACAAATAGCAGGAATACTTGGTGTCTCTGGATTAAGCCCCGGAGTTTTGATGTTTTTATCTGACACAGGAGCTGGAAATATTACGGCAACAGCACCTACAACATCTGGTCGATTTGTTGTCAGGGTTGGTGAAGTAGCAGCTTCTAACCAATTAATTATTAGACCAGAACCTCCAATTAAACTCGCTTAAGTAAATGGCAACACGTAAATCAATTACCATTATTAATGGTCTATTTAGCGAGATAAACACCTCGTCGGATAAATTAGATCTGGCAGGAAATACAACAGCAGATTTAGCAGAAAATACGAATTTGTATTTTACTAATGCGCGTGGTCGTGGAGCTATATCGGTAACAGACGCGGGTGGTTTAGGAAGTCTTGCTTATAATTCATCAACAGGAGTTATTACATATACTGGACCAGCTAACTCCGATGTGAGAGGTTTAATTAGTGTTGCTAGTGGTTCTGGACTAAGTTATAACTCATCTACAGGTGAGATAGGAACAAGTTCAATACCTAATAGTCAATTAGCAAATAGTTCAGTAACCATTGGAGGAACTTCGTTAGCTTTAGGTGCAACAGCTTCAACAATTGCTGGTCTTACATCTTTAGCAGCAACTACATTAATATCTGGTGTTGCTGATGCTGCAAACTCTATATCAATAGGGAGTGGAAATATAGTTTTTGAAGGTTCAACTGCAAATGGTTTTGAAATAACTATTACAGCAGCGGATGCAACTGCTGATCGTACTATTACATTCCCGAATGAGACAGGTACAGTCTTAACAACGGCATCAAATATAAGTCCTACAGTCGATACTTTTACATTAGGTAGTACAAGCATTCAATTAGGAAGTACAGCTTCTACAGTCGCAGGTCTTACAGCTCTTACAGCCACAACTCTAAATGCTGGAGCTGCGGGTGCTGCTAATGCAATAAGTATAGGAAGTACAGGTATTGTTTTTGAAGGCTCAACTGCTGATGCAAGTGAAACAACATTAAGTGCTGTCGATGCTACAGCAGATAGAGCAATTAGTCTTCCAAACGCTAGTGGTACTATTGCTTTACTTACATCATTAAGTGTTACTAGTGGATCAGGTTTAACTTATAACAACTCAACAGGGGCTTTTGGAACTAGTAATATACCCAATTCTCAGTTACAAAATAGTTCGATAACTTTAGGTAGTTCTTCAGTAGCTCTAGGTGGTAGTTTAAGTACTCTTTCAGGCATAAGTTCTTTTACTTGCGACACAATAATAACTAAAGACAGTGGATTTAGAATACAAGATAATGCAGACGCTACAAAGCAATTAGCTTTTGAGTGTTCTGGTATAAGCTCAGGTACGACTCGAACGTTAACGGCTCCTAATGATTCAGGAACTGTTTCTACGGAAAGTTTTGCTACCGCAATCGCAGTTGCATTAGGATAGTATTATGGCAACACAAGTACAGTTCCGAAGAGGTACAACAAATCAAACTGAGACTTTTATAGGTGCTCTTGGTGAAATAACAGTAGATACAGATTTAAGTACAGCCGTCATACATGATGGTGCTACTTCAGGTGGTTTTTCTTTATTAAGAAGTGATGGAAGTAATTCAGCACTGCTAAGAGGTTCAGCAGGAAATTGTGCTTTACAATTTGCAGGAGATCCTAATACAGGATTGTTTTCACAAGGAGCAGACCAAGTATCACTGGTTGCAGGAAGTGGTCAGCTTACAATAGATTCATCGGGTGCTTTATCTTTTAATGGAAATGTCTCTATAAATGGAGACTTAACAGTAACTGGTTCATCCCCAGACAACCTCGCTCTCATTGTTGCACTAAGTTAATATGGCTAATACTTTCAAGAACGCCACTAAACAGAGTCTTGTAACTGATGCTATTAGTTCGACTAATACGAATATTCTTACTGCTGGAGGCTCTTCTACGCTTATTCTTCTTAGTGCTATGGTCGCTAATAAGACATCGACGAGCGTAAATATAGATCTCTATATAAAGCCCAGTAGTGGTGATGAAGTTCATCTTTTAAAAGATGTACCAGTTCCTGCTGGATCTTCACTTGAACTTATTAGTGGAAGTAAGATTATTTTAGAATCTAGCGATGTTTTACGAGCTAGATGTAATACAGGCTCTGCTGCAGACATTGCTGTTAGCTTCTTAGATCAGACTTAAGATTATGGGATTAACACTTGTTGGGGACATTGCTGCTCTTCAGACGCAGTTTACGGCTATTAAGGAAGAGATTGATAAACAATTTGATAAGACAATATTGAATTTAGAAGAAACAAGTTGGGCAATTATTCGTAAGAAAAGAGATTTTTTATTACGTACAAGTGATTGGACAATGACACCAGGTTGCACTGTAGATCAAGGAGCTTGGGCAGCATATCGCCAAACATTAAGAGACATTCCACAAACATTTACAGACTATACAAAAGTAACTTGGCCAACTGTTCCATCAACAAAAGGACCTAATACAACTGAATAGCTATATAAGGGCAGAATACAATAGAAGATAATAAGTTACTAAATACTAAAGATGTATATTGGGAACGATCTGCAGATTGCAAATCCTAGCTACAAAGTAATTGACGATATAAGTTCAAGTTTCAATGGCAG
>Ga0208157_1000576_pt1 | contig 19247 bp, 37 predicted proteins | sample 5_EtaG_FD_184077 | JGI IMG/M metagenome (GOLD analysis project Ga0208157, IMG submission 184077) | Marine viral communities from the Subarctic Pacific Ocean - 5_ETSP_OMZ_AT15132 metaG (SPAdes) (version 2) | ecosystem: Environmental > Aquatic > Marine > Oceanic | place: Pacific Ocean | collected...
TTAATTTAAAGGAAAAAAATAATGAATACAGCAACGGTTGAACAAATTCAAATAGATGAATTTAGGCCAGAAAAAATAAGACAAAATTGGCAATTATTTACAAAAAACTTTACTGACGATCAGATTGAAAAAATAACGGTTCTTGCAGGGGAAACACAAAAAGCAAGAACATTTAACGATGGCGATGATAATGTAAGAACAAGTCGTATAAGTTGGATGTCTCAACACGTTTGGGTAAAAAGCCTTTTGTTTAATTATGTTGATTTTGCAAATCAAAATGCTTTTTTTACTCATATATACAATAAGGGTGATGTTCAATTTACCGAATACCATGCAAAAGATGGGGGGCATTACGATTGGCATCATGATATTGATTGGAATAATTCAGATGGATTTGATAGGAAGCTATCGGTAACTGTTCAGCTAAGTGACCCAAGTGAATACGAAGGCGGTGATTTTCTTTTTGATGAAACAGAAAGTCCAAAGCCTGAATTAGCAAAGCCAAAAGGAACAGTTTTAGTTTTCCCTAGCTATTTAAGGCATACGGTAACCCCTGTCACAAAGGGAGTTAGAAGGTCTTTAGTAGCTTGGTTTGTTGGCCCTCAGTGGAAATAAAAATGAAGTATGAATATGCAGAAATAAATAAATCTCCCGTGGTTTGGGCTGATAATTTTTACAGCGCAGAAGAAATACAAGAAATGTTTTTCGAAGCGAGGTACATAAATTCTCTTGGAATTTTGAGTGAAGAAGATGAGTCAGGTGGTGCAAGAGAAAACGGCAAACTTTTAAAGAAAAACAAAGCAGTATTTTTAGAAAAAATATATGCTTCTGAGCCACGTTTATCTGGCATGATAAGAATGGTAAATAAAAAGCTATCGGATAAAAATTTCATCGACCGAATGACAGACATGCACCCGTATTTTAACAATCTAAAAAATGCTGATGGGTCAATTCTATTAAATTACTATGATAAATCGGACAAGTATGAAGCACACAGAGATACTTGTTATATTACCATATTAACTTGGTTTTATGCACAGCCCAAATCTTTTGAAGGTGGGGATTTTATCATTGAGAATGATTATAAAATAGACTGCAAAATAGGCAGGACAGTGTTTATGCCGAGTTATCTTTTACATGAAGTCACACCAGTAACCATGCCTGAGACAGAACAGGGTAAAGGTTTAGGTCGGTATTCACTTACGCTTTTTATAGGAGGAAGGTAAATGGATAAGCGAACAGCATCATCTGCACATGAAAGGATTGATGGCTTGGAGATAGTAAGTATAAATGTTAGTTTGTAGTGTAGAAACGAAAGCGGAGTAAATCTTGTATAGATGTTAGGCTTTTCCCCATATTCCGCAACGGCTTTTTCCGATGCAGGTAGCCAGCAGTTAGTCTCTGTTACCGGTGTACAAGGTACAGGTTCAATCGGCGCTACGACTGTTACAGCTACCGCTGTAATATCTGTTACCGGTGTAAGCTCTACGGGTCAGGTTGGTACAGCCGACGCAGGGCCAGACGCAGAGGTTACCGGCGTACAAGGTACAGGTGCAATTGGCGCGGCGACTGCTTCTATATCTATTGTAGCATCTGTTACCGGCGTACAAGGTACAGGTGCAATTGGCGCGGCGACTGCTTCTATATCTATTGTAGCATCTGTTACCGGTGTAAGCTCTACGGGTCAGGTTGGTACAGCCGACGCAGGGCCAGACGCAGAGGTTACCGGCGTACAAGGTACAGGTGCAATTGGCTCTTCGGTGGTATCCGCTAGCGCTGTGCTTTCTGTTACAGGTGTGGCCGCGACTACGTCCGTAGGCACTGTGCAGGCTCAAGCAGGCGCACTTGTTGAAGTCACTGGAGTTTTAGCCGAAGGTGGTGTAGGGTCAGTAGAAATACCTATAACTATAGCTGGGGTATCCGCTGAAGGGCGGGTTGGGCAAGCACTTGTATGGGGTAGAATCGTGCCCGATCCCGATACAACATGGGGTAGGATCGAACCCGATTCCGGTGTGACATGGGTCAAAATTGACCCTAACTCCGGCACAACATGGACGAAAGCAGCATGAGGATGGACAATGCCTAGTACGTACACAAATAATGGCGGCATTGAGCTTCCAGCCAATGGAGAACAAGCCTCTACATGGGGCAACACCGTCAATGATAACATGAGTATTATAGACCGACTCACTAATGGGGTCGGTTCGATAACCTTGTCAGGCACAACGCACACACTGACTACTACTGATGGCGCGGTTTCTGACGGGCAGTATAAGGTTTTGGTTCTCGGAGGGTCTCCTTCAGGGACTAATACTATAACTGTGTCCCCGAACGACGGGCAACATATATACATTGTTAAGAACAGCAGCACTCAGACAGCTACATTCACTCAAGGTTCTGGGGCAAACGTTGCTGTAGCGAGTGGCACTTCTAAGATTATATACTGTGACGGCACGGGTTCTGGAGCAGCAGTAGTGGATATCACAGGTTCTTTGGATCTTGGTGCGCTCATCATAGGGGGGACCACAGTCACTGCGACCGCCGCGGAACTTAATATTCTTGATGGCGTCACCGCCACCGCAGCGGAGCTAAACATTTTAGACGGGGTGACAGCTACAGCCGCAGAGCTAAACATAATGGACGGTGTGACATCGACTACTGCGGAGTTGAACATTCTCGACGGGGTAACATCTACCACAGCGGAGCTAAACATTTTAGACGGTGTTACATCTACCACAGCCGAGTTAAACATCCTAGACGGCGTCACAGCTACCGCCGCAGAGCTAAACATCCTAGACGGCGTCACAGCTACTACGGCTGAATTAAACATAATGGACGGCGTTACAGCTACGACCGCCGAGCTAAACTACGTTGATGGCGTGACCTCAAATATCCAAACGCAAGTGGACGCCAAAGCGGCTAACACTACACAGGCCGCGGCAGTTTGGGAAACAGGCACAGCTACAACGGAAACCATTGTGTCACCGGCTAAGGTAAAGGCTGCTATTGAAAGTTTAGTAGCAAGTCCTAAAGCCTTCGCTGAGTCTTATGTGACTTACAGTGGTACTACTACAGCAACCCAAACAGACAGTTATGGTTTCGCTTCTGCAACTAGGTCAGCGGCAGGTGACACTGAGTTTGTGTTTAGCACTGAACAAGCGGACACAGATTACATTGTTGACTCTCATGTGCAGACTATATTTGGATCTGATGGTCGCTATCAATGGTGGCTTATTGCGAAGGCAACTACGGGTTTCACTATAAGATATAGGTTCACTACTCTCTTTGCTGCAGACGTGGATTTATGGGTAATGGCTAGACGTCTGACGTAGTCCAAAAGAAAGTCATACGGAGATTTATAATGGCGCTGCAAAAACTCCAATTTCGCCCCGGAATCGTAAGAGACAGAACCGATTACACCAACGAGGGTGGTTGGCGCGATGGGGACAAAATACGCTTTCGTCTGGGCTCTCCAGAAACTATTGGTGGGTGGACTCGACTTACGAGTAGTGCTTTTCTTGGAACTTGTAGAGACCTGCATAGTTGGATATCTCTTACTGGCACAAACTTAGTCAGCGCGGGCACCAACGTAAAGCTGTATGTACTAGATGGTAGCGACCCAATAGATATTACACCTATACGCGCTACTACGTCTGCGGGGGATGTTACCTTCGCAGCTACTAATGGCTCTTCAACAATAACTGTGTCGGACACAAACAACGGTGTGTTCTTAGGCGATTTTGTTACGTTCTCAGGAGCTGCTAGCCTTGGCGGGGTGATTACTGCCGCAGTGCTGAACAAGGAGTATCAGGTCACTTCTGTTGTAGATGCTAACTCCTACACTATAACTGCAACTGCTACGGCAAATTCATCGGATACAGGGAACGGTGGGGGTTCTGTAGTAGGTGCGTACCAGATAAACTCAGGCTTAGACTCTGCCGCTACTGGTAGCGGGTGGGGTGCAGGTACTTGGAGTCGAGGTACTTGGGGCTCTGCAGCGGACGTTAGTATCCCCGGTGCTAACCTACGTTTATGGTCTATGGACAACTTCGGAGAAGACCTTATCGCTAACGTGCGTGGTGGCGGTGTGTATTATTGGGATGCTTCCGCAGGTACTTCTACCCGTGCGGTGGACATCACTACGCTAAGCGGGAACAATCAACCTCAAGCGGCTAATATTGTCCTTGTTTCTGAGCGGGACCGGCATGTAATCGCTTTTGGCTGCGATCCACAGAGCGATCCCGGTAATCTTGACCCTTTGACTATTCGTTTTTCTGACCAAGAGAGTTTTACAGATTGGGCCGCAACTTCGACTAATACTGCGGGAGAGTTACGGATAGGTACTGGCTCTGAGATTATCGCCGCGGTGCAAACAAAGCAGCAAGTCATAGTCTTCACAGATCGTTCCGTGTCTTCGATGCAGTTTATAGGGGCTCCGTTTACTTTTGGTTTATCTGAAATATCGACAAACACTTCCATAGCAGGGCAAAACGCCGCGATAGCTTTTGGGGACGCAGTTTATTGGATGGGCGATGAAGTGTTTTATGTGTACGATGGTAACGTTAAGACTATTACGTGCCCTATAGAAGAATATATTTTTGACAATATGAACCTAGCGCAAAGGTCTAAAATAACGGCGGGGTTAAACAGTAAGTTTAATGAAGTATGGTGGTTTTACCCGTCGTCTGGGAGCGAAACAAACGATAGCTACGTAGTCTTTAACTACACCGAAAACAGTTGGTACTACGGAAACCTTACCCGCACTGCGTGGGTAGACAATGGGCTATCTAACCTACCTGTAGCCGCGTCTACAGACGGATACTTGTACTTCCATGAAGACGGCCTGAATGATGGTAGCACCAACCCACCCAGCCCTATAAGCAGCTATATTGAGTCTAGTGCGATAGATATTGGTGATGGCGATCAATTTATGTTTGTATCTAGAGTTATTCCTGATCTTACATTTAGGAACTCTACAGCTACCCCCCAAGCTACTTTTACAATGAGCGCAAGAGACTACCCCGGTACTACGTTCAGTCAAACTGATTCTGGCCCAGCAGTTCGCTCTGCTACAGCCCCCGTAGAGCAGTACACTGAGCAACTATTCTTCAGGCTACGAGGTAGAGCTATAGCCCTAAAAGTTTCGTCTTCTACGCTAGGGACAGAGTGGCGGCTTGGAACACCCCGTGCTGATATGCGTACGGATGGGAGACGGTAATGGCGCAACAAACACCAATCCCGTTCTTCGCCGCTGCACCTGCAGAATACAGCCAAGACTATATAGCACAGGTTACGCGAGCGTTTGCTCTATACGCCCAACAACAGCAGAACCCCGGGCCGAGCCGGGCTAGTACCCTTAATTTAACAGGGCTTTCCGTATACGCAAACAACGCCGCGGCTGTGTCTGGCGGTCTTGCAGTTAATGATGTATATAAAACCGCAGCTGGGGAATTGAGGATAGTAGTATGACTGACAAAACAACACCTGAACGTAAAGATGTATCTGTGCCTATCACCGCACCAAAACCTGCTGGCGGAAGCGTGTTCTAATGGAAATAAAGGTGTTGATAGCTAGTGGTGAGATAAATCATGGATAAAAGAACAGTTGCAAGTGCGCACGAAAGGATCGACGGTTTGGAAAAGGAAGTCGTTGCAATAAAGACAGAAGTGCGCATACAATTTAAAGATTTGTTCAGTCGTGTCAAACGAATGGAGTCAATCATGTTGGCTGCTACTGGCTCTATCATTGCGCTACTGGTCGCTGTGCTAACAAAGATGGGTTGATGAAATGGACCCTGTTAGTGCAATTGCTGCAGCCACAGCGGCCTACCAAGGGATCAAAAAAGCTATCGATGTGGGCCGTGATATTTCGGGCATGGCTGGCACTGTGGGTCAGTGGTCAAAAGCACTGTCAGACCTTGATTACATGGAAGAACGGGCGCGAAAACCTCCAGCCTATAAGATGTTTTCTAACACGGAAAACGATGCGATTGAGCTTTGGGCGCATAAGCAAAAGGCCAAGGAGATGCGTCAGGAACTGAAAGATCACATCAGTTGGAATTACGGGCCCAGCGCTTGGGAGGAAATTCTTAAAATGGAAGCCGAGCAAAGAAAAATCCAGAAAGATCTCGTCTACAAAAAACAAGAGTTTATAGACAACTGCCTCAACACAATTATCATCGGGCTACTTCTTCTCGGTGGGATAGCCTCATTGATCTTTATACTGTATCTCTACAACGAAAGAAACGGTAACTACTGATGTGGGTGTTAGTATGGTTTCATATTATCAACAATAACATAACGAGTTATGAGTTGGGGCAATTTAGCTCCAGAAACGAGTGCATTAGCGCTAAAAATGAAGCCAAGGTCTTAATCGTTAATCAGAATACAGTGACATATTGTTTTGAGGTTACAACAGAATAAAAGCGGAAAGTATGTTGTATATGACAAATCAGGTAAAGTTGTTATAATAACCAAAGACAAACGCGCAGCGGAGTATTTTTTAGATGGAAAAAGAACAGTACGACTTAAACGCAAACGGTAAGATTGACCCCAGCGAGAGAGAGCTTATGCTGGAAGATCGTCGTCTGCGCATGGAAGACGCTGATGCTAAAAGAGACGCACAGAGACGCATGACGTGGTTTGCTCTGTCGGGCATGATAATGTACCCAGCGGTCATCCTGTTAGCCTCTGTGACGGGCTTTGACACCGCAGCGAAGCTCATAGCCGACATAGCTGCCGTATACGTTATCGGGGCCAGCGGAATTGCTGCGGCATACTTTGGCTTCAACGCCATGGAGGCTAAGAAATGATACAAGCGTTTATAGGCCCGATTGCCAACCTAGCGGGAAGCTGGCTGCAAGGCAAAGCGGATAAGAACGCCGCAAATGCACAGTTAAAGCTAACCGAGGCCAAGGCCAAGGCTCAGATATTGATGTCAAAAGAAACAAGCGTTGCCGATTGGGAGCGCATTATGGCTGAAGGATCCAGGTCCAGCTGGAAAGACGAATGGTTTGTAATTATCCTGTCGATTCCATTGGTTCTTTGTTGGGTTCCAGGGGCGGAAGGTTGGGTTGATCGTGGGTTTGAGCAGCTTAACAAGGCGCCCGACTGGTATTTTTATAGTTTGGGTTTAGCAATTTCAGCGAGTTTCGGTGTACGCGGGGCAACCGCGATGTTTAAGAGGAAGTGATGACCAAACTTTCCGAAAGCTCAGAGTTTACGATACCGTTAAAGAACCTGTTAGCGATGATTGCGGCTACAGCGGTAAGTGTCTGGGCCTATTTTGGGATTAGTGAGCGGTTAAGTTTTTTGGAGCACAACCTGGAGATGTTGGCTATTGAGGTTGAGGAAAACGATGACTGGATTGACGATTTTGAACCGCCGCCGGAAGTGGCTGATGCCATTGCCAGAGTCAGAGCAATGGAAATCAGACTTAAAGAACTTGAAGTTAAGCTTTATATGGCTGGCATAAAGTAAGGAGAATACAATGGGATTTAAATTATCACGACGTAGCCTTGATAGGCTTGAGGGTGTAGACGAGCGCTTAGTCGCTGTCGTTAATCACGCAATCACTGCAACGAAAGTTGACTTTGGTGTTATCCAAGGGCTGAGAACGCTAGAGATGCAAAAAGAACTTGTAGCCAAGGGCGCAAGCCAAACTATGAAGTCGAAGCACCTGACAGGCCATGCCGTTGACCTTATGGCTTATGTTGGAGGCAAGGGTTCATGGCAGTTGCATGTATACGATGATCTGGCTGACGCGATGAAAGAGGGCGCAGAGATGGCTGGCGTCGCTGTGAAGTGGGGCGCTGCTTGGAGCGTTGGCGATATACGCCACTGGAAAGGCTCGATGGAAGATGCTATGAATGCTTACATTGACCTTCGAAGGTCTCAAGGAAGACGCCCGTTTATTGATGGGCCCCATTTTGAACTTATACTGTAGGAGGGCAATATGCCTGCACCCAAAAAATCACCTCGCCCAAGGAAAAGACCAGAAGAGGTAACTATGACAAATCAGGAAGTAGCAGAAGCCAGGGCTGTGAAAAGCGGTAACAATGAAGCCGCACGGAGGGCTTCACAAGACAAAGAGCTTCTTCCGAACAGTGGAGAGGCTCAAAAGTTTGGTGACGGAGGCATGACAACGCCTAAACCACGCGGCTGTGGAGCGGCTCAAATGTCTGGATTCCGTGGGGGCGAAACTTACTGATGCCAACAATTATGATCAGCATTATGCCTGACGGAATCCCTATTGATAAAATGGAAAAGGGTGACGATGGGTCAAGCTGTCCTGTAGCTACGCAAGATGCCGAAGTTAACGAAGTTAACAAAGTGCAGGCCATTGACGAAGCCAACTACCGAGATCCAGCGGACGACGGTGGTTTTAAACTAACAGATATCTGCGGTAATTGTGGCGCATATAACCAGACAGAAGACATTCTCAAGTGTATTGGCGATGATTCTGGCGATTTGGGTTACTGTCAGATACACAAATTCATGTGTAAAGCGGATCATACCTGTGATGATTGGGTCACAGGTGGCCCAATAACTGCCGACGCTGAAGGTTCAGAAAGAGATATTCTTTAATGGACGGTGTTGATCTCGCGAAATATATGTATAAGCTACTAAGAGAGCGCGAACAAGAGATTGCAAGTGCTTTGGGAATGGATGCTGCCAAGGACTGGGAGCATTATAAACTCATGGTGGGTGAGATACGGGGCATCACCTACGCTCGTGAGGAACTTAAAGCCCTGCTGGAGAATCACGCTGACGATGTCGAAGACCTTATATCTTCCTGAACATGTCGCGCAGAAAATAAACAAAGAGAAGAAGCCCGCAGAAGCGGACTCTTCTTCAGTTGAAAGCGCGTATGTTGACGCGCAGGATCGAGTGCTTGATCCTGCTCTTTTAGAAAAACCTTTACTTGATCGTCTCCCACAACCAACAGGTTGGCGGGTCTTGGTTATGCCTTATCAAGGCGCGACCAAAACTCAGGGAGGTATTTACATCCCCGATGAGATAAGGGCCCGAGAAGCTGTAGCCACGGTTGTGGCTTACGTTTTAAAGATCGGACCCCTAGCCTATCAAGACCCCGATAAGTTTGGGAAAAATCCCAAGTCGTGGTGCGAAGAAGGCCAATGGGTGTGTATTGGTCGATACTCTGGTTCGAGGTTCAAGATCGATGGTGGGGAAGTTCGTATCATTAATGATGACGAAGTCATTGCCACGATACTAGAACCCGACGACATCAAACAGGTTTAGGAGAGCGGTATGTCAAAAGAAAATGAGAATGAGAATACGAATGAAGAGGCTGTTGCAGAAGAGGATACAGGGGTTGAGGTTGAAATTGAGCCTGTAGAGGATGAAGGATCCTCAGAAGAAAAAGTTTCGGTTGCGTCTGACGACGACGAACTCAACAACTACAGCAAAAAGGTTCAAGGGAGAATCAAGAAACTTACGGAGAAATACCGTAAGGAAGAGCGAGACCGTGAAGAAGCGGTCACCATGGCTCAACGTCTTTTGGATGAAAACAATAAGCTAAAGACGCACGTTAAAAACCTAGACAAAGGATATGTCCAATCAGAAGAATCTCGTATTGAAGGGCAGATAGCTAACGTTAAGCAGCAGCACAGGGCGGCATACGAGTCTGGAGACAGCGACGCGATGTTCGCCGCTCAAGAGCAGTTGTCCAAGATGGCTTTAATGCAAGAGCGGGTACGCGCTGCAAAGCAGAGATTGTCTGTGCAAGAGCAAGAGCCTGCGCCACAACAACTTGCACAAACTATTGCCCCTGTTCAAAATCAAAATAAAGAAGTCTCTCCTGACCCTAGGGCACAGGAATGGGCAGATAAAAACGAGTGGTTTGGGTCAGATGATATGATGACTTACGCTGCTTTTGGGCTTCATAAGAAATTAGTTGACGAGGAAGGATTTGACCCGAACTCCGAAGACTACTATACTGAGGTTGATAAACGTATGAGGTCGGAATTTCCACATAAATTCCAACCTACGAAAAGATCGGGCGGAGCACAGGTCGCACCTGCTGGCGCTTCAGCTACCCGCAGTACAGCAAAATCAGGGCGCAGGTCGGTGAAGTTATCACCATCACAAATTGCGATGGCAAAACGTTTAAACGTACCGCTTGAAGAATATGCAAAATATGTGAAGGATTAAGATAATGGCTGATAGAAAACCTCGCGCAAGCGAAACCCGCGATACAGAAACGCGCAGAAAACCGTGGGCACCGCCCAGTCACCTTGCAGCACCTGAAGCCCCTCCAGGCTTTGTGCATCGTTGGATACGAGTTGCAATGCGTGGTGAGGAAGACAAGATGAATGTCAACGCCAAGCTACGTGAAGGATGGGAACCTGTCCGGAAAGACGAATATCCAAACTATGAAGCCCCTGTTATCGATGATGGTCGATACGAGGGTGTAATTGGTCAAGGCGGACTGATGTTGTGCCGCATACCTGTTGAAACAGTAGCAGAAAGAACTGAATATTACGGGGGCAGAACCCGCGAACAAATGACTGCTGTAGATCAGGACCTTATGAAGGATCAACATCCTTCAATGCCGATAAGTAACTCTCGGCAAAGTCGTGTATCATTCGGAGGATCTCGTAGAGACTCCGATTAACTTAGAAAAAGGATTGCTACGATGGCAAACACTAACGGTGCATTCGGGCTTCGCCCGATTGGCGTAGTCGGACAGGCTGCGAACACCACTGGTGCGACCGAGTATCGTATTGCTTCCGGAAACACTAACGCGATTTACCAAGGTTCACCCGTAATTCCGCTGTCAACAGGCTTTATTGACATTGTTGGCGCGGCTGCTGGTGGATCTGTAGGTCTATTAGGTGTTTTCTGGGGATGTGAATACGTTTCGTCCACCAATGGAGAGACTATTTTCTCTAACTCATGGCCTGGTTCTGGTGCTGATTCCGATCACCCAGTCAAAGCCTTTGTGTATGATAACCCTATGCAAACATTTGTAATTTGTTCAGACGCCTCGCTCACAAGCGAAGCTACTGCTCGAGGGCATGTGTTCGCAAACGCAAACTTCGCCGCTGGAGCCTCTGGATCTTCTTCCACAGGTATCTCTTCTGCTAAGTTGGGTGTCAGCACTATCGCTACCACTGCTGCATTGCATCTTCGTATTATGGGTATTCAAGATGACCCAGAAAATGCGGATTTCGCTGCCGCTGGTATCCCACTAATCGTTCGATTGAATAACAGCTTCAACTCCGCCAACGGCGCGATTGTTGCTGGTACTCCATCGACCACTGGCGTATAAGGAGGTCTAAAGAATGGCTATTTCTCGCGCACAATTAGCGAAAGAACTAGAACCAGGTCTCAACGCTTTGTTTGGTATGGAGTACTCTCGGTACGAAAACCAACACGCAGAGATCTACACAACAGAATCTTCTGATCGAGCATTCGAAGAGGAAGTTATGTTGAGTGGTTTTGGCGCAGCACCAACCAAATCGGAAGGTTCTGCAATTAACTTCGACGACGCTAACGAAGCATACACTGCTCGTTACAACCACGAAACAGTGGCGCTGGCATTCTCAATCACTGAGGAAGCTATCGAAGACAATCTCTATGATCGTCTTGGTTCGCGTTACACTCGTGCGTTGGCTCGTTCGATGGCACACTCAAAGCAAGTTAAGGCCGCTGCGGTTCTTAACAACGCATTTACTGCTGGCGCATCTGCTGGCGGCGACGGCGTTGCTCTTTGTGCAACAAACCACCCGCTAACTAACGGCGGTACGTTTGCCAACGAACCAGCAGTAGCTGCTGATTTGAACGAAACATCTCTTGAAGATGCTTTGATCAACATCGCAGGTTTTGTTGATGAGCGTGGTCTTAAAGTTGCTCTTCGCGGCAACAAGTTGGTCATCCCACGTCAACTGCAATTCGTTGCAGAGCGTTTGATGGTTTCCAACCTACGTGTTGGCACGGCTGACAATGACACGAACGCCCTACGTTCTATGGGGATGTTGCCTGACGGTTATGCTGTCAACGACTTCCTTACGGATCCAGATGCGTTTTTCATTAAAACAGACGCGCCTCGCGGCTTTGTCCATTTTGAGCGGACTCCAATGTCCACCAATATGGAAGCAGACTTCGACACAGGTAACATGCGCTTTAAAGCGCGTGAGCGTTATAGCTTCGGCTTTAGCGACCCTCGTGCGGTATTTGGTTCCCCTGGAGCATAAACACCAAGGTGATAAAACTAGAGGGGGCTGCTTCGGTAGCCCCTTTCTTTTTGTTTAGTTCTCCTGTATTGTTTAGACATCCCTGACAGCGGCATGGTGCGGCTGACTAACCCAGACAGGAGATCGATATGGGTACGACAACTTTTTCAGGTCCTATTAAAGCGGGGACCATCAAAGAAACCACAGGAACAACCCTCGGGTCAAACATAAAAAACACTGGTCAAGTCGTTATGGCGCAGACTTTTGCCGCAGATTTATCTGGTGGCGCATTGGCGGCTCAAGTAACGGACGTTGTTATCCCTGCTAATTCGCAGATCATTGACTGTGTAATCGATGTAATTACAGCGGCTAATGCTACCACCAATTTGAGCGTTGGTGACACGGTAGGCGGCGCGGCTACAATTTTGAACACTTTCGCAAGTGGCACAACCGCAGGTCGTAAGTATCCGACTACTCAAGCAGGTGCGGCACTAGCGTGGGAAGACACTGGCACCGCAGATATTCGTTTGACAGTTACTGCATCGGCAGCGACGAACGCTGGAGAAGTACGGTTCACTATTTTGTATCAGCAAAATAATAACCTCTCTTAATAGGAGACTTAGATGTCAGGTCCAGTAACCGCATATAATTGGGTCCAAGGCACAACTGCTGCGATTGTTGGGCCTACTCGTTCTCGTCTGCGCCAGATTGTTATTTTTGCTGATGCAGCGGGCGCGTTTACTCTCAAGGACGGCTCTGCATCAGGAACTGTTTTGTTGACTCAAACATTTCCTACAGGCCATCACGTTATGAATATTCCAGACAACGGGATAATTTTCAAAGAGGGTGTGTTTGTTGCAGCGTTTACAGGTTCCTCAAATCAACTTACAATTTTCTTGTCTTAGAGGGCGAGATGGTTGGTAGTGAGGTAACCTCAGTTCACTCTCACACCTCGGCAGCGTTGGTTCAGAGACGCTGCCGATTACAAGCTGTTGTCGTAACGTATGAGAGTGGGGCTTCGGGAGATATTGTTTTGTATGACAACGCTTCAGCAGGATCCGGTAAGGTTCTTATGGAGGTTGATCAAACCCAGCAGGGAACGAACGAGGTGTATATCCCTGGAGACGGGATTCTAGCCAAGAAGGGCGTTTATGCGACTCTTCCATCTAATACAAAAATAACAGTGTTTGTGGAGTAGTTATGGCAAAGATCGACAAGTCCAAGATGAAGTGCAACAAGCCGAAGCGCCAGATATCTGGTGGCAAGAAGTCTGTTGTGAAAGCCTGTGCTAATGGAAAAGAAAAGATTATTAGATTTGGAGATGCTAATATGACGATCAAAAAATCTAATCCTAAACGTCGAAAGTCTTTCCGCGCTCGGCATGGATGTGACACTAAAAAGTTAGATAAACTATCGGCTCGTTACTGGTCGTGCAAGATGTGGTAAGAGTAATGGACAAGAACACACAGCTTCTAGTTTTAGGCACAATTCTAACTCTGTCTTCTGCGGGACTTATTTGGATCGTAAGTACTCTCGTGACTGTAGATAAACGCACCGAAGTCATGAATGTAAAAATGGATCATTTAGTTCAAGCAATAGACCGTTTAGCAGAAAGGCAGGCTATACTTGATAAGTCGTGGACAGATACCGTTTCAAATCTCAAAACCTCCAGAAGAGTTGACTAATGGCAAAAAAAACAAAAAAGGACGCGTGTTACCGAAAAGTAAAAGCTCGGTACAAGGTCTGGCCCAGCGCTTACGCATCGGGGGCCCTGTCCAAGTGCCGAAAGGTCGGGGCCGCAAACTGGGGAAACTCTACTAAGAAAGCCGCCGAAGGTGGTGTAATGACTTCAGTAGATAATCCTAAACGTCCAGCAAAAAACCGATACAGCCCTGGTGGTATGATTGCTTCTGGATGTGGCATAGTAGAAGAAGATCGACGTAAGCGTACAAGGACTTTCTAATGGCAAAGAACTCCCTTCAAGAATGGTTCGGACAAAACGATGGCAAGGGTTGGGTGGACTGTAAGACAGGAAAACCCTGTGGTCGTCAAAAGGGGGAGAAGCGTAAAGGCTACCCTGCTTGTAGACCTACGATGGCGCAGTGCACTTCTGCGGCAAAAAAGAAAAAGTCTTCTAAACGTATAAGTTGGAAAAACAAGAAAGCTAACGGCGGGTTAGTACGAGTCTTTTGAAAGGAGAACTCTTATGGCGATGAAGAAAAAAGGATATAAGGCTGGCGGTAAAGTCAAAGGCACGAAGAAAAAAGGCATGAAGGCTGGCGGTAAAGTCAAAGGCATGAAGGTCAAAGGCATGAAGGCTGGTGGTAAGGTCAAAGGCATGAAGGCTGGTGGTAAGGTCAAAGGCATGAAAGCTGGCGGTAAGGTCAAAGGCATGAAAGCTGGCGGTAAGGTTAAAGGCATGAAGGCTGGCGGTAAGGTTAAAGGCATGAAGGCTGGTGGTAAGGTCAAAGGCATGAAGGCTGGTGGTAAGGTCAAAGGTTATAGGGCTGGTGGAATGGTCAACTTCAAAGGAATTTTCTAAATTATATGGCTTATTTGCAAAGCAACATACCGTACTTTAAAGCGTGGGTTCGTAAAGAATACACTCATAACCATGAGAAATATCATGGAGAATTTTTACACGCTATGGTTATAGCTGTAACAAGTATGCCGAATAGATCGTTAAGTTTTCAAGTAATTTTTACGGGCTGTGAAGCTGAAGACGAGGAAGAAGATACGGTTCACGGAGGTGCAATGTGGGCGCGAATGCCTCTCACGGCATTGGTCGCAGACATCCCATTTGCTGAATGGCCTATACCAATGTCAACGCATGATGCTCAACCGTGGGATTGTGCGTCACATGACCATGCTGTGTATGTTTTAGACAGGGCTACACCGTGCCCTTGGATGGCGAAAATTGACGGGCAGTTTTTCCCTGCAAAATATTTATTCACTGTGGACTACACAAACTCTGAGATTGCAGATGATCCTGCGCAACACAAACAGAGCCACGTTATGCAGTTATTAGACGCGGGAGAGTGGACTGGAAACATAGTGGCATTACCGAACAATCGAGTAAGGGTTACACACCCTGCTTGGTTTTCTTTGGGTGAGGGGGCTCCAGACTTCAGGCCGTCACAACATACACACTATTCAAAAAGTGATTTAGACTATACATTGGATGTAAATAGAGTTTTCGATAATCTCTACAATGAGGATGATAACGATGACAACTAAAAAACCGATACCTAGCGGTCCCAAGGGTAAGGGTCTTAAAGCTTTAAAGGCAGAAGCCCCGCAGGTCGTTGCTCGTATGGGCTACAAAAACGGCGGCTGCGTTAGTGTAAAAACAAATCAAGCCCCACATATGAGTTAATGATATGACAACTTCAGGTTCAAGAGATTTCAACCTCGATGTAGCGGAGGTCATTGAAGAAGCGTATGAGCGCTGCGGATTAGAAGTTCGCACTGGTTATGACGCCAAGACTGCACGTCGTTCTTTGAATCTGATGTTTGCAGAATGGGCTAACCGTGGGTTAAACCTGTGGACAGTAAAGCAGAACACCATAACTCTTACGCAGGGCCAGGCACAGGAAACTTTAACTGATGATGTAGTTGATTTGCTTGACGTAGTTCTTCGCCGTGACGGTACAGATTACGAGGTTGAGCGGATTAGTCGTGGCGATTACGCCACACTCCCCAATAAAACAACGCAAGGCCGTACAAGCCAGTACTGGCTTAATCGTCAAGTCGATCCGGTGATTAATTTATGGGCTGTGCCAGAAAACTCTACGGATCAGTTGGTATATTACTACGTTCGCAGGATCGAAGACGCAGACACTTTGGTAAATACGACCGACATGCCTTTTAGGTTCTTCCCCTGTATGGTAGCGGGTTTAGCCTATTACATAGCTATGAAGAGGTCTCCAGAACGCATCCAGCTTTTGAAAACAGTGTACGAAGAAGAGTTTCAACGTGCGGCTGACGAGGATCAGGGCAGGACTCCTCTAAAACTACAGCCTAGTTTAAGTTATTTGAGGGTATAATGGCTTACGCTAACGGAAAAAAGGCTTGGGGTATTTCAGATCGGTCAGGTCGCCGTTACCGCTTGCATCAGATGAAAGTCGAATGGACAGGTGCGAAGGTTGGCCCTGATGAATTTGAACCAAAGCATCCTCAACTATACCCTCCGAAAGTAGGCCCAGACCCTCAAGCTTTGCGAAACCCACGACCTGATAAGGCGGAATCATTACAAGTGTATGTTGGAGTGCCTACGGTTGAGGCTCCTAAACTCGAACGCATTCGAGCTATTGGTGCCCCAGGGGAAGTTTCCGTTATAGGTACTACGGGTGGGGCTAATGCTACACCAACAGGTGTAAGTGCAACGGGTGTTGTTGGTACGGCTTTTGTAGACGATGTTAGCTTTTCTGTAACGGGAGTTTCAGGTACAAGTGCTATAGGTTCTGTAACCGTAACAACCCCAGGATACACTACATATACAGTCACTGTGGCATCTGGAACAAATTCGTATGGAACAGGTAATAAATATTACATTGGTGGCTCTGTTTCTCCAACTTTAAGTTTGTCCGAGGGTGATACATTTCGATTTGATCAAAGCGATGCAAGTAATAGTACACATCCCTTTCGTTTCAGCACCACAGCTAATGGAACACATAATAGTGGTTCGGAATATACAACTGGTGTTACCACATCAGGAACGCCAGGTAGTTCTGGAGCATATACTCAGATAACAGTGGCGTCAGGTGCTCCAACATTGTATTACTACTGCACCAACCATTCAGGTATGGGAGGCCAAGCGAACACACCATGACGATGACATATGGCGAACTGAAACAAGCCATTCAGGACTATACAGAAAATGACGAAACCAGTTTCGTTAACAATCTTCCTTTGTTTATTAGGTTGGCAGAAGAACGAATACTTAAAAGTGTGCAGTTAAATCTGTTTCAAAAGAACCAGTTTGGCACTATGTCTACGGGCAACGAGTACTTGACTGCCCCTTCCGACTTCTTAGCTCCTTTCTCGTTAAGTATTGATGTCAGTGGGGACAAAGAGTTTTTAATTTTTAAAGAGTTAGACTTTGTGCAGACATACAACCCAGACGCCACTACTACTGGTCAGCCTAAGTATTATGCTCAGTTTGACGTGGATAACTTTATCTTAGCGCCTACCCCAAATGCAAACTATACTGTGGATATTCACTACTTATATAGGCCCGCATCACTAACCGCGGGTGCGGACAGTGGGACAAGTTGGCTTTCCACTAATGCAGAGATTACTCTTTTGTATGGGTCACTGATTGAAGCGTATATATACATGAAAGGAGATCCAAATTTGATGCAAATGTATAACCAAAGATTTGTGGAAGGGGCTTCCCGACTGAAGAACTTGGGCGAAGCTCAAGAGGTTGTAGATGAGTATCGTTACGGACAGATTAGGAAACCACGCACATGATTTCAGAATTAAAGATAGATTTACCTAATGAATTTAAGGTAGAGGTTCATACCACTCAGAACCGCGGTTTTACGCCAGAAGAAGTAGCGGAACGGTGCGCGGAGAAAATTATTTCAGTTTCAGATGAAGCACACCCTGCGATACAAGCGCAGGCTCGTGCTTTTCAGAAGCGTATCGTACAGTTGGTGGGTTTCTATTTACGCGAAGCTGTTAAAAGTGATCGAACTACTGTATATAATGCAATCAAAGATGCGGGGCACCCTGACCTCGCTGAACTTATAAGGAGAATGTGACATGGCCTTTTCAGGAAACTTCATGTGCACCAGCTTTAAGAAGGAGCTTCTTGAAGCCAAGCACAACTTTTTAAATAGCGGAGGTAGCACTTTCAACCTTGCGCTCTATACCAACAGTGCCTCTTTTACTGCTGCGACTACAGCATACACTAGCTCAAACGAAGTGTCGGGCACGGGATACACCGCAAAAGGTGCGGCTCTTACTCGTGTTGATCCAACAACAAGTGGTACAACAGCATTTACGGACTTCTCGGATCTTACATTTAGTACAGCAACAATTACGGCTCGTGGCGCGTTGATCTTTAATGACAGTGCATCCGGTGACCCTTCGGTTATTGTATTAGATTTTGGTGGCGATAAAACATCTACCGCAGGTGATTTTACAGTTGTGTTTCCAACAGCAGATTCATCAAACGCTATAATTCGTATCGCGTAAGAGCTAAAAATGGCTTCTTCAACTCTATTCTCGGGATGGGGTAGGTCCACTTGGAATGATGGCTCCTGGGGAACTCCTATTCTTAGAGTCTCAGTTGATGGGGTTGCGGCTACAGGCTCTGTTGGTTCTGTAACTATTACAGCACTAGCAAATGTTACGACCACTGGCGTATCCGCCACTGGGCAAGTAGGGTTGGCTACTACCGATGGTTCAGCCCTTGCACCCGCTACAGGATTAGCAGCAACGGGCTCCGTTGGTACTACTACAGTCGTTGCAAAGGCTAATGCGGCTCCGACTGGTGTGGCTGCAACAGGAGCAGTAGGCTCCGCAACAGCCGACGCCGACGCCGATGTGTCTGTTACTGGTCTTGCAGGAACAGGGTCAGTAGGCACTGTTACAGTATCCGCCGCCGCCGATGTGTCTGTTACTGGTGTTGCCGCAACGGGAGGCGTAGGCACCGCAACAGTTACAGGAATAGCGAACGTACCAGTTACTGGGCTTGCAGGAACGGGTGCCGTTGGCGGTGTTACCGTAGAGTTGGGAATTACAGTAAGCGTCACTGGCGTTTCAGGAACAGGTTCTGTTGGAGCAGTCACCGCCGTTGCTAAAGCAGATGTATCTGTCACAGGAATAGCCGCGACTGGTGTTGTCGGAACACCTTTAGTGTGGGGACGTATTGTTCCAAATCAAAATCCAAGCTATACTCCGACTACACCATCTTCCACCCCAGTATGGAGTGACGAAACACCGTCTCAAACTCCAAACTGGGATGACATAGCAGCATAGGACAATAACATGGCAAGTACATATACGTTAAATAACGGTATAGAACTCATAGGCACAGGTG
>Ga0208157_1000583_pt1 | contig 19165 bp, 26 predicted proteins | sample 5_EtaG_FD_184077 | JGI IMG/M metagenome (GOLD analysis project Ga0208157, IMG submission 184077) | Marine viral communities from the Subarctic Pacific Ocean - 5_ETSP_OMZ_AT15132 metaG (SPAdes) (version 2) | ecosystem: Environmental > Aquatic > Marine > Oceanic | place: Pacific Ocean | collected...
AACTTTTGAAGAGGTTATAAATGATACAAGACCTATACAAACAAAAAAGGTCCTTGGAGTTGAAGTGGGAACAGGAGCATATTGACAATAATAGATATACTCTTGAAATGGTCAGAATTGATGACAAGGTTAAACAAGTCATTACTGAGATCAAGTTGGAAGAAGCAGCTATTGCCCATAGACAAAACGCTGTAGAAGGCGTTGCTCCTGAAGTTTCAGTAGCTACTTAATAAAAAGCTACATCGTTGGAAAAAATCCACTCCACATTACAGGCTCTCTTGCACTCTACTCAAAACTAGTATATAAAAAATACACTATACAATTAATTAGAACATAGACGCGTATAGTCGACGGCCTAGAGACTATGTTCGGAAACTAGGAGGATATAATTATGGCATCAACTACATTTTCGGGACCGATAAAAGCGGGAACGATTTCAAATACTACAGGTACCACTGTTGGTAAAGACATGAAAAATACTGGTCAAGTTGTAATGGCACAAACTTTTGCAGTTGACTTATCTGGAGGAGCACTTGCTGCATCAGCAACAAATGTAATTATTCCAGCAAACTCACAAATTATTGATTGTGTTTTTGACAGTATTACAGCAGCATCAGGTGCTACTAACATTAGTGTTGGTTTTGTTGGAGGAGCAGCTACTGCTCTTGTTAACACATTTGCAATTGGAACTACTGTTGGTAGAAAATACCCTACGACTCAAGCAGGTGGAGCTTTAGCTTGGGAAGATATCGGAACTACTGACCAAAGACTTAACGTAACTAACTCTGCAGCTACAAGTGCTGGTGAAGTTAGAATTACTATTTTGTATCAACAAAATACTAATTTAAGTTAATAAATAATTAGTGTGGGGCTTAGGCCCCACATAAATTTTAAGGAGATTAAATATGGCAAGTAATGGAGATATACAAGCAACAAGATCGACTGCAGCAGCTGGAGCTAGTGCAATCATTAGTCAGCCTATTAGACTAAGAGGTATTATAATTTCTTCTGATGGTGGTGGAGCTGGTGTTTTAGAACTAACAACAACCTCTAATTCTGGATCTACTTTGTTTATTGGTGATGTTCCAACTGGAGATGTAATTAATTTTTCATTTCCTGAAGAAGGAATTTTGTTTCCAAAAGGAATTTTTTGTAAAACTAAAACTAATATTGCAGCTTACACATTATTGACGGACAAATATTCAGGACCAGGTTTAACAGCGGGGTAATTAAATGGCTAATACCACTTCTGGCACTACAACGTTTGACAAAACGTTTTCGATCGACGAGATAATTGAAGAGTCTTATAACAGACTTGGTCAATTTGACATGAGTGGCTATAATTTAAAAACTGCTCGAAGATCGTTAAACATAATGTTTCAGGAGTGGGGTAATAGAGGCCTTCATTTTTGGGAAGTGGCAAACACTAATATTACTTTAGCAAACGGTCAGAACGAATATAAAATTTTTAGATCAACGTCTGACGGTAATTCTAATGGAGTAACATCTACATTGTCAGCAGCTATTACTTCTACAACAGCTACTACAGGAATTACATTAGCTTCTATAACCAACATGCCAACCACAGGCACTATCAACGTAGGATCTGAAAATATTTCTTACACTGGATTTAGTAATTTAGAGCTCACTGGAGTAACACGTGGGGCTAATGGAACTACTGCAGCTACTCATTCAAGCGGCGATACGGTTACTAATTTTGTAAATCAAGCTACAGAAATTTTAGAGTGTTCATACAGAAATAACTCTAATGTAGATTCACCTTTAGAAAAAATAAATAGATCTCAATATCAGGCATTGTCTAATAAAACAGCTACAGGACAACCCTCACAATATTTTGTTCAGAGATTTGTTGATCACATTTTAATAACCGTTTATTTAACACCAGGCGCTTCTCAAAACGGTGATGTTATTAATTTTTATTATGAAAAAAGAATTCAAGATGCAGGTGCCTACACTAATGCAACAGATGTACCTTATAGATTTGTACCTTGCATGGTTGCAGGTTTAACTTATTATCTATCTATGAAATATGCACAACCAAGAATACAAGAAACAAAATTAATTTATGAGGATGAATTGGCTAGAGCTCTAGAAGAAGATGGTTCTTCTGCTAGTGTTTACATTTCACCTCGAACTTACTATCCGAGTATATAATTATGGGAAATACAGCAAAAGGAAGATACGCATTATTTATTTCAGATAGATCAGGTCTTGCATATCCTTATAGAGAAATGGTTAAAGAATGGAATGGTGCAAGAGTACATACTTCAGAGTATGAACCAAAGCAACCACAATTGGAACCTAAACCATACACCGCAGACCCACAAGGATTGCCTCATCCAAGACCGGCAAGAACAGAATTTCCAACAACAGATTTTTTACCAAAAAATCCATTTACTATGACAAATACTTCAACTCAAGTTTCTGTAAGTTTTCCATTTAGTGGATATCAAAATGGAGACTTTATAAGATTTTATGATGTTAAAAGTCCCGTAGGTGGAGTGTCCATTTCTACGTTACAACTAGAAACTACTTTAAATGGAAACATTACTGCAACAGATATTTCAATTACTTTAACAGACTCTTCTGCTTTTCCAAGTCAAGGTTATATTGCAATTGAAAAAATAAATGAAACATCTGGATTGTTTGAAACTGAAACCATTTTTTATAATGGTAATACCGGAAATGTTTTATCAAATTGTGTTAGAGGAACAGCTGCTCCTTTTAGAGGACAGACTCCCAAAAACACACCCGCAGGCACACACTCAAGTGGAGCAAAAGTTTACAGTGCTTATGCCGTAACGATGGTTCCAACAGTAGTAGAGCAAGCGGGTCAACCTTCAACTGTTACAGAGCATAACAGTTTTACTTTTAATTTAATAAGTGCTGCAACTAGCACAGAAACGGGAGGCGGGTTCCAATGTTTAGCTGGACCTGTTAATGATAGATCATGACATACACAGAATTAGTACAAAAAATTAGAGATTACACAGAAGTGAATTCAAATGTTTTAACTTCAACAATTATAAATGGATTTATTGAAGATGCTGAATTTAGAATTCTTAGAGAAGTTGATTCAGATAACAACAGAAGATATGATACAGCTAATTTAATTACTTCTGATAGATTTATTGGAAGACCTGCAGGTTTATTAGTTGTTAGATCTGCACAAATAGTAGACTCAGACGGAAGTTCTCAACCAAATAATAGAGATTTTTTACAATATAGAGATACAAGTTTTATGTCTGAATTTAATCCTACAGAAACTACTGGAGTACCTAAATATTACAGCTTGTGGGACGAACAGAACATCGTAGTAGCTCCCACTCCCGATGCTACTTATACAATTCAGCTGAACTATATCTTGAAAGACCCTGGTTTATCTGCTACAAATACCACTACATACATAAGTCAAAATTTTCCCAACGGTTTATTGTATGCATGCCTAATAGAAGCTTACGGCTTTTTAAAAGGGCCCATTGACATGCTCCAGTTATATGATAAAAAATATTCTGAAGCCGTCAAAGGATTCTCAATTGAACAAATGGGAAGACGAAGACGAGATGAATATCAAGCGGGTGTTCCTCGAATAGGAAAACAATAAGGAGATAAACTATGGCTATAACACAAGCGATTGCAAATGCTTTTAAAAAACAATTACTAGAAGGTGATCAAAATTTTAAATCATCTGGTGGTGATGTTTTTAAGCTAGCGCTTTATACTTCTTCAGCAACTCTAAACTCAGCAACAACTGCTTATACTGCTAGTAACGAAGTTAGTAATACAGGTACTTACGCAGCTGGTGGTGATAAGTTAACAGGTCAGAATACTTCAATTGCTTCAGGTGTTGCAATTGTCGACTTTGCAGATTTATCATTTACAGGTGTTACGTTGACAGCTAGAGGTGCATTAATCTACAATACATCTTCTGCAGTTACTAATGCAGCAGTTGCAGTTTTAGATTTTGGAGCGGATAAAACAGCTACATCAGGAACTTTCACAATACAGTTCCCGGCATTTACTACAGCAGCAGCTATATTAAGAATATCTGGTTAAGGAGAATTAAATGGCGTTAGTCGTAAACGATAGAGTTAAAGAAACCTCTACCACTACTGGTACGGGTACTTTTACTCTTGCAGGAGCAGTAACAGGATTTGAAACTTTTTCTAGTGCAATTGGAAATACAAACACAACGTATTATGCAATTGTAAACACTGTTAATGCAGAATTTGAAGTTGGATTAGGTACAGTAGGAGCGGGCACTTTAGCTAGAACTACTATTATCTCATCATCAAATTCTGATAGTGCGGTGAATTTTTCAGCAGGAACAAAAAATGTATTTGTAACTTTACCTGCATCAAAATCAGTTATTGAAGACGCAAATAATCATGTAACTTTACCTCATGATTTATTTATTGAAGGTGGTCTTATTGATCTTAAAAATGATGGCGGTGCTGTATCACAGATTAAATTTTATTGTGAGTCTAGTAACGCTCACGCACAGACACTTATTGGTGCACCACACTCAGAATCTGCTACTAACACTTTAACACTGCCAAGCACTGGCGGTGATTCTGTTTTAGTCACAAATAGTTCAACATCAATATTAACAAACAAAACTTTAACAAGTGCAGTATTAAATAGCACAATAAGTGGAACTTCAATTAAAGATGAAGATAACATGGCATCTGACAGTGCCAGTCACTTAGCAACACAGCAATCAATTAAAGCATACGTAGATACACAAGTAGCTACAGTTCCAGTAGGAGATATTACTTCTGTTGTAGCTGGTACAAACTTATCAGGTGGCGGCACATCAGGTGACGTTACACTAAATTTAGCTGATGCTTCTACATCTGCTAAAGGAGCGGCATCATTTAGTTCAGATAACTTTGCTGCTAGCTCTGGCGCAATAACAATTAAAGACGCGGGAGTAGCCACAGCCGAATTACAAGACGATGCAGTTACGACTGCAAAAATTACTGATTCTAATGTGACGACAGCCAAGATAGCAGATTCTAATGTGACGCTTGCCAAAATGGCTGCAAACAGTATCGACAGTAATCAATATGTTGACGGTTCAATAGACACAGCCCACATTGCAAATGATCAAATTACAAATGCTTTAATGGCAGACGATGCTATAGACACAGCTCAGATTGCTGACAATGCTGTTTCATTAGCAAAAATGGCATCAGGTACAGATGGTAATATTATTTCTTATGACGCTTCAGGAAATCCAGTTGCAATAGCAACAGGTAGTGCTGGACAAGTTTTAACTTCAGCAGGAGCTGGGGCACAGCCATCTTTCCAAACTCCAACAGTTGGAGACATTACAGCAGTTACAGCAGGGAATGGTTTATCTGGTGGTGGTACATCCGGTGATGTTAGTTTGGCTGTCAGTGCAGGTACTGGAATTGATGTAGGAGCTAATGTTTCTGTCGATGTATCAGACTTTATGTCAAACGGTTCTAACAACAGAGTTGTTACAGCTACAGGTGCAGATGCTATGAACGCAGAAGCGAACATGACTTTTGATGGGTCTACTTTAACTGTTACAGGAGACGTTTTACCTGGAGCAACTGATACTCACGATCTGGGTTCAACATCAGCTGTTTGGCAAAACATATACACTGGTGACTTACATTTATCTAACGAAGCAAAAGATGAAGGTAATGCTGTTGATGGTACAAAAGGTAACTGGACTATTCAAGAGGGTGAAGAACATTTATACATTTTGAATAATAAAAATGGTAAAAAATACAAATTTAAGTTAGAGGAAATGTAATGATTTTTAATTTTGATACAAAACAATATGACAGTGAAAAATTATCTGATCAAGGTAAAATGTATTTATCAAAGCTTCAAAATATTGTTGCTAAAAAAAATCAATTATCAATTGAGTTTACTGATTTAGAAGTTTTACAAAAACATTATTCTGATTTATTAAAACCAGAACTACCTAAAGAAGAAAAAGAAGAACAAAAAACAGGAGCCTAATTCATGGCCCTAGGAGTTACCGCATATTCAGAGGCACCTTTCAGTGCAGAACCTTCAGATGTAGTTGCATTTCCATCAGGTATCCAATTAACAGCTCAAGACGGTTCATTAGTTGGTTTAGTAGATGGAGATGTTCCTGTAACAGGAATAGCTTTAACAGGTACTTTAGCAACAGTAAACGGATCTTCTTTAGTATCTGTTGATGTAACAGGTCAAGCTTTAACTGCAGCAGAAGGAACACTTGATCAATCTTCAAACCAAGAGATTGACTTAACAGGTTTTGATTTAAATCTTAACCTAGCTAATTCTACACATGATACACTAACAGCTTTTGGTGAAGCACCTTTTGCAACATTAAGTCCAGCTACATTTAATATTCCTGTTGGAATAGAAGCTACAACAGGTGGAATTCTTGTAGGAACTAATTTACCTATGTCATTAGGTACAGTTTCAGTTTCAGCTGACGCTAACACCGGTACGTTAACAGGTCAGGCAATGACTATGCAAGAAGGTCAAATAGAAGCTGATGATGCTAGCGCTGAAGCAACTGGTCAAGCTTTAACATTAACTCTTGGAACAGCAGTGAGTGATGTAAATACTATAGCGAGTCCTACGGGTTTTGATTTAACTATGCAACCAGGTCAAGCAACTGCAGATGACGCAAGTGCTGAATTAACTGGTATTGGTTTATCGGCATCTCTTGGTACAGCTGTCTCAATAGCAAATACGATTGCTTCTCCAACAGGTCAAGAAATGACTATGCAACCAGGTCAAGCAACTGCAGATGACGCAAGTGCTGAATTAACTGGAATTGAAATGACAATGACTGAAGGAAATATTGCAGGTCCTGTTATATGGACCCCAGTGCCTACAGGTAATGCACCTACAGATCCTCCTGGTTGGAAAGAAGTAGCTTGATTTTAATTAGAAAACAAATAAAATAGAAAAATGGCAAATTCAACATCAGCAAATTTAAAACTAACGGTTCAAACAACAGGTGAAAACTCTGGAACTTGGGGTCAAATTACTAATACTAATTTATTAATTTTAGAACAAGCTATTGGTGGATATGATGCAGTAGGTTTAAATGCAACCACTGGCGCAACTTTAACTTTTTCAAATGGTGTTTTATCAAATGGTAAAAATCAAGTTTTAAGATTAACAGGAACTATTACTACCAACGTAAATGTGGTTATTCCAGATTCAATTGAAAAAACTTACTTAGTTGAAAATGCAACATCAGGAGCATATACTGTAACCTTTAAAACAACTTCTGGAACAGGTGCAACTTGGTCTACTACAGACAAGGGATATAAAATCGTATATTCAGATGGAACCAATGTTGTAGATATTACAGCTGATTTAGGAGACATTACTGTTGGTGATGTTACTTCAGGGGCCATAACTGCTACAGGGCATGTATTACCTGGTGCAACGGACACTTATGATCTTGGAAGTGCTTCTGCAGTTTGGAGAGATATATACACTGGAGATTTACATTTATCAAATGAAGCTAAAAATGAGGGAAATCAGGTAGATGGTTCTAAAGGAAATTGGACTTTACAAGAAGGACAAGATGATATATTTATGATAAACAATATATCTGGCGAAAAGTTTAAAATTAAACTAGATAAAGTATAGGAGATTTAAATGGCAATTTTTTCAAATGGTTCAGGAACTAATATTGATTTAGAACTTACACCTAAAGGCACAGGTAGAGTAGAGGCGATAGGCCCAACTGCTATTCAAGAAGTTTTCGAAAAATGTACAGTAACGGCAACAGCAGCTACGGGTACAAAAACATTTGATGTAATGACCCAAGCTGTTTTATATTACACTTCAAATGCTAGCGGAAACTGGACTCTAAATATTAGAGGTGATGGATCTAACAGTTTAAATGATATTATGAACACCGGAGAATCATGCACGATTGCACACTTAGTAACAATGTCTACTGCATATTATAATTCAGCAGTACAAGTTGATGGATCTGGTGTAACTCCAGAATGGCAAGGAGGCAGTGCTCCTTCTGGCGGAAATGCAAACTCTGTAGACGTATACACTTATACTGTTATAAAAACTGGGAATGCAACATTTAAAGTATTCGCTGCACAAACACAATTCGCGTAGGAGTAATTTATGCCAATTAGAGCATCAAGAGGAGGTGGATCTTTCGTAGGTTTACTAGGAGCAGGCGGACCCCCTTTCATGGAAGCCACAGGAGGAACTATAACTACTGATGGTGATTTTAAAGTACATACATTCAATTCTGGTGGATCATTTGTTGTCAACGCTTTAGGTGGAGATGGAACTTATGGAAAAGCTGTATACGCTGTTTTCGTTGGAGGCGGCGGTGGCGGTGGCGGTGCGCACGGCGGTGGCGGTGGAGCTGGCGGAATGGTAGACATGGATTCTAATTTATTAACTGTAGATGCACAATCTTATAGTGTTGGTATTGGTTCTGGAGGCGGTGGAGGTTCTAATGGGATCACTGGAGGACAAGGAACAGACTCAACTCTAGGAAGTTTATTGACAGCTAAAGGTGGTGGCGGTGGAGCCGGTTGGTCAAATAATCCCGCAGATGGAGGATCAGGTGGAGGATCAGCAGGTGCTGGTAATACTAGACCTGGTGGATACAATCAATCTTCTGCAACACAACCTAATCAACCCGGTAATAGTGGAGCTTATGGAAAAGGTCATACGGGAGGAAATTTAACTACACCTCACTCTGGTTCGGGTGGCGGTGGAGCTGGTGCGGCTGGACAAAATTATAACAGTGGTTCTGGCGGCGGTAACGGAGGTAATGGAGTAGCAACTTCTATAAACGGATCGTCAACTACTTTCGCTGGTGGCGGCGGTGGTGGAACTTGGCACGGCGGTGGAACTGGCGGATCTGGTGGATCCGGCGGCGGTGGAACTGGCGGAAAACAAGGTGTTAATGGTAATGCAGGATCAGCTAATACTGGTGGCGGCGGTGGAGGCGGAGGCGCTTCTGGTCAAGCAGGACAAGGAGCTGGATCTGGTATTGGTTTTGTTAGAAGGAAGTTTCAATAATGAGTGATAGAAGTTTTGCAGTAGTAGATGACAATAATTTAGTTACACAAGTTTTACTATTTAATGTTGATTCTGAAGCTGAAGGAATTACTGAAACTAGAAATTTTTTAAATGATCAAAACGCAACTGTAGTCGAAACTTTTTTAAACGCAGATGGAACAGCTGCTACAAGATATAATTATGCATCGCCCGGCGATACTTGGGATAGCGCTAATACTGCTTTTTATCAAACTACAAAAACCTATCCTTCATGGAGTTTAAATAGTTCTTATCAATGGGAAGCACCTACTCCTTTTCCTTCAACAGGAAATGTAGGAGCAGAAGTTCTTGATGTTGTTTGGAATGAACTTAATCTTAGATGGGAAGGCATAACTGCTGCAAACCCAGATTCTGCTAGTTATTATTGGGATCCAAATACAAACACTTGGGTTGCTATTTAAATTATCTTTGATATAAATATTATCGAAAGATAATTTATGTTTTCTAAATTTAAAAATGAAAATTTTATACAGAAATATAGTATAGATAAGTCTGTCACTAAAGGTGTAATAAAGTTTTTTGACAAATCTCCTCGAGGAATGATAGGAAAAAAACCAGGAAAAGTAGGACATTCAAAACTAGATACCGCACACAAAGATTCTACTGACATGGGTGTTTTAGCACATCACATACTTAAAAGTAAAGTATTGAGAGAATACTTCGAACAGTTAACTTTTTGTTTAGAAAAATATAAAAAGAAATATATATACTCAGACGATCAACAAGCTGCTTTTAGATTAGAGGGAGCCAACATTCAAAAATATAAACCCGGTCAAGGTTATAAATTATGGCATTTTGAAAATGCAGGGTGTGAGTTTTCTGGAAAGAGACACTTAGTTTTTATGACTTATTTAAACAATGCAGATCATGCAGGCACTGAGTTTTACTATCAAAACAAAAGATTTAAATGTAAAGAAGGAGATACCTTAATTTGGCCTGCTTCATGGACTCATACACACAGAGGCGAAATTTCAAAAAAACAAAAAACAGATAAATACATAATAACAGGATGGTGGAGATATGACTAAAGAAAAGGAAGCTATTACTTTGTTTGAAGTAAAAGTATATGCAACTAAATTAAAAAACATAAATCATACAAAAATTAAAAATTATATAAAAAAATTAAAAACAGTTCCTGCTAATCCTATTGTAACTTCTAATGAAGGTGGCTGGCATAGTAAATTTTTTTGGAACCCTTTTCCAACATGTGTAGAAGACTTAAATAAAAAGATAACAGAATTTATTAGAGAAACTGCTAGAAAAGAATTTGAGGTAAGAGGGGATACTCCGATACATAATAGTTGGTTTATGTGTAATAAAAAAGGTGATTTTAATTCACCCATTAAACAACCCCCATATACATTTAGTGGAATGTATTATGTAGAAGCTCCAGATAATTGTGGAGATATAGTTTTTAAAAACGACATGGAAATGAATAACTATTCAACATCTTACCAAAATTTAAATACCCTAAACTCTAAAACTTTTTCTATAACACCTGAAAAAGGTTTATTATTAATTTTTCCTGCGTGGTTAGAACACTATGTTAAAGTAAATAAATCTAATAAAGAAAAAATAATCTATAGCTTTAATATTTAAAATGTTAGTTGATAGTGAATATTGGTATTATTGGACAAGTAAGTTTGATAAAAAAACCTGTGAAAAAATAATTAAACTTGGTAAAAGTAAACAGCCTTCTGACAACTCGTATATAGGAATGAACAAAGAAGGTTCTTTTAATAAAACTCCAAAAAGAGTTGACAAGAAAATAAGAAATTCAGGGGTGACTTGGCTAAATGATCAATGGCTTTATGATTTAATTGCTCCTTTTTTTCAAACTGCTAACGACATGTCTGGTTGGAAATTTCAATACGATTGGTTTGAAGAGATACAGTTTACTTCTTATAAAAAGAATCAGCATTATGATTGGCATTGTGATATAGGAAGAACTCATATTAATAATAAAATACGTAAGCTTTCCTGTGTCATAAATTTAACTGATCCTAAAAAATTTAAAGGAGGAGATTTTTATTTTGCTTTAGATAATCCATCAGGCATAGGTAGAAAAGAAATAAAATTTAAAGAATTAAAAAATCAAGGGACTGTTGTAGTTTTTCCTAGTTTTGTATTTCATAAAGTTAAACCCATAACACAGGGAAATAGATATTCTTTGGTTATATGGGGATTAGGAGAATCTTTTAAATGAGTAATATTATAGAAGGTAAGATGTCTAAAAATAATCTAGATCAAATCACTACATCAATAGTTAATTCAAATGAGTTTCCTTGGTTTTTTTTAAAAAAACCAGTTTCAGAAAAATACCCATGTTTCTCACATGTAATGGTTCCTAGATATGATTATAAAAAAAATGAAGGCTACAAAGTAAACTCAGGTTTTTTTAATTTTTTTGAAAAAATTTTCAGAGACTTCTGTAAAAAAAACAAGATAAAAGTAAATCGTATTTTAAGAGCAAGTTTAAATTTACAAACTTATTTTGAACCCCTTTATGGAGATCCTCATGTAGATCATGATTTTAAACATAGAAATTGTATTATGTATTTAAATAGTGTTACTGGAGGATCTACATATGTTTTTAAAGAAAAGTATAAAAAAAATTTACCGGGAAGTTATGGGGATGGAACCGCCTATAATGCAAAGAACGTTCTTAAAGAAATAAAAAACAAAGTTGGAAAAATAGCCGTTTTTCCAGGTGAAAATTTTCATGCTGCAGGGCATTGCAGAAAACCCAATGAGCGTAGGATTATCGCTATATTTACATTTGATTAAACATGACATTTAAAAATATATTTACAGAATTTATAGACACAGAAAATTTTAAAATAAATTTACCTAGATTAAAAAATCACATACTAGATGTAAGAGAAAAAATGGTGGGTAGACAAGTAAGCAATTGTGGTGGTTGGCAAAGTGAAGTTTTTATAACTCCAAATACTGAGAATAAATTATTATTTAATAAAATAGATAAACAAGTACAACAAGCAAAAGAAAAAATAAATTTTTGTAATGATTTAAAATTATTAAGTTATTGGTATAATATAAACTATAAAGGTTCATTTAATATACCTCACAGACATGTGGGAAAAGCTGATATTATTTCAGGTGTTTTTTATGTACAGACTTTTAATGAATGTGGAAATATTGTTTTTAGAAGAAATAATCCAGTATTAGATTTAGTATACGCAAATCAAATAGAAAAATATAATTCATATAACTCTTCTGTTTGGACAGAAATACCTAAGAATAATAAATGTATAATATTCTCTTCGTATTTAGAACATATGGTATTACCAAATTTAATAGATAAACCTCGAATAAGTTTAAGTTTTAATTACGGAATATGATAAGAGCTTTGTTTTCAATAGACGCGTTTATACATGAAATAACCTCGTGGAATAAGAAAAAGAAATTGCTATCTAAATTAATAAATAAACACCAATTTTTTAAAAGACCTCACAACACTTTTTTAACAACCCGATATGGTGATAATACTTCTAGTTTTTCCAATGAATTAATGAACATATTACATGAAGATTTTAAAAAATTCTGTGAAGAAACAGGTTTTAAAGAGATATCTATGTTAGATGCATGGGCAGTTAAGTATGATAAAAATGATTATCAAGTTGCTCACCAACACGGTAGAGTTATGTATACTGGTATTATATATTTGAATTTAGATTCCAAACAAGATTCAACTACTTATATATGTCCTTATCAAAGTGAAATAACAGGTAATACGAAACTTACAGAAATAGAATGTAAAGAAGGGACTCTAGTTATTTTTCCAGCTTTTTTATTGCATTACGTAAAACCTAATCTTTTAAAAAAACCTAGAGTAGTGATTTCTTTTGATATAAACTGCACATAATAAATATAGATTTACAGCAATTATTATATATAATACGATATTCTATGCTACAAAAACTTAATTTTAAACCAGGATTTGATAAACAAGTCACCGACTCAGGAGCTGAATCACAATGGGTTGATGGGGATTTTGTTAGATTTAGATATGGATTACCAGAAAAAATAGGTGGTTGGACACAACTTACAAATTCTAATAATACCCTTCCAGGTGTTGCAAGAGCACAGCATGATTTTACTTCTATAGCTGGAGAAAAATATGCAGCTATTGGAACTTCTCAAGGTTTATTTTTATATTACAATAATGAATTTTTTGATATTAGTCCTTTAGATCCTGATGGTGCTATCACAGGATGTACTTTTACTGTTACTTCTGGATCCCCTACAGTAACAGTTAATAAAACTTCTCATGGTTTATTAGATGGAAGATATATAACTTTTACCGCAGTAACCGTTCCAACAAGTTCAGGTTATGCGATAGCAGATTTTACAGGTAATACTTTTGAAGTATTAAATAAAACAGCCAATACTTTTCAAATTACAATGCCAACAAACTCAGCAGGGGCCAGTGCTGCCACGGGATCAGCCACAGTTAATCCTTATGAAATTGTTGGTCCAACTTTTCAAACAGCTGGTTTGGGTTGGGGAACATCCACTTGGGGATCAAGTACATGGGGAACTGCTAGTGCAACTAGTAATGTAACTTTAGATGCAGGTCTGTGGAGTCTAGATAATTTTGGTCAAATACTTATTGCAACCATTCACAACGGTAAAACATTTACATGGAACGCAGGGGCTGCCTCACCTAGATCAAATAGAGCTGCAGTTATGTCTGGCGCTCCTACTAGAACAAGAGTAACTCAAGTATCTGATCGTGATAGACATGTATTTCATTTTGGCACAGAAACAACTATTGGTGATACGACAACACAAGATCCAATGTTTATAAGATTTAGTGATCAAGAAAATTTTAATGTGTACCAACCGACAGCAATTAACACTGCAGGAACATTTAGATTAGATAAAGGTAACGAAATTATGGGAGCTGTATCCGGTAAAGATTATACCTTAGTGTTAACCGATACTTCAGCATATGTAATTCAATATGTAGGTCCACCATTTACATTTAGTATTAGACAAGTCGGCACTAATTGTGGATTGATTGGACAGAACGCATTAAGTTACTCTAATGGTATTGTTTTTTGGATGTCAGGTGAGGGTGGATTTTTTATGTTTGACGGTACTGTAAAAGGTATACCATGCCTTGTTGAAGATTTTGTATTTACAACAGGAGGAGATCATCTTGGAATTAACTATGCTTCAGGTACTCTTGTTTATGCAGAACACAATACTTTATATAATGAAATTAATTGGTTTTATCCTAAAGCTGGTTCTTCTCAAATAGATAGATGCGTAACTTATAATTATGCTGAAAATTTGTGGACTACTAGTTCTCTTGCAAGAAGTAGTTATTTAGATCAAGGAGTTTTTGATTTACCTTATGCAACTGAATATAATAAATCATCGTTACCTAATTTTCCCATACAGGGAATTACAGCAACCTATGGAGCATCAGTTTACTATGCTCAAGAAATAGGAACCGATCAAATTAATAGTAGTGGTACTACTTCTATTAATGCATTTATTCAATCAGGAGATTACGATATTACTAATTCAAATAATATAGCTAATCTTCAAGGAGATGGAGAATATTTTATGTCAGTAAAAAGATTTATACCAGACTTTCAATTATTAACTGGTAATTCTAAAATTACTATTTTGTTAAACGATTATCCAAATAACACAGCATCCAGCTCACCTCTTGGACCCTTTACAGTTACCTCATCAACTGATAAGATAGACACTAGAGCAAGAGGAAGATTAGTAGCATTAAAAATAGAAAATGATGCTGTAGGTGAAACATGGCGTTACGGTACACTAAGACTTGACGCAAAACCAGACGGAAGAAGATAATGGCAAAGATAACCGCATACATACCTGAACCAAAAGAAAAATATGAAGTAGACAACCAAAGACAAATTCTAGAGGCTGTTGCTACAGTAAAAGATCAACTTAATTTTGCATTTCAAAATGATTTAAAAGAAGAACAAGATACATATAATTATTTTTTATCATGACAATACAATATAAAAACGCCAGTAAGATATTGGTCAACACAGCTATGACAACGGTTTTAACTATAAATACTTCGTCTATAGCTATTGTAAAATCTGTGTATGTATCTAATAACAGCACGGGAGCTGTATTAGTTAATTGTGATTTAAGAGATTCTTCTGCTAGTACCGATATAGAATTTTTTAGAAAAGACATACCCGCCACAAGCACGGTTAATGCTACCGAACAAGGGTTGAATTTAGAAGCGGGAGATGCTATAAAAGTTCAAGCAGAAACAGCCAATAAACTTGAAGTAGTGGTTGGATATGCTTTAATAGACAGGTCACAACAAAATGGATGATAATATTTTAAGAATAGATTGCACTACAACAGTGGTGTTAAGAAATACTAGAACAAATAAGATATATAAAGACGAAGCAGAGAAAGAAGCTGACATAGCTGATCCTAATACTGAAACAGTTGCAGAGCATGTTGCTCAAGATTTAACAGTAGAGGTATCGCCGAAAGGAATGAACATTTTACAGAAAGTAATGAATGAAAATAAGAAATCAAACACCTAAAGGTGGAACAGAGTTACAATTAAACTTTTTAAATAAATACGTAGACAAAAGCTTATTAGACAAAGTACAAATTTGTACTTCAATACCAGGTAAAGTTCCATTAGATCCTAATAAAGTAAATATACTTTGGCAAAAAAATTCTTACGATCAGCCAAATCTATACCCGTGGTTTAAAAATAAAGCAAACCATCATAGATATGATTGGTATGTATTTAATTCACATTGGAATCATGAAAAATTTAGAATGATGTTTGGTCTACCTACTGAAAAATGTATTGTTATAAAAAATGGTGTAGATGAAATAGAACAATCTGAACCCTATCAAAAAGGACAACCTATAAAAATTATTCATCAAAACACTCCGTGGAGAGGTTTATCTGTGTTACTTGGTGCAATGCAGCTAATTAAAAATCCATTAATTACTTTAGATGTGTATTCATCTTGTGAAGTTTATGGAAAAGATTTTATGGAAAAAAATGATCATAACTATAAAGCACTTTATGATCAAGCAGAGTCTTTACCTAATGTAAACTACATTGGTTATAAATCTAATGAGTACATTAGAGAAAATATAAAAAATTATAATATGTATGTTTACCCAAGTATATTTGAAGAAACTTCATGTATATCTTTACTTGAAGCAATGTCTGCCGGGCTTTACAGTATTGTAACAAACTATGGAGCTCTTTTTGAAACAGGTGCAGAGTTCCCTATGTATATTCCTTATGACAGTGACTACAAAGCTTTGGCTGAAAAATTTGCTTATGGAATAGATGCTGCAGCTGAAACACTTCATGAAAAAGTAATACAAGATCATTTAACCACCCAGTCTAGTTATACTCAACGTTATTATTCGTGGAATAAACAAGCTTCCTCATGGACTAGATTTTTACAAGGAGCAATTAATGTCAAAGCCAAATGAACCCATATGGTTTAACCAGGACAAAACAGTATCTCCCAATAAAGATACTTACCAAACAATTAAAACTAACAAAGTAGAAAATAAAGTAACAGAAATAAATATAGGAGATAAATCTCCTTATAGAATAATGGTTGGTACTCCTTGTCATAGTGATGTCAGTATGCATTACTGTCAAGCAGTTTTAAAATTTCAACAAGCATGTTGGGCTAAAAAAATACAAGTTAGTTTTACATTATTAAAATCGTCTCTTGTTACACAGGGTAGAAATTTATGTGTTGCTGAAATGTTAAATCATGAAGATAACTATACCCATCTTTTATTTATTGACTCTGATATTGATTTTAATTCTGAAACTATTTTTAAAATGTTGAAGTTTGATAAAGATATTATTGGAGTACCTTATCCTATGAAGATATTAAATTGGGATAAAATATGGAGAAGAGTTGATTTAAAAGAAAACGCAGTTACTAACGCTAATGATCTAGCAAAAGCAGGTTTTACTTTTCCAGTTAAGGTAGAGGATCCTAATTCAATTATCGTGGACCGAGGACTTATGGAACTAACCCATGCTCCTACTGGATGTATGTTAATTAAAAGAGAAGTTCTTGAAAAGATGATTAAAGAATATCCTCACTTAGAGATATTTCAACCTACTAATATTAACGGTAGAGAAGAAAAAAAACGTAATATGTACAATCTATTTGATACCTTACATGATCCTGTTACTAAACGTTACTTTGGTGAAGACTTTGGATTTTGTCAAAGATGGACAGACTTAGGTGGTAAAGTGCATGGTTATATAAATGATTACATAACTCATGTAGGAGAATACTCTTATTGTGGTCGTTTTAGAGATGATTTAGAACAAGCAACTAAGCCTCTCAAATCTGTTGACGATAGTAAAAAAATCAAATAAAGTATAACTTTTACAGGATTTTAATGCCTGCCTAACAGTATAAATTTAATTAAATTATGGCAATATCTAGATCTTTAATGAACAGACAATTACGAGCAGACGGTGGCATTATGCAAGTTGCCCCTAGAGAAAAATTTGGCCTAGGTAGCAAACTTAAAAAGTTTGTTAGAAAAATTATACCTAATGAAGTAGCAGATATAGCAGTCAAAGCTGCTCCTTTTGTTGCACCATTTAATCCATTGCTTGCAGCAGGAATGTCAGGTATTGGTAGCTTTGATCAAACAGGAAGTATTGGAGACTCTTTAAAAAGAGGAGCTTTAACTTATGGACTTGGTCAAGGTGCTAGATATTTAGGTGGAGCAGATTTTCAACAAGGTATTAATCCTTTTGGAAAAAATGCGTTTACTCCAGGCACTACTGGTTCAGGCACGTTTAGTAAATATTTTAGCAAACCTACAGGTTCAGGTGGTATAAAAAATTTATTTAAAAAAGATGTACAAGCTGTTCAAGGTGTAGGTGATAATATTAAGTCAGCCGGTGATAGTACCTTTAATGCAGAAATATTTGATCTTACTCCAGGCGATGCAGTAAGCCCCGTCGACTTAGTTAAAAGCGATGGATCAACTTTTTCAAACTTTGTTGATTATGGAAAAGATCTTTTAAAAAAAGGAGTTAAAGCAGCTTTTTACGATAAAGACGGCAACCTAGACAAAGCAGCAGTAATTGGAGTAGCAACCGCTGCAGCATCTTATGCAGAAGCTTTAGCTTTAGCTAAACAGGCTGGAGTAGAATTATCAGAAGAAGAATATAACCAAGCACAAGCAGACGAAAAAAGAGAAGAGTATGCAGGTTACTTAAAAAATTTCTTTGGTGGTAGAAAAGACGGTGGCAGAATAGGATTCGAGTCTGGTGCTAATGAAATGATAAAAACACAATTACTTGAAGAGATTATGCCTAATACAGATACTACTACCGAAGACTTTGTAATAATTATGACTGAAGACGGACCAAGAATGGTTTTAAAATCTAACCTACCTTCTGAGTCTATGATGATGGATACTACTACAAGCGCTTATGGCGATGCAGGTAGAGGAAGATCTGTTCCAAAATTTGCTGACGGCGGAAGAATAGATTATGCATTTGGTTCTAAACCAAAAGATGCAGAAATAGGTATTATGTCAATCGACGTTGAAGCTGGTGATGACGAAGACGAAGAGGATATGATGATGGCCTATTCAGATGCAGTGTTTACTAGAGATGAAAAATCACGTTTATTTAGAGCTTTAGGAAATCCGAGCATAAGACAGACAGGTAGCTCCTTTAAAAACTTACATAAGATTCTTAAAAATCCCGGTATGTTTCCAGAAGACGAAATGATGTTAAAAGAATTTTTAAGAACAAAAAAAGCTGACGGCGGAAGAATAGGTTACAAAGATGGTGCTAACAGAGTATCAGAATTATTAATTACAAGAGCTGGTATACTAGCACGAGATCCTGACGCAGATGTATCTGACATAGACGGAGAGATATTTCAATTAACAGGTAAAACATTTAGATCAGTGGGTGGTATAAGTGATATACCAACAGGTAAGATTAGAAAAAATAATGCTGGTGTAGTTGAAAGAGACTACAGAG
>Ga0208157_1000585_pt1 | contig 19138 bp, 9 predicted proteins | sample 5_EtaG_FD_184077 | JGI IMG/M metagenome (GOLD analysis project Ga0208157, IMG submission 184077) | Marine viral communities from the Subarctic Pacific Ocean - 5_ETSP_OMZ_AT15132 metaG (SPAdes) (version 2) | ecosystem: Environmental > Aquatic > Marine > Oceanic | place: Pacific Ocean | collected...
AGAGAAGAAGGCTTTTGGTTTATTAACAATGGTGAACCTACTTATATAACAGGTAGCCATTATATGTATCTTCAATGGAGTAAAATAGATGTTGGTGCTCCTGATTTTAGAGAAGCTAATAGACTGTTCTTTATATTTTGGGAGGCGTGTAAAGCTGATAAAAGATGCTACGGTATGTGTTATTTAAAAAACAGACGTAGCGGTTTTTCGTTTATGAGCTCAGCTGAAACTGTTAACTTGGCTACAATATCGAGTGACTCTAGATATGGAATACTATCAAAAAGTGGTGCTGATGCTAAGAAAATGTTTACAGATAAGGTCGTTCCTATCTCAATTAACTATCCGTTCTTTTTTAAACCGATACAAGACGGTATGGACAGACCTAAAAGTGAACTTGCTTATAGGGTTCCTGCAAGTAAGTTTACGCGTAGAAAAATTACGGCAAACGAAAAAGAGGAAGAGCTGGTTGGACTTGACACTACTATTGATTGGAAAAACACAGGTGATAACAGCTATGACGGTGAAAAGCTTAACTTGTTAGTACACGATGAAAGTGGTAAATGGGAAAGGCCTGATAATATACTAAATAACTGGCGAGTAACAAAAACTTGTTTAAGATTAGGTAGTAGAATTATAGGTAAGTGTATGATGGGATCAACATCAAACGCTTTGGATAAAGGTGGTGATAATTTTAAAAAGCTATATAACGATAGCGACGTAACACAAAGAAATAGAAATGGTCAAACACGCTCTGGTTTATATTCTCTGTTTATCCCAATGGAATGGAACTATGAAGGATTTATTGATGAGTATGGACGACCAGTTTTCGATACCCCAACACGAGAGTGTTATGGACCTGACGGTGAATTAATAGACATAGGCGTTGTTGATCACTGGGAAAACGAGGCTGATGGATTAAGAGATGATCAAGATGCATTAAACGAATTTTATCGACAGTTTCCAAGAACTGAAGAACACGCGTTTAGAGATGAAACAAAAAATAGTATATTTAATTTAGTTAAAATATACGAACAAATAGATTATAACGAAGGCGCTAGAAGTGCTGCTACTGTTAATACTGGAAATTTTCAATGGGTTAACGGTATAAAAGATACACAAGTTATTTTTTATCCAGATCCAAAGGGAAGGTTTAAAATTAGCTGGACACCTCAACCGCACCTTCAAAATAAAGTAATAGTAAAAAATGGCATTAAGTTTCCAGGTAACGAGCACATGGGCGCTTTTGGCTGCGATAGTTATGATATTAGTGGTACTGTTGACGGTCGAGGATCCAACGGATCTCTTCATGGATTAACTAAGTTTAGCATGGAAGATGCTCCTGCTAACCATTTTTTTCTAGAATATATAGCAAGACCACAAACCGCAGAGATGTTTTTTGAAGATGTACTTATGTCTTTAGTGTTTTACGGCATGCCATTACTAGCAGAAAACAACAAGCCTAGACTTCTGTACTATTTAAGAAGAAGAGGATACAGGGGATACTCTATGAATAGACCTGATAGAACCTGGAACAAACTATCAACCGCAGAAAAAGAAATAGGTGGTATACCTAACTCAAGCGAGGATATAAAACAAGCACATGCTGCTGCGATTGAGATGTATATTCAAAACCACGTTGGCCACATGGGTGATGGAATATATGGAAACATATATTTTAATGAAACGCTAAATGATTGGGCTAAGTTTGATATAAACAAAAGAACCAAGCACGATGCTAGTATTAGCTCTGGTCTTGCTGTTATGGCTTGCAACAGACACTTATACGCGCCTCGAGCTAAAGTTGAGAAACAAAAATTAAATATAAATATCGCTAAGTATAATAATCAAGGCGGTATTTCAAGATTAATTAAAGATTAATATGGCATACTCAGGTGTAAGAAACTTTCCAAGCCAAGTCGTTAGTGATTTGGAAAAAATGACCCTAGAATACGGTTTAAAAGTTGGTAAAGCTATAGAGCAAGAGTGGTTTGGAAAACAAAACGCAACGTCTAAGTATAATACTAATAGAAACGAGTTTCATAGATTAAGGCTTTATGCTAGAGGCGAGCAACCAATACAAAAATATAAAGATGAGTTGTCAATAAATGGTGACTTAAGCTACTTAAACCTTGACTGGAAGCCTGTACCGATAATATCGAAGTTTGTAGATATTATAGTAAATGGCATGGCTAATAGAAGCTATAATGTAAAATCATACTCTCAAGATCCTTATGGTATGAATAAAAGATCTGCCTATATGGACAGTATACTTGAGGATATGAGAACTAAAGATCTAGCTAAGTTTACTCAAGATAATTTTAAAGTAAACATATTTAACAATGACGAAAATAAGCTGCCTGAAACAGAAGAAGAATTAGATCTTCACATGCAGTTAACATATAAGCAGTCTGTTGAAATAGCTAACGAACAAGCTATAAATGTTTTGCTTGAGGGTAATAAGTATGAAAACACAAAGAAAAGATTATATTACGATTTAGCGGTATTAGGTATAGCTGCCGTAAAAACAAACTTTAATACATCAGAAGGTGTTACGGTAAACTATGTAGATCCAGCCAACTTAATATACTCCTACTCTGAAGATCCTTATTTTAGTGACTTATATTATGTAGGTGAAGTTAAAACCATACCTATAAACGAATTAGTAAAAGAGTTTCCTAATCTTACGCAAGAAGAACTAAAAGATATTGTTAAAAATTATTCACCAATGAATAGATATAACGATAACTACTTAGGTAATGAAAAGTCTGATAATAATAAAGTTCAAATTTTGTACTTTAATTATAAGACTTATATGAACGAAGTTTATAAAGTAAAAACAGTTGGAAGCGGTGGGCAAAGAGCTATCAAGAAAACAGATATGTTTAACCCGCCTGATGAAAAACAAAAAAACTTCACTAGACTAGAAAGAAAAATAGAGTGTTTATACGAAGGGGCTAAAATATTAGGCACAGAAAAAATGCTTAGATGGGGTATGGCTAAAAATATGATTAGACCCAAAAGCGACTATAACAAAGTTAAAATGAACTATGCTATAGTAGCTCCTAGAATGTATAAAAATAAAATAGATAGTGTTGTAAGAAGAATTACTACGTTCGCTGATATGATACAGCTAACACATCTAAAGCTTCAACAAGTAATGTCTAGAACTATTCCTGATGGAATATATTTAGACGCTGACGGTTTGGCTGAAATAGATTTAGGTAACGGCACAAACTATAATCCACAAGAAGCTTTAAACATGTTCTTCCAAACAGGTTCTGTTATTGGTAGATCAATGAACGAACTTGGTGAACCTAATCAAGGTAGAATACCTATACAAGAAATACAATCAGGTTCTGGTGGGCAGAAGATGCAAAGCCTTATACAAACGTATAACTATTATCTACAGATGATACGTGATGTGACGGGTCTTAATGAGGCTAGAGATGCTTCAACGCCAGATAGAAACTCTCTTGTTGGTATACAAAAGCTAGCGGCCGCAAACAGTAACACCGCTACTAGACATATATTACAAGCTGGCCTTCATTTAACTCAAGAGGTTTGTGAGTCTTTGTCACTTAGAATATCTGATATACTAGAATATTCTCCAACTAAAGACGCGTTTGTTCAATCAATAGGCGCTCATAACGTTGGTACGTTAGAAGACGTTAAGAGTTTATACTTATATGATTTTGGTATATTCTTGGATCTAGAGCCAGATGAAGAACAAAAAACATTATTAGAAAACAATATACAGCAAGCATTGCAGCAACAGCTAATAGAGTTATCTGATGCTATTGATCTTAGAGAAATAAAAAACATAAAGCTAGCTAATCAACTATTAAAAGTTAGAAGACAAAAGAAGTTGAAAAGAGATCAGCAGATGCAGCAAGAAAACATGAAAGTGCAAGCGCAGACAAACGCTCAAGCACAACAAGCTGCCGCTCAAGCTGAAGTTCAAAAGAATCAAGCAATGACACAAAGTCAAATAGAACTTGAGCAAGCTAAAGCTCAAATAAAAGCCAACTCTATGATGCAAGAAGCTAACATAAAGAAAGAGCTTATGAACCATGAGTTTCAAATAAACATGAGGTTAAAGCAAATGGAAGTGACTGTTAAGAAGCAAGCTGAAGATGGCAAAGAAGATCGTAAAGATCAGAGAACTAAAATACAAGCAACACAACAAAGCGAACTTATAGACCAAAGAAATAACAACAAACCACCTAAAAACTTTGAGTCATCAGGTAATGATGTACTAGGTGGAGGTTTTGGTTTAGGTAACTTTGAACCAAGATAATAACACTAATTTATATTTTATATTATGGAAGAAAACGAAAACATTGAAGAGGTTCAAGAGCAACCTCAAGAAGAGCAAACAGACACTGGGGTATCGTATAAAGACGATGGCACTGTTGTTGTGAATATGGACAGAATAAACGAACTACAAGATGCCGTTCAGGAGCAAGACACAAATGAGGTACCTGTTCGCGACGAATCCGGAGCTAGCGAAGAAGTACGCGAAGAAAACGTCGAAGCAGCAAATGAAGAAGTTGCCGAACAAAGTATCCAAGAAGAAGTAGGCGAAACCGTTGAAGTAGCTAATGAAGCTATACAATCGTCAGAGCAAACAGGACAACCACTACCTGAAAACGTACAGAAGTTGGTTGACTTTATGAACGACACTGGAGGTACGGTAGAAGATTACGTAAAGCTAAACGTTAACTATGAAGAAATGGATAACGCTGAAGCTTTGTCAGAATACTATAAAATGACTAAACCTCATCTTGATCACGAAGAAAGACAGTTTTTGATGGATCAAAACTTTTCTTACGACGAAGAGGTTGATGATGAGTCAGATGTTAGAAGAAAAAAAATAGCCCTCAAAGAGCAAGTTGCCGAGGCTAAAGCCTACTTAGACGGGCAAAAGTCTAAATATTACGATGAGATTAAAAATACTCCTAGCGGACAGTATAAAGAAGCTGTGGACTTTTTTAATCGATATAACAAAGAGACGGAGGAGAATCGCAGGCTACATGATGAACGGTCTAAGTATTTTACTGAGAAAACAGATACTGTTTTCAACGACGAATTCAAAGGTTTTGAATATGAAGTCGGAGAGCAAAAGCTTAGATACGATGTTAGAGATGCTGACGAGGTTAAGAAAAACCAAAGTGATCTAAATAATTTTATTAATCGTTTTATAGACGATGAAGGTAAAATTACAGATGCTGCTGGTTATCACAAAGCTTTGTACGCTGCTATGAACACTGATTCTATAGCTCAACACTTTTATGAACAAGGTAAAGCTGACGCTTTAAAAAATAGTATTGCTAGTAGCAAGAATATTGACATGTCAGCTAGAAGTACTGACGACGGTACGCCACTACCTGGAGGATTAAAAGTAAGAGCACTTGATATTGATTCTACACCTTCTTTTAAGTTTAAGAAAAGAAAATAAATTATTAATCCATTTAAAACAAATTAAAAATGGCAATTACAGGTGGACCTAGTTTGAATAGCGTTCCTGCTGCACAGAAGCAGACGTTATCTACAAACTATTTAGATTTTACAGGTGCTGGAGCAACTAACTGGGCTCAACAGTATCTACCAGACCTAATGGAGAAAGAAGCTGAAGTTTTCGGACCGAGAACTATCGCAGGTTTCTTATCAAAAATTGGGGCTGAAGAGGCAATGCAAGCTGATCAGGTTGTATGGTCTGAACAAGGGCGTTTACACTTATCTTACAAAGGTAAAATGAAGAACGCTAATGACTTATTGTTACAGTCTGACATCGATGAGACTAACTATCTTGTAGGTGGTCTTGACACAGATCACGGTGTTAGATTAAACGATACTGTTATTATTTCTAACGCTAACGGCGTTGTTAAAGCAATGGTTACAGCTATTACTAACAACGATGAGTTAACTTTAGCTTCTTATGATGGTTCTTCTATCGCTCAGCTTAACACAGACAAAACAACTACTGTTTTAGTTTATGGTTCTGAGTATGTGAAAGGTGTTGGTTACAACCAAAAAGGAGCTGCTACAGTAGAAGCAAGAGGCGCTAACGAGCCTGACTTTAAAACTTTTACTAACAAGCCTATCATTATGAAAGACTACTACGAAGTATCAGGTTCTGATACAGCTAGAGTTGGTTGGGTAGAAGTTGCTTCTGAAGAAGGACAGTCAGGATACTTATGGTACTTGAAAGCTGAGTCTGACACTAGAGCTCGTTTCAACGACTACTTAGAAATGTCTATGCTTGAAGCTGAACTTGGTAACGCTGCTGGTGCTTCTGCATCTGGCGTTGATGACTTTATTTACGGTTCTAACACTGCTGACTTAGTTGGTTCTGAAGGTTTATTCGCAGCTATCGAGTCAAGAGGTAACGTTACTACTGGTGTTACTGGTGTTAACGCTGCTACTGACTTAGCTGAGTTTGACGCTATACTAGCAGAGTTTGATAAGCAAGGTGCTATTGAAGAAAACATGTTATTCGTAAACAGAGCTACGTCTCTTGCTTTCGATGATATGCTAGCTTCAATGAATTCTTACGGCGCTGGTGGTACTTCTTACGGAGTATTCGAGAACGACGAAGATATGGCTCTTAACTTAGGTTTTTCTGGATTCAGAAGAGGTTCTTACGACTTCTATAAGTCTGACTTCAGATACTTAAACGACAAAGCTACTAGAGGTGGTATCAACGATGCTGCTGGATCTGGTGCTATTCGTGGAGTTATTATTCCTGCTGGAACTTCAACTGTTTACGATCAGCAATTAGGAAAGAACCTTAAGCGTCCGTTCTTACACGTACGATTTAGAGCTTCTCAAACTGACAACAGAAAAATGAAGACATGGACTACTGGTTCAGTAGGTGCTGCAACTACATCTTTAGATGCAATGCAAATCCACTTCTTATCTGAAAGATGTTTAGTTACTCAAGGTGCTAACAACTTCATGTTGATGAAGTAATATTATTAGGTCGGGGCTACGGCCCCGATCTTTTTTTTAACTTTTATTATATTATATTATGGCAAAAAAACAAACCGCAGCAAAAGCTGCACCAGAGGTTGAAGTAGCACCTGAAGTAAAAGCTACTAATGAAATGGTTGAGGTTAAGGTAGAAACAAAGCCGGAGCCAAAAAAACCTGAGTGGGAGATAAGAGATAGAGTTTATTATTTAAAAGGTAAAAAGAAACCTATATCTTATGCTATTAGATCTTCTAATCTATTTTACTTTGACGAGGAAAAAGGTTATGAAAGAGAGATAAAGTATTGTCAAAATCAAAAGACGGTATTTGTAGATGAAATGAAAGGTGATCAAAGATTAGAGCATATCATATTTAGAAACGGTGCTTTGTTTGTTCCTAGAGAAAAAACAGTTTTACAAAAAATGCTTTCAAAGCATCACCCACAAAGAGACAAAGTATTCTACGAGCACAAGCCAGTTGAAATTGCAGAAAACCAATTAGACTGGTTAGAGTTTGAGGTTGAGGCTTTAACTATAGCGAGAGGCATGGATATTGATGTAGCTGAAGCTATAATGAGAGTAGAGAAAGGATCTGAAGTATCTAAGATGAGTTCTAAGGAACTTAGAAGAGATTTACTACTATTTGCTAAGAACAATCCTAAACTATTCATAGAACTCACCGCAGATGATAATGTGATGTTGAGAAACTTTGGTATTAAAGCGGTAGAAGCTAACATAATTAAATTATCAGGTGATCAAAGAAACTTCTTATGGTCTTCTAATGATAGAAAAATTATGACAGTACCGTTTGATGAACACCCATATTCTGCTTTAGCCGCTTGGTTTAAAACAGATGAGGGAATGGAGATCTATTCCAACATAGAAAAACGCTTAAACGCGTAATCACTATATAGTAGAGCAGCCACTCTATTGTAGGGTGGTTGCTTAACTATAAAACAAATAAATAATGGCGGTAAGTATAGACACAGTATATCAAAGAGTATTGGCGCTCGCCAACAAAGAACAAAGAGGTTATATAACGCCTCTTGAATTTAACTTACTAGCTAATCAAGCTCAGATGGAAATATTTGAGCAATACTTTTACGATATAAACTTATACAACAGAGCTCCAGCTAACTCAACAGAGTATGCTGATATGCTTCATATATTAGAAGAAAAGATAGCTCCGTTTAAGATAAATGACGCAGCTTTAACAGGTACGCTTAGTTATACTGACGATTTTGAAGTAGATACAACGGGTTGGACTACTAGTGGTGGCGCTAATGGAGATGTTTCTCACGTAGCTCCAGCTTCTGCTAACAGTTACAACGGTGGTATAAAAATTCTTCAAAATGCTAATGGAGCTGTTATCTCCGTGAGTGAGGGTGTTGGAACTCTTACGGCTGGTAAAACGTATAAATTAAGTTGGACCATAATAGATATGAACGAGCCAAGTGAGCTTTATATATTTATAAATGATGCTTCGGGGATCGTTAGTCAGGAAATTATATACGAAGTAGAAACTGGTAGTTTTAGCTTTACGTTTAAAGCGGACTCTTCTACAGCCCACACTGTTCAATTTCAAAACAACGACACTACTGACGCTGGTAAATATATAACTATTGGAGAGGTAAAATTAGAAGAAGTTGATAACACTACTATTGGTGATGGTGGTACTAACACTGTCTATAGATTAGGTAGTGTTATGTGGCAAAGATCAGGACAATCATATCCTACTCAAGTTCCAGAAGTTAGAGGTTCTGAAATAACAAAATATAATGTATCACCTTTAGCTAGACCAACGTCTTCAAATCCTGTGTATGTTAGAACAGGGGCTAACAAGATACAGTTGTATCCAACCCCAACTTCCACGGACACTATAACACATAACTTTGTGAGAAGACCTAAAGATGTTTACTGGGGCTATGTTATTGTTCCTCAATCAAGCGGTGGTAACGAGTATCCAATGTATAACGCGGCAGCAGCACAAGACTTTGAACTACACGAGTCAGAAGAAATGCCGTTAGTGTATAAAATATTAGAGCTAGGTGGAATAGTAATTAATAAACCTGGTTTAGTTCAAGCGGCTTCGTTAGAACAGCAAGAGAATTTACAAAACGAAAAACAATAATAAATGGCGTTAATAACAGAATCATACTCGTCGTATCAAGGTGGTGGTAATTTAGGAGGTTATCAATTTACTGATCTTCAAACTGTTATTGATCAGTTTATGTTAGCTTATGTTGGTGAAGAGAAAATTATAGGTAGCGTTAAGAGACCTGAGGTTGTGTTCTTTGCTCAAAGAGCTTTACAAGAGTTAAGCTTTGACACTTTTAAATCTGTTAAAGCTTTTGAAATAGATGTGCCAGCCACTTTAACAATGGATCTACCACAAGACTACGTAAACTATGTTAAGCTTACTAGGTCTGATAGCGATGGTATAGAGCACATAATATACCCAGCTATGAAGACTAGTAATCCACTAAAGATTACTCAAGGTACAGACGGGTCATATACGCTTGACGGTAATGGTGAACTTCAAACAGGAACATCAGATACTATAAATGCTTTTAAAACAGAGGCTAACTCAAATACTGATGATTACTTTGACGGCTTAAACTATGATGACGATCACTTACTAGCCCACGTAGAAGGGGGTAGATTTGGTATAGAACCTGCACACGCACAAATAAACGGATCTTTTCATATTGATAATGTTGGAGGTAAAATATTTTTTAGCTCTAATATAAGCGGCAAAAACTTAGTTCTACACTACATAAGTGACAGCTTAGGCACGGCCGATGAAATGAAAGTACATAAGTTTGCTGAAGAAGCAATGTATAAATACATAGCTCACGCTGTGCTAGCTACTAAGCGTGACACTCCAGAATATTTAGTTGAAAGATTTAAAAGAGAAGCCAGAGCAGCTAAGCGTCAAGCTAAACTTAGATTGTCTAATATTAAATTAGAAGAGATCACGCAAATATTAAGAGGTAAGTCAAAACATATTAAACACTAGCACATGCCAGAGTTGAAAAGAAATTTTATGCAAGGTCGAATGAATAAGGACCTTGACGAAAGACTTGTGGGAGACGGAGAGTACAGAGACGCGATGAACATACAAGTATCTACCGCAGAAGGATCTGACATAGGTAGTGCTAGAAATATACCGTCAAACAAAAGTTTAGGTCTATTAAAATATCCAGTTCCATATTACAAGTTGGGTCCTTCACAAGTAAGTCCTTCAGTTACAACAAGCTCTAACGTTAATACTGTTAGAGGTGGTTTAAAGAACGATTCAATTAAATTTTCATCAAATTCTGTTGATATTATAAGTCCTAACGCAGAGGTTGTTGGAGCTATAACAGATGATAGAGAAAATAAAATATACTCTCTTATAGCCAATGCTACTGATCTTGAAACAAGACCTGTTAGTGAAAAAACAACAAACGGTGATATTGATAGTGGCAGCGGTACAACTTACGTTATAGATACAGACGTAGCTGCTAGTATAGATGTTGGTGACGTTGTTGTAGGGACAGGCACAACTGACGTTCTGCAAGGCACGACGGTTGTTTCTGTTGAAGACTTAGGTTCTACAACATCAGTTGTATTATCAAAATCTCATACAACACTCGCTGCTGGCGACACGCTTCAGTTTCACACCGCTGTTCAAACAGGTAGAAAATCAGATGTTATATTAGAATACACGCCTGACGCTTTTGTTAGTGGATCAGCAGAAATGAAGCCTGTGTTTGTAGATATATACGAAGTTGTAGCAGACTTAGGGCAAAGTGGTGGTGATGGTAGTTTGTCACAAACATTTTCACTAGGATTTACAAACCACAATGCAAATAAAAGAGAAGACGTTGATTATGAGCACACGGGTCTAAGTAATCTTTCAAACGCTAACGGCATAATTCGCGGCATGAAAGTTGACGCGGTAGATATAAACGGTGATAGTTTATGGACTGGCACGTATAACGGTGTTTTTGTAGACGATGTTAGTTTAGACGGAACTGGGCCTGGCGGTGTTTTAGCATTAGGTCAAAGTCCAACAAAAACTAAAGTGAGTATAGCTTTAAACAAAAAAGTAATACTAACACAGGCTCAAATACAAGCTGGGGCAACTCTTAAATTTACAAAAGAAAGAATACTTAATTTTAAAACTGGAACTTCTTACAGTTATCAAGATGCTAGGTTGACACCTCAAACAGTTAGTAGTTATACTCCTATAAGCACAAAGGTAACAGGATTAGATATTATAGACGATATGTTGTTTATGGCTCAAGACAATGATGAGCCTAAAAAAATAAATATCACAAAAGGTAAGCAAGGTTCTTTAGCTTACTCTTCAAATCTTGGTACTCCAGATTTTTACAATACAACAAGATACATATACGACGCTGACAACAATGGTGGTAATGGTAACGTTAGTATAAAAGAAACAATGAAAAAGGACGATGTTACGGTTTGTAAACTTGGGCCTTTAACCGCTCCTAAGCTTTGGATGCGAGACACCAACAGAACAGATAGCAGAGGAAGAGACGCTAATGTGAACAATATTACTTTAGCTGGCTTAGAGTCGCAGCCAATAACCGGCGGTACGTTCTTGCAAGGTTTTAACGAAGGCCCAGGTGGTAACTGGGAGATGACACCTGGTTCAGCTGGCGAGTATAGTTTTAGAACTGGAGTTAACGATTCTAGCGGCAACCCAACTATTAAAGAAGGATCTATACACACTTTGTTTGTTAGTCCAAGAGGAGGATACGCGGGTACTGAAGTTGCTTATTTTGATGTGCTTCATAAAGAAAGATGGCCTTACTACGACGACTCTGGAAACGAGCAGCACGGCTGGAGAATAGGCGATGTGTTAAGCTTATATTGTCCAATAAAGGGTTGGAAAGTAAAAGCTTCTGTAGATGGCGTATCATCTAGGACTTTTGAAGATGATTGGGGAGAAACACACGATGTTATAAACAGCGTCAATCTTAAATTAATATCAGCTAACGATGAATATTTAAAAGCAAAAAACCCTGGCGTGGATGGGGCTGAGTTTGCGTGCTACTGGCAAGCTTACTTAGAAGAAGATATTGGCGAAAGCACACCAGGAAGAAGCGTGCTATATAGGGATAAGTTTGTTAGATTTGCCTATAGATATAGATATAATGATGGTGAAATATCTCCGTTGTCACCTTTTTCTTTACCAGCGTTCATTCCAGCTGCTCCATTTATTTTCAATGGATCTTCTGACGGTAACGAGGCTATGTATAACAATCTAAAGTGGCTTGCTATAACAGATTTTTTAGGTGGTGGTGAAATTAGAGATGTTGGTAAGTACAATAAAAGAAAAGGTAGCTATAGACCAATAGATATAAAATCAATAGACATACTATATAAAGAAGACGGAAACACTAATGTTTATCTTCTTAAAAATATAGATAAAGGTAGATCTTCAGAAGGAACGCTAGACAGCTTAGATGCGCCTAATAGCAATTGGTGGCACACTGGATTTTTAGGTGGAGATCATCAACTAGCTTTAGGAAATTTTAATCCATACGGAGAACATTGGGACTCAAGTAAAAGAGGCTTTTATAAAGTGACAGGAGACTTTGCAGGTAGAGTGATACCTGAAATGCAGGTGTTTAGACCGTTTGATGATGTTCCTAGAAACGTGAAAGCTCAATGTGTTTCTTCAAGTAGAATAATATACGCCAACTATAAAACTCAATACGACTTAGTAGATAAGTTTAACGAAAAAGTAAATATAACATTTGGATCTGTTGACGGTAGAATTACAGAAGATGAAAGACCTATATATGGATTTCATGGTCTTAGCGTGCATAACAGTAAGCATTGGACTAAAAAAGGAAATCCAGATACAAGTATAAAAAGAGAAAGAAGTTATACTGTTGGTATTGTTTTTAAAGATAGATTTGGTAGAGAGTCTTCTGTTGTTTTAGGAAAACAAAACTCTATAACATTAAAAAAGAATGCTCACAGATCAGGACTAAGCTGTTTAAAGCTACATGTACAGCCGTTTGGTAATATTCCTCATTGGGCTGAGTATTATAAATACTTTATAAAAGAGTCTTCAAACGAATACTACAATTTACCTTTACACGCTTATTTTCCTTCGCTGTTAACTAAAATTGATCTTGATGGTGTTGCGAAAGACATACCTTCTGAGGTTTGGCTAGTGTTTGACTCTGAGCATAGAAATAAAGTGCAAGAAGACACGGTGTTAATGTTAACTAAACAAGCCGATCATTACGGGGGTCACGGAGAAAGAACTGGTTCAAAATATCCTATATTAGCAATATCGAACGAAGCGCCAAACCCGTTTAAAGACGGCAACGGTGATAATCACCCAGACCCAGAGCTTCCTGAAAATGTTGATATATCTCACGAAGATAAAAAAGGAAAGTTTTTTGTTAAAGTAAAATTAGACTTAGCATTGTGGGCTGCTTGTAGAAGGAAAACTGGAACTATAATATACAAACCTATTGTTGGCAACTCTGTTGTTTTTGAAACAGTACCAGATCCAGTGTCTGCAGACTTAAATATATTTTACGAAGCAAGCGACAATAGACCTATTAATTTATATGATGGCAACATAGAAGATTACATAAGCGTAGGCGATATTGTTTTTATACAATATAGAGCAAAGACTAATATAGTTCCAGATTATCTCGCTGCTTCTGGAACAACACTTGCAGATTTAGGTTATGACGGTAGATGGCTTAACGTTAGAATGGGTGCTGTGTGGAGTTCAACTAGCGGTCATGAAGGTGGATACGGAGATCCTGATAAATTAAGAAATAGAGTTGTAGCAATTAAAGGAGCTATTAACAAAGGTGACAATAGAAATAGAATAGTTACCAAATACGGTAACGTTAGCAGCACTACATCAGGCGCTAACTCTGATTGTCTATTTAACATAGGTAGTCAAGGTATACCCACCTGGGCTGAAGAAGCAAGAGCTGTATTTACAAAGCCTGACGGCAGCAGAGTAGAAGCTTTTATAAACTTAAGGTCTGAGTTACAGTCTGGAGCTGTTCCACCTAACGAGGTGCATAGTGGCGCGAGTGCTGAAACGTTGGTTAATTATGACGACGACAGTATAAACTATACGGTTACTCACAATTCTGTTTGGGAACTTAAGGCTAACACTTGGCAAACAGGAACGATACTTCCTTGGTTTAATTGCTATAGCTTTGAAAATTCTGTTGAAGCGGATAAAATAGGAGATAAGTTTAACGCAGTAAAACTAGATAGAGGCGTTAAGGTTTCAGCGCCTAGCCCTAATTATCAAGAGCAAGAAAGAAAGCATGGTTTAACTTTTTCGGGATTATATAATTCTAAAAACGGAGTTAACAACTTGAATCAATTTATTGCAGCTGAAGGTATTACTAAAGACTTAAATCCAGAATACGGTAGTATACAAAAGCTATTTAGCAGAAACACAGACATTGTTGCTTTTTGTGAAGATAAAGTTTTAAAAATATTATCTAGTAAAGATGCGTTATTCAACGCTGATGGTAACACTGCTTTAACAGCTACAAACAGGGTTCTTGGTCAAACAATACCTTTTTCTGGAGATTATGGTATATCAACAAATCCAGAGTCTTTTGCAGAAAACGAGTTTAGATGTTACTTTACAGATAGAGCTAGAGGAGCCGTGCTTAGATTATCTAGAGATGGTATAACTAAAATATCAGACGTAGGTATGAAAAACTATTTTGCTGATAATTTAAAAAGTGCTGTAGCCATAGTTGGTTCTTTTAACGATAGAAAAAGTGAATACGATATAACTATACATAGTGGTATTGATACTGCAAGTTCTACTAAAAGCGTTAGTACAATATCTTTTAACGAAGATACAAATGGTTGGGTAAGTTTTAGAGGCTATGCTTTAGAGCAAGGTTTATCACTAAATAATACTTACTACACGTTTAAAGGTGGAGAGCTTTACGAGCACGGTGTTGACCCTGGTAGCGCCGCTAGAAATAACTTTTACGGCATTCAATATTATTCTAGTGTAACGCCTGTATTTAACGATGTGCCTGCTAGTATTAAGAGTTTCAACTTATTAAACTACGAAGGAACACAGGCTAGAGTTATAGAGGTAGCAGACGATGATCCTAACGCAGCTAGAACTCCTGATCAAAACTATCAACAATACTACAACAATACAGCTAAGGTTGGTTGGTATGTAGAAGAAATAACAACAGATCAACAGACAGGTAAGGTTTTAGAATTTAAAGAAAAAGAAGGAAAATGGTTTAACAAAGTGCAAGGTGAAGCTACTACCTGGTCAAACACTTTAGGTGGTGGTGCTGGAAGTGGATCTGGTAACTTAGATTCTCAAGAGCTTTCTTTTCAAGGTGTTGGTATAGCTAGCGGCGTAATTAGCACAAATCCAACCGCTGGAACTGTTTACACTATTACAGCCACGATGAGTCAAACAGGTGGAAGTAACGCTCCAACTATAGTAGGTGACTCTGATAGTATAATAAACGGTGGTAACGCAAACACAATAACTAGCACTGTAACACTTACCGCGGCTAATGGTTTTGTTCTTGGAGATATTAACTTAGATGCTGATGCTTTAGCCGCTGTTAGTGGTATTACGCCTAGTGTAGCTTATGATGGTACTACTTACGATGTTAGTACTGATCTTCCTACAGCTGGACAAACAAGTGTTACTATTACAATAACATACTCTAGTGCAACTGTTGGCGGTAACGTTGCCTTTGACTTAGGTTTTACAATGACAAGTCTGGCTTTGATAGAACATCAGCTAAATCTTATATTAGAATATCAAAACTCAGGTGTTGTTTCTGGTTATCAAGAAGGTCTTACTCAAGATTATATATTCTCAACACCAACTACTTCTAACGCAGACTACACAATAGGATTAGCTTCTGACACTACATCAGCTGTAGACTCTAGTTATAACGACGCTGTATTTTCTATTACCGCTACATCTTTAAATCCCACGTTAGGATCTCAAGAGATAGCCTCGTTTAGTTTAACAGCAGGTGCTAACTCTTCGTTTACAGCGGCAAACAACACGTCGTTAAGCTCGCTGCACACAGCTGCCATTGTTACAGATCTAGCTACTAATCAAGGAAAACTTTTGTTTGAACACTTGTTAGATGCTACTTCTGGAACTACAGGCTTAGCTTTAAGCAATGCTGATAATAGATACAACGTTACAACTACGCCTGCTTATGACAACGGTGGTAACATAACCGCTATACTTGTAAAAATATTTTACAATCCTTTAGCGTCTACGGCTGCTTATACAAATATTGATACGTTGAGAATACCATATCTTACTATAAACTCTATTTCAATACCGGCTGCGCCACCAATAATAGTAACAACAAAGCCAAGAGTTATTATAGAGGTAAACAATGATACCGCTAGTAATACGTTTTCTTTTAATCAAGTTGCTAGCCAACCTTTTGGTATGTCTTCACCTACAGTGCACACGGGTTATACAAAAGATCATAACGACGAGTTTATAGAAGGCGGCGGCTATGTAGAGGTTAACTCGGATGGGCCTTTAGCTACCGCTTCACCCGCGTTTGTTGGTGCAAACAGTCCTGCAATCACGGACTATCTTGGTATTGGTAGTAATGTAGATATATATTTACAAGCAGACGCTGGTAAATATATTAACGTTTCTGAGATAACTAGTTGGATGGGTATAGCTGACAATACAAACGCAACAACTCAGTCTGGTCACTACAAAAACATAAAGTTTTATCCTGGTGATCCTGATGCTGTTAGTTTTTTCAACGGCATGGCGAGCAATCTTTCTTTTGTGACTAACGAAATTCATAACAGTTTGCTACCTACTTTAGGGAACGCTGGCACAACTTTTGACATGTCTAATTTTATTACTGACGTGACTTTTACAGATTCAGATCCATCTAATACAACTTCTAATAGCAATAATGTTATTATGAATATTGCTTTTGATACGAACGCAAGGCTTTGTGGTGATACAGGTAGCACGACTGAACCAGCTTTAATTTTACCAGCACACTTAGCGACTGACTTAGCTAACAATGAATTACCTAACACGGTAATACCTACACCTGCTATAGCAGACAACAACGCTACTGTTACAACTAACACTGGCACTAACAACCATAGATTTAGATTAGATATAGATGAGCTAACTTTCTTAAGCTTTAAAGCACCTATAAACTCGCTTTCTCAACATACCTATTCTTCAGAAAATGTAAACATCGGTTTTAAAATTACTCAGACAGAGCAAACTAACTACGATGCTTATAACTTTAACGCTGGTGGCGAGCCCGCTGTTTTAGGTTCTGATGCAACTCTCTCCACGCAAACGCTAGATGATTTTATGACATCTGGAGATATGACTAACTACTCTTACGGTTTGAGAGGTAATCCTGGTACATTTTATAATTTAACAATAGAAGGTACTTACTCAAGTGGAGATACCAACGTGCACAGGTTTAAATATGATACAGCTGGAATTCAAGTTGATAGCACAGATTTAGAAATAGTTAAGTATGACGAAGGTACAGGTCAAGCCGCTAGCATAGCAAATCAAGCTTCGCTAAACGCGGCGATAGGCCCAGCTAACGTGGAAGCTTTAGTAAATGCTAATACGCAGTTAAATTCGTACAAGCTAGATTATACTGGAACTTTTTCTGCCGGTAGATGTACTGCCGTAGAGGTAACGATAATATACAATGATGACAGCACTGGCGTTCACACTGACGCTGATTATCATATAGATCCTTTAGTAGTATCACCATCAAGGCCTAGAAGATCGGCTTTATGTTTTAGAAAAATAAGTTAATATGGCAATAGTAAAACTAACATTTGATTTTTATATAAACGCGTCGGTTCAGATCGGTGATATAGTATATTATGTAGACGTAGCTGTTGACAATAAAGTAAACACCGCTAGCGGTTATAGTAACATTGTTAAGATGGGTGACGTACTAGCTACTGAGCCTAAATCTATAACTATAAACCACGATGACAACATGCCATTGCCTACAGCAAGTAACTTTATAATGTTTAGCAAAGACAATGCTGCTAACTTATCAAGCATACTTGGATACTTTGCAAACGTAAAGTTTGTAAACGAAAGCACAGATAAAGCAGAGATATTTTCGGTAGGTATGGAAATGTTTGAGAGTAGTAAATAAACACCTTTTAGAGTGATTATATATCAGTAATTAAATTTAATATAATGGGTGATGTTCAAAAGACTGGTAATAAATTATCTACTAGAAGTAAAATAGTTGCCTTTGAAAAGAGCTTATTAAAGCTTGCAGATGGAGATCTAATAGAAGGTGACGGTAAAGAGATAGTTCATAGCGAAAAGTTTCCCTTAAAACACACGTTTGTAGACGGTGTATATGTTAGGGAAATGTTTATGAAAGAAGACTCAGCTGTAGTAGGGGCCATACACAAACATCTACACGTGTGGTTTTTGTTAACTGGTCATCTCATAATAGCTACAGAAGATTTTAAAGAAGAATATATAGCACCATGCTATGTAGTCGCTAAACCTGGTTCTAAGCGCTTAATATATGCAGCAAAAGATTCCAGGTTTGTTAACATACATAAAAATCCTAGTAATACTGAGGATATAAAAGAATTAGAAAAACAAATAGTTGCGATGAACTACGAAGAATATCAAGACTATTTAAACAAAAATAAATAATATGTCATTCACAGTAGCAACAATAGCAGCGGCGGGTATAGGTTTAGCCAAAGGTATTTCTGGATTTATCAAGGGTAGAAAGGCTAAAAAAGAGCAAGAAAAAGCTAACGAAAAATTGCAAAAGCAAATGGAGGCTTACGAAAACCTAGATACATCTAATCCTTACGCTGATCTTAAAAACGAATTTGAAGGTATGGAAAATACCTTTGAAGACTTAACAGTTAACACCCAACAAGCAGAATTTGAAAGAGATTCGTTTCAACAATCACAAGCAAACATTATGGGTAGTATGGAAGCTGGCGGATCATTTAATGCCGGTAACATACAGGCTTTAGCTGGAGCTGGGGCTCAACAAGCTAGGCAATCATCAGCTAGCATTGGAGCTCAAGAGTCTGCTAATCAACAAGCTGCTGCAGCTGGCGCCGCTGATGTTCAAGATA
>Ga0208157_1000586_pt1 | contig 19129 bp, 20 predicted proteins | sample 5_EtaG_FD_184077 | JGI IMG/M metagenome (GOLD analysis project Ga0208157, IMG submission 184077) | Marine viral communities from the Subarctic Pacific Ocean - 5_ETSP_OMZ_AT15132 metaG (SPAdes) (version 2) | ecosystem: Environmental > Aquatic > Marine > Oceanic | place: Pacific Ocean | collected...
TTATTCATAAGTGGGAGCAACACAAACGAATACCATCTGTTCTTTACCTAATGATGTGGATTAATGCCCTCGAAGCGACGCTCGAAATCAAAGAACAATAAACGTGGTCATTATTCTCATTGCAACCACTGTAATGTCTTTACAGAATGGTATGTAATAACTGGTAATAATGATACGTGGTGTCTTGATTGTATGGAGAAGCACGGATGGGAACATCTCAGCGCAACAAAGGAAGCTATCACGAAAGGTGGTGGTGCAAATGGTTCAAAGAGAACGGTGCCGAAGCGAATCGCCAACCTCTCTCAGGACAGTTGGGTGGTGAGTTTAGTGGAGATATCAAGATCAAAACAAAAGAAGGATCATTAACAGCAGAGTCCAAGTACCAAGCAAATGGAAGAGGGTTTAGTTTTCTTACCTCCACTCACAACAACCAACCAGCAGATCTATATCTGCTGAAACAAAAGAAAGGACCAAGTTTTATTTGCATAGAAATAAATAATCCATTGGCGAAAAAAATAGTGGCATGGATGTCAGGGAGGTAAACATCCATGCCACAGTTTTTTCTCCACAAACATCAGTCAGAAGGAGGCACAAATGACTGAATCATTCCAACTATATCGTAAAGATGCACCAGACACAAGTATCGAAGCTGCTGAAAGTATCGAACCAAACAGGCTCGAAGCATTAGTATTAGATGCAATATCTAAATATCCTAATGGGTGTATATCAGATCAAGTGATTGGTTATATGTCAGCATACCATCAAATTAATCGTTACTCTACAGTCACAGCCAGATACGCTGCTCTCTATCGCAAAGGGTTAATAGAATACACCGGGGAAAAACGCAAAGGTGAGAGTGGCAGACCGCAACGTGTGATGGTTGTAGCCGAAAAACAAGGTAGACTTTTGTGACAACTGAAGATGCAAGGCAGCTTTGCTATATCTACAGGCAACTGGTAGATGACAAATGGCGTGGGCGTAAAGTCCACTCATCATTCAAATGGGATCTACGACAGGAAACATTAGCTCAACAGCTACTTGATCTTGGGTACACGCTCGAATCATTCAAGCAAGATGCAAACAAACTGCTTGACTACCGACTGTCACAAAACAAAGACCCAATCTTTTCCTTAAAATATTTTGTAACTAGAAGGCAAAAGATGGATCAACCTATTGATGTGCAAGGCATCGTAAACAAAACAATAGCAAGCATGCGTATGCGATAAGTATTTGCAATACCAACATCTATGTGCAATAATGCAGTTCATAACAGGAGGCTAATATGGACAGAAAAGGTTTTATCGGAGGGTCAGACCTCTACAATATAATGAATGGTAACTGGCACGATTTATGGCTGGTAAAAACTGGACGAAAAGAACCAGAAAATCTTGACCATATATTCAGAGTGCAACTTGGCACTTACACAGAAGATTTTAACCTGTCATGGCTATCCAAAGATACAGGGTTAAACATTGCAGTAGCAGGTTATGATTCAAAACCTAGAAATTATGAGTCTGTTGTTCAGTATCTTAATGGTGCCCCATTCAAAGGGCAGATAGATGCTAAAGCTGTAGACGAGCAGGGTGAACCATACATAGTTGAATGCAAACATACATCCAGCAATCGCAGTATGGATGACATGCTTGATTCATACATGCCGCAGATACAGTTATACATGAATCTCTTTACAACTAACAAAGCATATCTATCTGTAATCTTTGGCAATACACATGACTATCGTATTGTAGATTATGATGGCAAATATTTATCAGCAGTTTGCAAACGAGCAAAAGAATTCTGGCATCTTGTCGAAACAGATACAGAGCCAAGTTATGATGTTGATACATGGAAGATTGATTGGTCATCTGTTGCTATCAACAATCTCAAAGCACGTAATGCTAGCAGTGATAATCACTTTATAGCAATGGCACATGAATATCTTAGCAGTGTAGATTCAGCAAAGGCTAATGAATCTGCAAAGAAAGAGTTACGCTCAATGATCAAAGATGATGAACGTGAAGTGTTCTGTGATCTATTGGCAGTGAAGCGTGACAAACGTGGCGCATGCCGCATCGTTGTAAATAAGGAGGCTTAACATGACAACAAAAAAAGAAACTAAATCTGAACCAAAAACAATGGCCGAAGCATTACTTGAGTTTCAAAAGCTATCGATATCAGCTAGTAAAGATTCAAAGAACCCACACTTCAAAAATAATTATGCTTCACTCGAAGCTGTTATTAGTGCAGCTAATCAAGCTACACAGTTTGGTATTTGTTTTGCGCAAGAAATTGACTTTGAGTTCAATGGTGATACAGGCATGACATTTGTACGTACTGTACTAATACATGCTCCATCAGGAGAGAGTATTATATCTCGCACACCAATCAGATCCAAAGATCCATCTGATCCACAGAAGATGGGTAGTGGTATCACCTATGCCAAACGGTACGGCTTGCAATCAGCACTTGGCCTACCATCAGAAGATGACGATGGCAATGATGCAAGCAAAGAACCAAAACATAATGTAAAACACATCGATCCAAATGACGAAGGAGCATGGTAATGGATTATGACAACACCAATAGGGGGGCAGCATTCCCCCCTATGGACAAACAAACACTCATACTTACTGGCAATCTTCACATCGAAGATGACAAAAAACAAATAGCTATTGTCAAAGATGAAGATCAGCAAGGGCGTGAGGTACTTGTTATTTATCAACGCATTGGCTGCATGTATGGCAACAAAGATTCAGACGATAATAACAAACAGCCAAACTACTCTGGACCAATCAATGACAATCATCGCATTGCAGCATGGCGTTCAACAACAGAAAGTGGCAATAAATATCTATCACTAAGACGATCAGAAAAATATACACCACAAGCTATAGATAATGTTTCACGTGAAACAACTGATGGTATGAAATCTGTACCAGCAGATGATATTCCGTTCTAACTTTAGTTAGTTTGGATAGAGCAGGGATGTGGGAAGGGCATCCCTGCTTTTTTATTGGAGGACATTATGAAACTAAGTAACTTTTTTACATTTCTTCTTATATGCTATATCGCATTTTCCTTATCATTTATAATTTCTTTTCTTGTTCATTAGGAGGCAATAATGAAATACACAACCTACAAAGACGGCTCTGTGAAAATTAGACTGACAGCAGCAGAGGTTCCGTTCATGGAATGGGTGCTAAATGAGGGCATGGCTGGCGCAGCCTTTGAGGATAACAACGAGGCCAAAGCTATGTTCTCACCAGATGTCTACAAAAGCTGGCTTCACATGGGCAGACCATCTTGGATGGGCGTTGTTCATCGGCTTACTGTGGAGGATAAGCGATGACAGTACCTACAATGCAAGAAATAAAAGATGCACTCAGATTAGTAAGTGATAATCCATCATACAAACAAAAGATCAGTCGTGACAAAGCCAAAGAACAAGGACTAAAAACATTCTTTACTGGCACTACCTGTGTTCATGGGCATGTTGCAGATAGATTAGTTTCAAATGGTAACTGTGTAGAATGTTACTACGTTAATAAAGAGAGGAATTAAATGAATAGAGTACAATTTCTAAACGAGGCAATTAATATTGTAGAGTCACGAATGTATGGTGATCCAAAAGATTGTCTACAAGCTATTGCAGATCTATGGAGTGCATATACAGGTAGAGAATTTACTATAGAAGATGTAGGTGTAATGATGATGCTATTAAAAATAGCACGAATTAAATTCAACAGCTCAGAAGATAGCTGGCTAGATATAGCCGGGTACTCTGCTATTACTTATGAGGCAAGCAACCCTTCACGATAGTTATTAACCTTATCATAAGTTAATGTCTGCTTTCTGTTACCCTTTGGCTTGTAGCTACAATGTATCCAGCCACTATTACCACCAGTGTAACACTCCAATATTAACTGATCAAAATCGAGGTTGTCTCGTATCCATACAGCCAACCCATAATTATCCACACCAGCAACTTCAAAGTCGGCAGCCTCACCCTTTGCATGCTGGCTGTGGATATTCGATCCTATAGCTACACACAACTCGCCACTACGAAAACCAGACGATACAAGAAACGGCCCATACTCATCACGAATCGGCTGCAATATATTCTCACACAACAACTTCATTGATTCTATCTGATTATCATCAGGTGTATTCGGTATGCTTTTACGCTCTGCTGTCTGGCTTTTTACCATTTCATCTAATGTAAAATTGTTTGACAACTGCATAACATTCTCCTAAATTAATTTTGTTAGACGAGTCTTGTACTATCTTAAAAGTAGGCTATTCTTTCGCCTTTGAAATAGCCTACTTTTTTATTCCCTTTAATGACCGCAAACCAAAACTCGCTGCTATGCTAGCGTAAACGGCATACTGAAACCACTCTGGCGTTGTTTCTAACGCCTCAAAGCCATCCCTAACAAATGGCTGAAGAGGCGGTACAAAACACATACCTATTATAATAATAAACAAAATCGTCCACGCCTCATCCTTCCAACTATTGTCAGAAGCCTGAGCCATAACCTTTTCCCAACCAGCCTCATGCTTCATCAACTCTGCTTCGGCCTCTGCCTTTGCCTGAGCGACCTTACCTTTAGCTTTGGTAGCTTCTACCTTAGACTCCATCCAAGTGCCAGCCAGTGACGCTATAGGGCCGATTAATGCCTGTATCATTTACACTCATCCTTTCCAGCACAACTTGTTGGAAAACAATGTGCTTTTAATTGATAATATTTATTATCATAGGAGGCTTGCCACATCTCTTCATCAATTAAATATAAACATTGTTCTTCTGTCATTTCTTGTTGCAGTGCAATTTGATTTCCAATGTAATGCCAGTCGTTTCCATCGTTACCCCACATAGTAATAACCAAAACAAATGTTTCAAACATTACTCACCTTTATGTTCATGTCCCATCCAAATCCCGAACACGCCTGTCATAACTCCCATGACAACAGATACAAATGCAGATTGACTAGCAGTTGGTACATCTAAACTCATAAACCATTCAGCACATCGCCACGACATTGCTGTAGATACAAGCATCATAAAGCGTGGTAATACTTTCCACTTCAAAAACTGTTCTACAGTAATCATGGCATCTATCCACTTCTGGTAATTGTCATAAACATTACAGCAAATAAAAATATTACTACCAAGAGTACACCGAAGATGATTGCACACGCTTTAATTGTCTCTGATATTTCTTGTTGCCTACGGGCCGCTTCAACTTGTGCTTTCTTAATCGCTTCCTTTTGTTCCCGGAGTTTCTGATTATGATGATTAAGAATCTCCTGCCATGTGCTAGGTTGATCGGCTGGTTTAGGCCAACGCATATTAATCATCGTAGCAATTTCTTGCATTTGCTCATTAAGTTTTTTGGCTTCAAGAACTGCATCAATTGAACTACGAATGTTGATGTCACCAACACCAGCTTGTTTATTACGTTCTTCATTGAGTTTCTTTTGCGCTGAGAATAATGTTCCGATCTGGTCTGAAATATCTGCAACAGATTGAACATCATTGATACGAGCCTTGATAAAGCCTATAGCATTTGATGCCGCAGTGACCGCAGCTATAGCTGTGGTTATAGGTTCCATTAGATTGCATCAGGCCAGTCGTTGATAGGTGCGTTACCTGTTGGCTTGCCATCGCTATCAACAGGCGTATCGTACAAAGCCATGAAAGCAGCTAAGTCACTGGCATTAGTAATGCTTGTCTCTATCGCCGCACAAGCCGTCCTGACTGCATCTCTATAGGTACTAACTGTGCTGGGTATCGCTGTAGACTTTTCGCTTTTGCGTGTGACATACCAATCATATGGCGCAAGCTGACCAGCCGCTTGAGTTTTGGCTAGTGCTATAGCTACAGACTTCAGGCCAAGCGTAACAAGCTGCTTGCCAGTGATGGGGTCATTCACTGCTTTGCCATCTTCATCAACCACATTCACATCGGTCAGTGAACGAGGAATTAAACTGCCATCAGCGTCCCTGCCCCAATAAAACCTGTTGTCGTGTGCCTCAACTTCATCTTCCCACGTTAAGCCAATCGCAGCTTTTTCATCTGCACTAAGGTTGTTCCACACGGCAGGGTATTGTGTGCCGTTGTTATCAGTCCACGCCTTACCAACTCTGATTATTCTTCCGCTATATTTCCACGGCATTGTTATCTCCTATCGCGCATTAGCAAATTTGAATGGGGATTCGGCCAAAGAAAGAAAAATATGATTAGCGCCGCTGGTGTTCAAATCGCCATATGTGTTTCTCATTTTGAATCCGTTTGATAAAAAATCAATTAACAATGAAGAATTGTCTGCAAACTCAGCATCAGAACCATTGGTAATAATACCATCGTTAACTACATTAAAAGTTGACCTTTTGTTATCAAAAATCCACGAATTTGTACCATTAGCATCAGTGCGTTTTATCAGCAGAAATGAAGGACGGTGTCCTGTGTAGACAAACGGCCCATCTGTGCTTCCGTTTCCAGTGTAGGAGCCGACCTTTGAGTAGCCTTCAACGCTGTGAAAACAGTACGCTATAAAGTCTTCAGCAGAGCCAAATATTGTATTGCTAAATACGGTGGTTGTTGGGGCTGAAGCACCAGAAATATTTGAATTAGCATCTGTGGTATCTAGTCTTAGGAAATCATAACTGCCATCAACGGATTCATGTGTAAAATACCAACCACCCGAACTTCGTGACTTGTACAACACAGCCTCCGGCTTTGCACTCAAGCCGTGAGCAATGGTATCGCTGCCACTCGACGTTCTAGTATAACTCACGATACAAAACCCAGCCGTTGCGTTTACCTGACCTGACGATGCTATTGTTGCGCCATTTGCACCAGCAGAGTTGCTGAACGCTGTACCGGCTAGCCAGTTCCAAGCAACAAAAGTTTGACTGTTTTGGTTGGTGCCAACATTATTACCAAGCGTAAATCCATTGCTATCTAAAGAATTTACAGAACCAAAATTACCATCTTCAGCATTTGTTAAATTAGGAAATATTCTTTGGTTTACGCCAGATGCAACCCTGACAGAATCAAACATCATGTGATTGTCTGCGCTTGACCGTCTTTTAATCCAAAGCCAATCTGGGCTGAAATTAACCCCTGTTATAGCTGTGCCATTAGTGCCATTGCCAGTATAAAGCACCGTATTAAAATGCTCACTGCCATCAATGATGTCTACGTCTGGCAAATTTTGAGAACAAAGAGCAAGGTATCCGCTTGGCGGTGCGTAGGCAAAACTGCCGTGACCGTTGCCATCTGCGTTGGAGTTGGCTGTGGATTTTGCACCAGAAAAAGAACTGTCTTGTCCAAAGTTATAAACCAATGTTGTGCTTCGGTTGTCCCCAGAATTTTGACCAAACAAAGGTTTTATTTTACCAGTAATTGTACCGGCTTCATTTGAACTAGACGCTGGGTTTCCGCTGCCGCCATAAGTATTGTTTTTACCAAGCCATACTTTGCCAGTATCAGCATCAAAAGCACATTGTAAAATGTCTCCAACTGCCCAATCAGGAACCCAATCAGTAGTTGATGAGCCATTGACAAACAATCGCCCACTATCTTGAAAGCTAATCCCACCGCTTGACGACTGCGGGTCAGTGCTTGGTAAGGATGCTTCTGGTGCTACGCCAAAATTTGCCCAACTTGCAATTGCGCTAATGACTTTAACATTTGCCTCAAAATACCATTTCCCACTTGCGGGAATAAAGTTACCAAATGAGCTTCTAGCTCCACTTGTAGTGGTGGCTATTTGAAGGTTTCCTTCAGACAAAGAAAACCCAGACGCTAAATCCAGTGCATTAAGAACAGCAAAATTATTCGTTGGTACATCAGGCACACTATCCCGATAGTCTAGATTCACAGGTGTGAAGTGATTGCCGTTGCTTGAAACATCTTTGAAGAAGGCTGCTTCACGAGAATCGCCAAAGGCCATCCAGATATATGTGCCGCCCGAATTGTTTGATGCTGCGTTTGTTCCGTCCAGCGTAAAACCATCTGAGTCAAAATCTAGATCATACGTTGATGATGTAGCTTCAGCACTACTGTCGCTAGGAAAAAGTAATAGATTTCTAGGGTCAACTACATCTCTTGTGTTGTCATATATTCTCCAACTTCCAGCGGAATCAGTGCGCTTGATCATCAGAAAAGCTGGCTTAAAGCCTAAACCTGTAATAGCATTACCAGACGAACCTGTGCCACTGTATGTTCCAAATGCACTGTAGCCAGAAATTTCTGCCCAACAATACGCCACAAAAGTTTGACTATTCTCATTAACACCATTTGATTGACCCAAGCTAAACACGCTGCTTGTCGGGGCTGTATCGTTGTAAACTGTGCCAGTAAAAGCGGCATTGGTTGTGTTTAGATTTATGCCTTTAGTCGCACCAAGCGCATCATGGTAAACAAACCAATCGTCAGCACCGCCTCGTTTTTTTATAAGAATCCATTTTGGTGCGCCAACACTATCTAAACCATGAGCAACAGTAGCACCAGCAGTATAATTGCCTGTGTAAGTGACTATGCTGAAACCCTTAGATGTATCTGCCGATAACCTTGTTGCAGCTATTGACCCACCCAACGCAGAACCAAGATTAGAGCCATCTATCTTTACTGACCCCGCTGTTGGGGTTGCCCCTGCACCAGCACTGTTATCGGCTGTTGGTGTGCCGCCAGCCTCCCAACACCAACCCACAAAAGTCTCACCGCTTTCATTTACTGATGTGCCGTTCCCCATAGTAAAACCATCAGCATCTAAGGAACTTACATTGGTTGTTCCACTGTAAACAGTGCTTTCTTCTGCGGCATTTAAACTAGAATATAATCGGCGAGGGCCATCTGAATCTGAACGCAATACATCAAACAGATTGTGGTGCTGGTCAGTTGACCTCCCTTTAATCCACGCAAGACTCGGACTAAAACCCACACCACTGATACTTTGCGTTGCACCTGTTCCAGTATAGGTAACAGTATTGAACCCCTCAGAAACCACATCATCTTTAAAAGTAAGGTGAAAACCATTGGTTCCAAATGTCAAGCCGCTGGTATCTTTTGGTATCCAGATACCGTCCTTAGTCTCGCCAAAGCTGTCGGCGGTCAATTGAGTGCCATCAACAAAGTTAACTTCGGCTATATACCCATCGAACGTATTTGAACTAGCATCACCGTAAGCGCCAACAACTTGGCCCGAATTATTATTTATTCCTGACTCACCATTCAAAGTAGTTGCATTAACTTGGGTTAAAGTTTGACGCACACCATTTACGTAAATAATTGAGCGTTCTGACTCGGTTGAATTTGTAGAATCAAATGCCCAGACTATGTGATAAAACGCACTGACATCTCTAAATTTTCGAGCCGTTGTATATTGACTGACATAACCACCATTATAAAGATAAGCCCTAATAATGTCAGTATTGTCAAATCTCAAACCATCTTCAATACCGGAACCACCTGCTCCCATCAAACCAGAGTATATGCTTATATTGCTTCGCTTAACCCAACCACTCCAAGTCCAAGTTTTTCGGTTGCCAGCAGATGCAGGAGTTCTCGTTAGATACTGAGCATCGTCATCATTAAATTTCAACGACTGGTCAAGCAGATGCTTGTAAAAGCCTGTGCTGACTTCACCCGCGCCTTGTCCTTTAATTAGAGACATATGTAATCCTTATGTCAAAGCAGCGGATGCAGACACTAATATAGTGTTGCTGCCGCTAGCCGCGCTACAATAGTAAGCTAGATGATATGTGCCTGTTGCTGAAATAGCAGTGAGTGAGTCTGCGCTTATTGCTACATCAGCATGGGCTGCGATAGTATGGTTGCCGCCATTGATAAACATGATGTTGCCTGACTGCCCAGCCGCTGCATTTGTAAAAGTAAGCGTTAAACCGCCAGCCGTGGTGCATTTGAAATCGTTGCCTACCGCCAAATCAAAGCTGCCATCATTGTCGGTTGTAACGTGACCAGATGCCCTACCAGCTACAGTAACATCATCACCCACAACAACATCACCGCCAGAAATTGTGCCAGTGGTAGTAATAGATGATGCACCGTTGTCTATATTGCCAAATCCAGATGTAATGCTCCCGCCAGTGCTTAATGTTTTATTAGTAAGTGTGTCGGCTGAAATCAAAGATACCAGCGTTGAGTCGCCACCAATTGGCAGCAACATAGTGTTTGTTATGCCGGAACTATGCAGTTGTGCTTTAAGGGTTTGACCGTGTGAATTATCTGAACAATTTAAAGTTAACGTGCCAGAGTTTGTGTTTCCCCTTATAACAACAGTGCCAGTGCCATGTGGCGCAAGGTCAATGCTTCTATTGCTACTAGACACAATATCTCTAGCTAAAACATCAAGGTCGCCACCTAACTCTGGGCTTGTATCATCAACAACATTGGTAAGATTACCAGCACCATCTGCGCCAGAGTAATTAAAATCTATTGTAATCCCATCAGTGTTACTAAACGAGCCGCTAGATGTAATAAATGTTACTGGTACTTTAGAATAACCAGATGCATTTGTAACAGCACCAGTTACTTTAAATAATGCGTATGTACTAGGAGTGTTTTCTTTAGTTATAAATAAAATACCGCGTGCAGTAGCATTAGTTACATCATCCCAGCTTTGTACAAATGTACTTATAGTTGCGCCATTGTCATCAACATCATCAAAGTACATTTCAGTAACAGAACCAATGCTACCATTATTAAACGCAAGTTTACCTGCACCCGGATCAGCATCAGATGTACTATTACTAAATGTCATAGCAAGCCCTGAATGACTGCCAGTTGCGCCAGTCGAACCAGTTGCACCTGTGTTACCTGTTACAAGACCAAAAGCTAATGCTAATGCGCCTGTACTTCCTGTAAAAGTAGCACTTGCTGTTGGTGTGCCGCCAGCAGATACGGCTGATACACTTGCTGATACTGAGCTAACCTTACCTTCTTCAGCTACAAGATTACCACTACCATCAAACCCAAGCTGTTTATTTGCTCTGGTTGTTATATCAGGAAGAGTAAGTGATGCTGTTGTATCAAAGTCTGATAATATCAAAGCACGATTTGATGCATCATCAATATCAGCAGCAATTGCTATAATTCTATCTAATTCAGTATTTAACGTACTTACATTAAATGGGCCTGATAATGGAAAGTCAGTTACACGATCTATATCTATATCACGTGTTATAACAACACTTGAACCACCAGTAGCACCAGTAACATGATTACCAGATGTAAAATGTATAAAGCCAGTTGTACCTGATGTATGAGCTTGAGAGTTACCAGAATCATCAGCAGTTGTATAATGTGTTGTTAATGTTTTAAGTGTGCCATCAACGTATACATTAAGATCATCATCATCAAAAAATTCAAAAGGCACAGCAAATGCACTCTGCGTAGCACCTTGCGACACAGTGTAATTTACTCGAGGTGAATTATCGCTCAAATTAATTGTCATAGCTTATCCCCTAACATGATGTTGAATAAAATTCAACGCACAATCAGTTTCTACCAACGCTTCCAACAAACTCTCTCATATCATCTCGAAAAGGTTGTAGCCCTATAAATGGCAGAGAATACTTCAATCTTTCTGCTGCATCAGATTCTCGACCAGCAAAATAATCATCAATTGAACGATAATAATCTGTAGCTAAACCTGCTGGCGCACCGAAAGGTTCTATAAAAGCATCTAACAATCTTTCATCTCTATCTGGATTTATATATTTAGGAGGGATAATAGCATCTTTTGTAACAACTCCTGTGTTACCAGCAATCTGTAATCCAGTATACGCAAGGTCACTATATATACCTAACACACCAGAATGATCTACAATACGAGCCATAATGTCAGGCGATGTACGTTTTTCAAACCAGTAATCAGGTTTTTTTGCAGCTAGTGAAAGATAAGATAAACCAAGCAATGCAACTATACCTTGCATTCTATATCGTCTATTTGGATCTCTAATTGCACCTAATATTTTATTATTTGCACCAAATGCAAAGTTCATAAATGTAAATGGAATAGTCAGTAAACCTGATTCAACACGAACCATATTTACATCTCCTGTACGCAATCGTTTTTCAATCTTAAATTGAGTTGGAAATGTTTTTCTTACAGATTGGAAAAATGGATTATCACGCATATAAACAACACCATCCATAATCAATGGCTTATCAAATGTCTGCCCCATAACAATAGTATTGTTAGCATGTGATGCCAGTGCTGCTTGATATTTACGTACTATCTCTCTTGCTTGAGACGTAGATTGATCCCATGCATCTGTATTAGATATTTCAAAATCTCTGCTTTCATGTTTTTGCGTAGGAGCTTTGGCAATAAATTTAGCCATATCTTCATCAATACCATACCTAGCTAAATATTCACGCTCGAACTTCGATATTGTACCATTAGCCCAGTTACGCGATTGTTTTATAAATCTATTCTGAACAATCAAGGTATCTAATGATTTACCTGCAAATGTAAATGGTGCCAAAAGGTTGGCTGTATAAAAAACCTGATTTCCTACTTGAATTGTTTTTTCAAGTTTTGTTGGCTTTACACGCCTAACTGTATCGTTAAGCATTTCTCTTGCATAAACATTTTTAGTTACATCGTATAACTCACCTGCTAGTTGAGCTTCTTTAATTGCTTTACCTAAAAATGCTGTATCTGTTGCAGCAATACCTGCTTGTATTACATCCTTCATACCATGAGCCATAACAATAGACCCTGCATCTGTTATAGCAGATACACCTGCTAATGGCAGATATGTCCATGCTGTCCATGCTCTTGCTGCTTTAAGTGCTTGCGTATCCCAACGATCATTGCTTCTTTGCAATGTTCCCATAACACGCTCATAGTCACCATAGAAACCAGCTTTTAATGATGCTATCTCTTTATCATTTAAACCATCTACACGTGCATCATATTCCAAATCTTCAAGCACTTCATCAATACTTCTGCCGCCATATTTATTAGCAAAAGATACTTGTCTACCCATGCGGTCAATATATGTATGCAACGCTTGCATATCAGCGTGAATAAAATCTATTACTTTTGCTACATCTACATTTGTTTTACGTGTTTTTAAATGTTTCATAGTTGGCTTTTTGCCAGTATCACGTAATGGATTTTGCATATCATCGCCATCTTCTTGCAAAATTTTACGCAATGTAGATTCAGCATCTTCAAACGTACCTAATGTATCTTTGCCAGCAGCTAATCGTTGTGCTTCATAATCTTCACTAAATATCCTTGTTAAAGTTTGTCTTGCTTCATCACTTGTAGATAATAATTCTTTGTTATAAAAAATAGGAAAGGTGTAATCTTCTCTAGTAAATTGACCTAACTTACCTTCATAGTCAGTAATTCTTGCTCGTAATCGAGATTGTCGATTTTCTAAGGTTTTTAACAAATCTATTTGCTTTTTAGTACCAGCTTTATTAGGCATTTTATTTATATCAGCTTCTAACTTAACTAATCTATTAGTTACTGTATCAACTTCATTTTGAATTTTTGTAATGTATGCTAAAAGTTTTTCGTCTGTTCTCATTTTATAATAATGAATATCATCACGAAAACCGCCAAATAGTTCAGTCATCAAAACACCAGCTTCTTTTTGCTGGTCACTAATGCCGTCATTACCAATTCTTTGTAATCGTGGATCAGGTGAGCTACGTAAAATATAACGTCTTATTGTATCACTAGCCCAATCATCAAAACCTGTAAAAGGCAGGGGAACAGTTGCTACTCTTGACGCTTTTTTAATCCCTCTTACTTCTAAAGAATGGAGATCTTCCATTTTACGTCGTAAACCTTCATACAAACCTTGATATGTAACTGATTCCTGAGAGACAGATTGAAAGCCATATCCTCGTCTAGCGCCTTGTGTAGAAACAGATCCATTATAGGCAAGCAATGCAAAGTAATTTTTTAATTTTTCAGAATATTTTTTATTACCCATTACCCTATTCGTAAAAGAACCTAAAATATTTGTTTGAACTAAATCTAGATTACCACCTTCAGCAGGTGTGTATGCTTCATCTAGTTCAGCAACTTCATCAGTTTTACCAAACACATGTTTAAAACTTTTACCTTGATATAGCTTGTTTACTTTACTTGCAGAACTAGCAAGAAACGGCCCAGCATATCCAGCACCTTTCAATACACCACCAAAACCTGCTGAGAATATTGTAGATGCTGCAACATTAGCGACTGCTTCGCCCGGCTCATCAGCTACAGCAAACGGCGCACGCCTAGCCTCAGATGCAACACCATAACCAAGACCTGCAATAGCACCACGACCTACTGCTTGTGTAAATGTTTTACCTAATTTTACATAGTTAAGGCCGGGAATAAATGCTGTTACAGCTAATGGATCTGTAAAACCACCTGCAATTTGTGCTGTCAAAGGAGCATTAGACGCTATACGTCTACGTTCTATTGCTTCTCTTGCTCTTGCTTCTAAGTATCTAAGATGACGTTCATTTTTAGCTTTTACTAAATCATCATAATATGGCAACACATCTTCAGAAATATTTTCTGCTACATTAAAGTTATAATCATATTCTTCGTTTTTAAATTCAATAGCTTCTTGTATTGATTCAACTAATGGCATGTTGTTATATGCAACATTAGCTATCCAGCCCTCATACCATGACGCAGGAGTGTCATCAGATATAGCTGCTGGTATTGGAATAAAAAAATCTTGTCTGTTTATATCAACCATTGTTAATTATCTAATTATAAAAGTTTAGGATTTACTTCAAATAAATTCCCATTATTGTAAAGTTTTTGAGTCTTTTCATAACGACTTTCTGCTGTTCTTGCTCTAGCACGCAGTTCTTCAAGACTTTTTCCTGTACGTATTTGAGATTGTTGAAGAACATATTGTGGGCCAACAAGTATAGGTTTTCCATTTCGTCCTTTAATTGGAAGTTTATCTTTATCAACAAGAGCATATACGGGCAATGCTGTGCCTGATCGTCTATCAGGAACAAGAAACACATTAACACCTAACTTTAATTTTTTATCTGATGATGGTTGTACTAATAACAATTTATCTTCAACAGATTTTTTAAAATCATTTAACTCAGCAGGTATATCACCATAAGCACGTTCTGGAGTAAAACGAGAACGTCTTATTGAGCTATGCATTAAGTTGCTTTCTTTAAATACAGCACCAGCAGAATTTTTTAGAATAGTTGATGCTCGTTCTTTACCAGACACAGAAACAACAGTAGGAATATATGATTCATAAAATGCTATTTCTTCTTCAGTTGCATCACTATCAACATTTTCTCTAATAAACTGTCTTACAGATACATCGTCACCTAATACAGTTCGTAACATTTCATCTTTTGATTCTTTTGGCTTATCCATATATATTTGAAGATTATTTAAAAACTCAGGCGCAGCAGCATTACCCAGTGTATCTACAACATTAGCTAATGCTTCAAACTTAACACGTGTATCATCTTTTATTCCGCGAGGATTGATACGTGTAAATCTTCCATCAAAAGATCTTGTAGATTGTTTATATAAACTTACTGCCGTAAGAACCTGATCTGAATCTAAATTATCAACATTGTCAAAATAATCTATTACTTGTTGTGGTAATGCACCTTTACCACCAAGTATCATTTCTTGCATGGGGCCATAATATTCTTCCCATGATTTTCTTTGTTGTTCATTTTGAGGTGGTATTAATATCTGATCCATTAGACGAGCAAAGTCTACACCAGACGTTACACCATAACTATTAGATATAAGATCTGCATCATCTTGACCTACTCCACCAAATTCTCCTAATTTGGTTTTGGCTGCATCTGTTAATCTTTCGATGCTTTGTTTATTAAATTGATCTTGTACAGTATTTTTTAATGTTGTTAGGTGACGAGACATTTCAATTTGCACACCAGCAAATTGTTTAGAATTAATAACTGCATCTGTAAGACCTGCACGCCCTAAACCACGTTGTATATTTGCAGGTATCTTTGAGGTGTTTACAGTTCCTTCTCGTAAAGCTATTGTCATATAATTTAATATAGATGTCATATGAGGAGCTTTTCTTGCTGGGTCAGCATTAGGAAATGCACCATCCCACAATTCCCCTGCTTTATTAGAAATTCTAGTTAATGTACCTCTTGCATATGAAGCATTTAATTTTTGTATTCCATTTGAAAGAAATGATGTGCTAGCAGATTCATTTGTAGATTGAATTAAAACAAGATTATCTACCTCTTGTTTATATCTTGCGTCTGCTGCACCTTCACCACCATCTGTAGATGCTAATGTTTCAACATCAGAGTTTGCTATATTTTGATTTGCTACTGCAAAAGCAAGTGCTACACCTTCATCGTGTTTAACTTTATCTTGAGCTAATTTTGAAGCATATTGTTTGCTTGCAAGCAAACCTATTTGCTTAGTAAAATTACTAAACTTACCACTATCTTCAACTTGCTTATCTAAATAAGCACCAAACTGTTCTTCAAATCCTTCTGGATTTCTTTTATTAACCTCCAAGTTTGCTAAAGCCTGTGCAGTTGAATCAATATTTACTTTTAATTCATTTATAAATCTTTCTTGAGCAATAGGCTCATAATACTTTTCTGCAACAGGAGATAATGATTTCGGTGTATCAGCAAAAGATAACGTACCAGTTTTTTCATCTCTTATACTTATTGCTGCTAGCTGTGCCTCTTTTGTACCTTTGTTCTTTTCAATATCATAAGCATACTTATAGGCTTGCTCACGAATATTTCTGCCAGCAATAGCCATCTGCTGCCCAATACGAGCAGCACCATCCCCCATTGTAACAATACCAATAGGGCCAATTCTAGGTGCGTTACTTTTTAATACTTCAATTTTTGCCATTACTTATCCTGTATTAGATACGTTATATGCTTTCATTCCCAAATCTGAAATTGCAGAAAATGATTGTAAAACAGATAGCTGCATAGCTTGCTCTCCTTCAAATTGTGCAAACTGTGCGCGTCTTTCTGCTCTTCCCATTGAAAATAAACTTTGAACTTGTATAGCCTTCAATTCGTCTGTTGTTTTTTGTTTTGCTGCTTCCTGTATAGCCATAAGAGATCGATCTGCACCTCGTCTATTATATCCAGTAATAGCAGATGAATTTTTTAAAAAATCTGAATATGCTTTTGATCGTGCAGTAGCATCACGTTCAGCCTGTAATTGTATAGCAAGTTTATTATCACGTGACTGCCTTGCTATTTCATCCTGTTTAATTTTTTCCGCACGTGCAGCTTGATCATATCCAGTAATCTGTAATGCTGTACCCATTCCCATTGCTGCATATGCTAACCATTCAAGTGCCATATATATCTCCTACTGAAATGCTACCTCAACAACCATACCATTTAGTTGCATATTTAATGGTGCAATCTGAGATATAGTTACTGTTGGATCTTTACTATAACCTAAAACTCTAAACTCTTTTTTACCTGTAAATGCTTCTCTTGGTGTTGCAGGATTAAAATTAACATTGCGAATAATCATATTTGTACCATTAACAGAAACACTTAATGTTTCCTGTAAATCTAAAATAACATTTGTAATTTTACGAGGTCTGCCTGTTAAAGGGCCGCCGGGGACCTGTGCATCGATAGGCATTGTTTGCAACTCTGGAACAAATTTAAATCCTATTTCTGCTGAAATAGATGCCTTAACAGCACTTACATCTACATTACCACCAGATACAGTAAATGAACCTAGATACTCTGTATTATCTATAACATCAACTACAGCACCGTTTGAAAAGTGACTTGATACACTAAACACACCAGCAGTACCATTAAAGTCATCTGCAAAATCCATATTTATATTTTTATCAAACTGCTCTAAAAAAAACTTATTTGTGCCTGAGCCATCATCTCTAACAGAAACACTAAACAAACTTTCATCTATTGCACATATAGAATGAGATCTACCTTCTGTTGTCCAACGCATCCATCCAGCACGTTTTTCTGCTCGTATGCTGTAAAATACAGCAACCTCACCATTATCCATTAAAAAGAATGCATATGCACCCGGCCTGTTTAATGAACCCTTTACAGATGTAAGCTGTAATGGATTTGATATTAAGTGAGATGACAATATAGAAATCATATTTGTTACATATGCGCCTTCAGTATCACTAAATAAAAATTCACGTACAGCAGTGCCAGTTGCTTGTACAAATAATGTACCGCCATCAAGTGATAATGGTCTTACAAAGCCAGTACCAAAAGGAGTCTGTTCAGATACTTTTGCTATAGAAGGTGTAATAGGTTGATCCTGAAATGCAGGTATAAAAAATTCACCTTGATTACAAAAAACCTGCAAATCTCTATTTGAAACAAGATGTCTAATAAAATTAGTTACACCAACAGCAACTTCTAAATCTATTGCATTAGATGCTTCACCTTTGCCAACATCAAAGTTAAAAAACTCACCACTTGCTGATGACCATATTCCACTTGGTTGGGATGGTGTACCACCAAACCATAGCCTATCTTCATGAAATGTTATAGCTGCTGGATAGCCTCGAAGATCACTATAAGATTGTTCAAACCATTCTGTTGTTGCTGTATTAGCACTAGTTATAATTGGATTACCACCACCAGTTGCAGTTGAAGTTGCACTGCCACCAGCAGTATATTCAAACTCATTATCGTCTATAACTGCACTAACAGTTCTACTACCATTAATATTTGAGTTACTAATACCACCTAAAGAGCCAGCATTTGATATTGTAATAGTAACACCTGATGCCAAACCATGATCTAAATGTACAACACGAACTTTATTTGATCCTTCTGTAGTATTCAAAGAATCAAAATCTAATCGTCTTTCTATTGTACCCTGCACATTAGCTGTTGCCGTTGTTGTGTTTGTTACACCAGTAATATCTACTTGTGTATTATTTATTAAAAGACTTGTACCAACATGACCTGAAACAAAATAACCTGCACTTGTTGTAAGGGTAATTCCATTTCCTGATACTGCTGATGGTGTGATTGTCATACCACTAGCCTGAAAATGATAATATGGTTGTAGTTTTTTATTACCATCAGCAGATGTATCAAATTCAAATGTACGCATCT
>Ga0208157_1000591_pt1 | contig 19087 bp, 20 predicted proteins | sample 5_EtaG_FD_184077 | JGI IMG/M metagenome (GOLD analysis project Ga0208157, IMG submission 184077) | Marine viral communities from the Subarctic Pacific Ocean - 5_ETSP_OMZ_AT15132 metaG (SPAdes) (version 2) | ecosystem: Environmental > Aquatic > Marine > Oceanic | place: Pacific Ocean | collected...
TTTGCTTGGTAGTAAGCAAGCCACGCCCCCTCCTGTTGAACGACCTCCAACATTTAGCACAAGTGGGTACAGACGCCCTACATCAGGCCGTAGAGGCTCTCAGGCCACTAAGTCTAGGGCTGCGCAAGTGAATGTGGGACCAGATGTGGCTATGGCGTCAAATATAAAAAGCACTGTATTGCGACGTATGTTACGTGAAACTGCAGACACAATTAAACAAGCTAAAGCAACAAAGGCGTAGTAATGTTAAAGGGTATCTCCGAAGATTTGATAATGCCGTCAGGTAAAAAACGGTCACGTTTTGACGTACCTATTCCTGGGCAATCATTAACTAAGCCTCCCAAGCAGTACCCTTGGGAAAGTCCTCCTGAGTACACGACTCAGGACGAAGTTATTGACTATTATTTGGATAAATTTGATAACGACGACACCCTATTTAGCCTCTTTGCTATGCTTGAATCTAAGATACCTGTGTCTACCATTACCACATCTATGATAATGCACGGATTCTCCGAGGGAGTGTTTACGCCGGATTTGGGCATTCTTGCGGCAGAAGATTTAGGCATGATAATTATGCTTGTTGCTGAGGAAGCTGGTATAGATTACGTAATCGGTCCTGAGGGAGGCGTTCAAGAATCTATTAAAAATGCTGTCGAACTAAAAGAATCAATTAAGAATCGTGAAGCTGAATTTATGCCGGCAGTAGAAGAAAAGATAGAAGAGTTGAAGGCAGAGAAACCTGCAGGAGGGTTAATGGCACCCACAGAAGCACCGATGGAGACAGAATAATGGCATTTCTTGGCGGACTAATGCGCGGTGTACCCGGTGCTTTCATCAGGGGTAGCCTTGATACGGCAACTAATATTATTCAAGCCTCAGAAGAGCGCGGCGAAGAAAATATCGTAGAAAAAATTAAAGACTTTGGAGCTAGGAAGGCTGCGTACGACAAGGGCGTAAACGAGTACACCTCAGAAACTCGTAAATTACAGGATATAGCCGGTATTCTTCAAGGAGATGCAGAGCTAAAAGACCGTAGCATGGATGAGCTTATGGGTGTTGCCCAGCAATTGCTTACCATTGATTCTAGCAATCCTTTAAAGTACTTCCAAGAAAATCGTGATGACTTTAATTTCACTAAAATTGACACGTCAACTACAAGTGTAGAAGACCAAACGGACGCAGTGATGGAAACTGCTACCGCACCTGCATCTGGGACTGCAGATACTGGTGATGTCGGTCAATTCGTAGGGCGGTTACTTTCTGGTCCAAGTGAAAAAGAACAAGTTGCGGAAGCTGCAAGACGCCTCGGCATTACTCCTGATATGTATCTTCGTATCATGGCGGGTAAGGTGCCAACACGCGCTACCCCAACTCTTCGTGTAAGCTTAGCAGCTCCAGACCCTCTTGATGGTCTAATTACAGAAACAAACAAAGCTGTGACGAGTTTCCTTCAAAAAGACTCCTTTAGGAACATGCAGTCTATTCCGTTCCCTACTGGAAATGAAACACCAGATGGACAACCAGAATATGTAAGTATAAGTGCTTCACAATTTGCGCGTACGTACTTGGATGCACACTCAACTTATGTTCGAACTGGAGAAGATGGTGCAGAGCTTCATGCTTTACAACATTACGCGCTTTCTTTATCCATGCCAAAAGATGTATCGAATGCATTTGGTATGTTCAGTGAGTCAATAAAAAGAATAGACAGAGCACTTGAAAATGACAAAACGCCTGATGCTGTTCATGACCCATTAGCCGAAACAATGAATGACATAAATGCACTTATCATTAGAGCTGCCACAGAACCTGGATTCGGAAGTGGTGGCACAGAGCTACAACAAATGCAAGAGCTTGTCATCAAAGGACAGAGCCTATTAAGGCAGATTCCTTCAGCAGCAGGCACACAAACGTTATCTCCGCAGGGACAACTAATTAAAGAAGCCGTTACTGCTATACAAAAGCGTGTTACAGAAACAAAAGCCGGCGCTCGAGTGGTCAAAGATGGATTTGCAAATCAAATCTTTGAGCTTACTGCCGAATTCCAAGGTGCCATAGGCGACCAAACAAAGCTTAAAGAATTAGGAGCTAAAATCGCCAAACTTAATGTTGAGGCATTTGGTGACGCGCGCGAGTCTCCGCCTACAGCTGACGAAATAGAATTAGAAAGGGTTATGAATCTACTTAAACCTTACTACTCTCATTTGAATGAGAATGCCCTGAAAGAAGTAGCAGGACAAGCAATAGTAGCCAACCCCTCCGGTTTATTTGATAGCGATGAGATGGGTGTATTCTTTATGCAACCCGCTATGCCCGGCACAGATGACCTGCCAACTAAACGTTATATAGACACGCAGATATCTGGGGGAATGACCACAGCAGCACCTGCCAAAGTAAGAGCGGCTGACGAAGAAAAGATTAACTCTAACAATACAGATTTTAGCAGGATGGCACGGTTATTCAAGGTAACTAGTGATAATCCGTTGGTATTTACAGCATTCGGAGCAGTGACTGTTAGAGGACAAACATATGCTGATATGTTTTCAGCTTTCACAAACTCACAAGAGGTAGCGAGGTCATATGCAGAGTACTTTAACGTGGTTGACCAAGCTGAGGCACGCCGCCAAGCAATCGCTCTTGTAGGAAGTGCTAAAGACCGCTTGTTCGATGACCCCCGTTTGTCTGACCAAGACTTGCGCCTTGTGTTGAAATTTATCGCTATCCTTGGTGAAGATGGCGCGGGTATTGGAGTCGGTCAGACAGAAGCTCTTGCTGCACTACAAGGTCTTCAGATTGCACTTCTAAAAGATAATGCCTCTAGAATGTATAGGTCAAAGGGGTATGCTAATAGCCCCAGTAGGATTTTCCCTACAAATGCCGCTGGCAGGGGCAATGAACTGACTGCCGCCTCATTCTTTAAAGATGGTAAATTTGTTGAAGATGGCTCAATGGCATCTATCCTGTACCAACAGGTTGCACTTGCATACGGCCTTGAAAGAAAGACTGTCGATGAAATCAAGGCTATGTCAGCAGATAAACAAAGCATATACGGAGCCAAAATGGACTTCGTTGTTCAAATGACTAACGCCGCTCTTGAAGATGTTAAAACACATTACATTTACAATCAAGCAATGCGCCCACAGGGAAGTTCGTTAGTAGATATGGGTGACGTAAACGACCAAGGTGTAATGAATATCGGAGGAGCAAATTACACTGTTCAAAGTCTTGAAGCTGCTTTAGCTGAGGCTAAACAACGTAGAGGGGGTGTATAATGTCAACGGCACTAGGTTCTTTAGGCATAACTGGTTCTGCACCGTCTACACCCCCCGCTACTCCCGTAGAGAATGTGGACCCGCTCGGTCCCGCAGAAACTGTGCCTGGCGTATTCTATGATGCTAAAAAAGCAAAAGAAGAATACGGCTTTTCTTCACCTAAAACAGAGGGCTTTTTTGACGGATTCAAAAGATTCTTCAGCGGTGAGTTTATTGGACAAGTTCCTCCGGCAGGGGCTTTGTCGGTAAGTGAAGGGGCGCTTAATCCTTTAAGAATTCCCGGCGTTGATGAAAAAATGCGCGAACTCCTACCTGATGTTAATATTCTGGATTATGAAACGTTTCCAGATATTGAAACAGACAGTAGTGGTCTACCAGTTCTGGACAGTCAAGGAAGACCCATCTTTAAAACAGATGAAGTTGACGCTATGCGTGCCACAAGTAAGGAAATGTTCGACACGCGTCGAATGGAACGTTTAGCCCCTAAAGCTGCAGAATTTGGAGTCGGCATTGTCCCTGGTTACGAATCCACAGTAATATCTGACTTAATTGAAGAAAAATCTCAATTAACTAATCTTGATGGGCAGAATCTTTTATATCTTGCTGATACTCCTGAACAGTACATGAATGTCATGGAACAACTGTTTGGTGAGGGCAATGTACGTATGATTACGGATGACGGCCAGAATTACAGCTTCTTTGCTCCAAGGAATTATGTATCTGTTAGACAAGATGGAGGAGAATTTACAGATTTTGCTCCCGCAACCGTTGGATATGCGGATTTCATGGAACGGTATTTTCCTGGTGTAGTTGCCGAAACTGCTGCCTACCTACCTGTGATTCCATTGGCTATGAAAACTAGTGCTGTAGCGGCATCTCTTTCAGGGCCGTTGTCCGTAATCACAGGGCCAGGAGTGTTTATTTATACCCTATTCGCTGGTAGTAAAGCCGTGGAAAAAGGAAGGCAGTCTTTCCAAGACTACATGGGATTAAATGATGAACAGGCAGATGCTTGGGAAAGCTACATGGATGTATTGGTGGGCGTTACTGATAATGTAAAAGAAATAGTATTTCCTGAGTTTGTACAGGATTTTATGGACGACAGTGTATCAGGAGAGGCGGGATTCATACGTGAAGATGGCAGTATAGATATTTCTACACTATTATTCTCGCCCTCTGATAATGTTCCCGGAAGCACTCCACGAGAAACTATGCAACAAATTGCTGGTGGTATAGAGGCTACTCTTGGAACGATTCCAGGATTTAGGGCTATGTTTAGGACAGCTACAAGTAAACTGTACGAAAGCGGCGCCATTGACGTTGTAAGTGCTAAGATTAAATCTGCAGTAGACACACAAGCTAATGTAGTAAGAACTATGGGCCAAGGCGCAGCTAAGTTAAAAGACCCGCTTTTCTTAGGTACAGAAAATGCATTGCAATACCTAACAGTGCCTCAGATACTGAAGTCAAAAGTAGTAGGCAGGTTGACTAGCCTTGTTTCGCAAAGCTCTGTTAAAATTGAAGAGGCTCTTAGGAAGCAGATGCAATCTGCGGCTAATTATATTGATACATACAAAGGAAAATTTGGTGGGGGCAACTTTAAAGAGTACTTAAAAGCTGTGGAGGGCATCGGCACTACATTAAACTCGTATAAAAATGCGGCTCCCCCAGAGTTAGCAGCCACAGATAGGTCACTAGTACCATTAGGGGAAAATATAGGAACACTTGAAGAGGTGTTCTTAGCTATGCGTGCTATGGCATCAGAGGGCCAATACAACAACATATTTTCCCAACTTAAGGGTGCTTCGTACGACTTAAACTCTGTTAGAGACCTTGTTCCTGCTAATATTAGAGAAGTTATTCCCACAACGGATGCAGCGGCAAAGCCAAAAACTCCCATCGACCCAGGACAAGTATCTCCTGTTAAAGGCGAAATGCAATTTGAAACCTTACTTGATGAGATTATGAGTTTGGGAACAACGCAAGCTGATGGCACACGATTGCTTAGTAAAAATGCTATTACTGCTGCAGTTAAAAAGTTCCAAAAAGACCATCCAGAATTTAATTTTGACCCAGCAGATGTAACCTCTCCTGCCGAACTAATTCATCTATACGCAAAACGATTTGGTGATTTAGCCGCAAATACCTTTGGAGAAGGTAAGCAAGCGGCTAATCCAGGGAGATATACACAATCTATAGAAATGAGAACAGCTTTGCTTGCATTAATCGGTAATCCGAGAGGGGTAAGTGATGATGTAGCAGCGTCTGTACGTAACGACTTAGCTGCCGCGAATGATTACAGCAGTGAAACATTTAAGCTAACACAAACAGCTGTCCAAAAACAAAGCAGAATAGTACGCAGGGACCGAGGTGAAACACCTGAATCTGGACAACTAGCCCGTGACTTGCTGTTCCCTGCACAAGAACAAACAGTAACAGTTCGTAACATTGCGGAACAGTCAGCACAAGTTACAGAATTTTTATCTAACCCACAAAATGTTACTGATTTTAAAGCGTACCTTACTAAGAAAGGTAAAAGGCTAGCAGGGGAACTGGATGAACGTGCACCAGTGGCTGTCAAAGCATTTGATGATTTGCAAGCGTATTTTAAAAATCGCCTTGATGACGCACTTTATAGGATGTCTACTACAGACACATCAATACAAGGTACTCCAAAGTCTTTAGATGATGTTTTAGCAGAATTTAAAGACCCTGAACTCCGTCGATTATTAGGCTTGTCAGAAGCTGCTGAAGAACAGTTACGTGCGGATGCATCTATGCTAGCGCGTTTTCAAGACAGTCCTATCCTAGCTGATGCAAGAAAAATGCTTGGTGAGGGAGCAAACTTCAGAGAGCTGTTTGCTAAAATTGATTTCTCAGATACAGATGCTGTTCGTACTGCACTAAATGATTTGGCGTTACCGATACGTCGTGCTACATCTCCTGAGGCTAAAGCTAAAATTGCAGAAGATTTACGCAAGGGATTAATTGATTTTGTATTTTCCGCCAACAGCGGTGTGCTGACCAAATCTACAAAATCAGGCGTTATTGAAGATTACGGTGATATAATTGTAGACGGGGACAGGCTATCGCAGTTATTGGATATCTTAGATGACGCGGGAGCCTTTAGGGAAATCCTGAAGGATACTGATAAAGGTGTCATGGATATGCTAGCGCAATATTCTGGCATCGTTAAAGCACAAATAGCTGATGCAGGCTCTGCACTTTCCGGTGCACAGGTCATTGGTAACATGTTTACTCTAGACCCCCGTAAGTTTGCTGGGGGCATTGCCCGATTGAGTGCACAAGGCAGGATAGCATCTTTGTTAATTAATCCTAAGATGGTGGATGCCATGATGGGACAAGGCAAGCCTATGACACGAGCAGAAAAGATACAGAATTTGTTCTTTGGTAAAACCTCTGTGGGTACGATTGTACTACTAGAGGCTATGCGGGATGATGGCCGAGATGTTAATCAACAAACTGAAGAGGCGCTGACTGTCGAAGTGCCTGTATCGCCATCCCTACAGTCTTTAGGTGTTCAACCATAAAAACACGGGGCGGAAAAAGTACACCACTGTACTCAATCACCGCCCCGCTAACACTACGCTTTTGTCCTTCTTCAGGCCGACTCACGTAGTAATTTTATCCGATGTCTATGACATCCATATTAGATACGCGCTGTACTAGCCCTCTGCTAGTATGGCGTATTTTTTGTGCTGTGCTTACAACAAACTCTGCACTTTCTCTACTAATTTTAAAATCATTACTTGCCAGCACAGGAATAGAATGCTGGTCAATAATATCATCTATTAGTTCATCCCAAGTGTATTCACTGAAAGATGTTTCAGCATCTCCACCTGATATAACTACGCCAATACCTTGCTTTGTCAGACTGAGGTGAACGTCAAGTTCACTTAATACTGACAACGTTTTTATCGCTGACATCTGGTTCTTTCTTAAATGCTTTGATTACATCAGACGAGAACAACTTCTGGATGTTAAGCAGATACATCTGAGAAGCGTAGTTATCCCCGCCCTTTACACTCTTCTTGTAGTCAAGGTTATCAATGATTTTCTTCAGTGATTCCACGGGAAACACCAAAGTAGCAAAGATGCCATCACCGATACAAAGGTTATGGAACCAGTAGTCTGCTTCCGTAGCAGAGATGCCACTAGGCTTACCATATGACTTGTATTCGATAGCGATATTGCCGGTACGTGCCCACATATCCCTCTCTGATTTCACCTCAATCTTTTTATCTTGAAGCATATCAGCGATAAGCTTTTCACGAACCTTGCCATACTGCAAGTCCAAGTCAAACTTCTTACGGTCATTAACTTCTGGTTCCAATTCCTTCATACTACTCTTCTTTCTTTTCTGGTTCTTCTAGGGACGCCATCAACATTTTAGAAAACATATCTTGTGCGGCGGATAGCTGGTCTAGGTCAAACTTAGCTGTAGCAATTTTTCTATTCACATCACGTAGCTGTTTAACTAAATATTGTTGACCGTCTTCAAGTTCAACAAAGTCATACTCTTTACCATCTATAGTAACCATCTGCTTTTCGTCTGACATATTATACCTCTTTAAGTCTAGACAAGTTTTCGAAATAGCACGAGTTGTACCCGCGCTGCCACTCTTTACCTCGGAAGGATGAAGTTGAGTAGGGATTAGACATTAAATGAAAGTGATTATTTCGTTTTTCTGTCCTATAAAAGGCTTTGCGCCCCTCATGAAAAAACCTATCAACTGCAGAGTTGTTCGCCTTTTTACGGTTCATTGTTTACTCGTTATAATATTTATTCATTATATCAAGTCGGTCTTCGTGCTGTGCCATTTTATCCAACTCAGCTTGAACCGCCTCCATGATATCTGAATGCTCCCCAATACCTGTAGGATTATTCAGGTAGGCTTCTATGTTCATCTGATGAAGCTGTACATTTGCTTCAGCGTGATGCTTAAGAACTTGTATCATTTCCTTACGCATACGTCAACTCCCTACGCGCTAATGTCTACGATTTCACAGCTGTCAGCAGAGCAAGCAAGTGTCTGCATCCCTGTTGTGTTGTCGTCTTGCTCGTACTCAGCTAAGCCTTTCCAATCAATGTCCAGTGGCATCTTGCTCAGGAACTCATTGTATGTATCTTCATCACACTCTTGATACGGGGCTTGCTCGTATACGTGCTCAGAGCGTGGCAAAAATGACAGCCCAGAGGCAATGTCAAAGTTCTTATAAATCCAGCCGCCCACCTCAAGCCACTCGTCGTTAGACACGGAGATTGTGACTGATGGCTTGTGCTCTGACCAGTACATAGCGTACTTCTTCCAAAACTCAAGTTGCTCAATCGCTGACATGTCATTGCGAGTGATGCAGTTAGCAGGTGCTTTAATGGGGAAACTGAACACGGCATTAGCCTTGCTCCAAGCATCATCTTCCCACGGAATGCCGCCATCCATCATAAACTGTGTGAGAGGGTCTTTCTTATCGCCCCTTACTGTACGGATGTAGTGCTTGCTGTGCCGTGCATGAATACCTGAGGCAGAATCAGTAAGCTGTGAAACAGTGCCAGAAGGCTTAACACAAGTGATGGCAGCAGACTGCGGAATGCCAATTTCCTTAGCTAGCTCCTCGTTAGTCTGCACCGCAATTTGCTTAAGTTCTTGCAGGGTGGTGCTTATGTTGCCGCCGTACACAGAATCAGTACCATTAAGAATACTGTTGTCCATGATGCCGGTCATAGACACGCCTAACAAACGTTCTTCTTCCGTATTCTTTTGCCAGATACGGCGTAGGTACGGGAAGTTGGTCATGGTGGATTGCCAAGTACCAATAATAGTAGCGATGCGTACCTTTTTCTGTAGCTGTTTCACCGTGTCAGTGCCGCGTACAATAATTTCTGACAGATTACAGAACTGGTACGGACGCAGAATAATCTCACTACAAGGGTTCGTGCCAAAAGCATAGTCAGCTTCACGCCGGCCATTCTCTGCGGCTTTCCTCTGTGCCGCACCACGGTAGAACATACCTCGCTCACCGGTGCCAGACTGCGCAAGCGAAATCCACTCCCGCATAAATGTCTGCATATCCGGCTTTTCTGTGTACGCAACAGAGTTGTTAGCCATCTGCCTATGCGGGTCAGTATCGTAAAAGGCGCCGACTTTAGCATGTCGCATTCTATCGTCAGACAGGTTAGATAGGCTAATCATTGCAGAGCGGCGTACACCACCGGACACAACTACCTCACCAACCTTACACATAATATCATGACATTCTAAGCTAGACAGCCTACGCCCCGCCGCATTTTTAAATGTATCAACACAAAAACGAAACAAATCATCCAAGGGTGCCGGACCAGATGCCCGACCACCGAATGTTTTTAGTTTAGAACCCGCAGGACGGACTTTGCTCATATCCCATGTAGGAATCTCTCCTGTCCACAGTAAAGCTAGTAGCTTACGGAATGCTTTCGCCCATCCCTCTTTGCTATCGCTAACAACGATAATTTCCTTTGCATCGAACATAAGTTCTGGAATTTCGGGTAGCTTGGATATGTATTGCCGCTCCACAGAGAAGCCTACACCGGTGCCACACATAAGCACGTACATAGCCTCGTCAAATGCCTTAGCGTCGTCCACGGGCAGGTATGAGCAGTTATACCCCGCTGTGTTGTCGCGCTCAAGGGCTTTACCCGCTGTCATCATAGCTCGCATGGACGGCATTACGTCCTGATGCAGGATGGCGTTCTTTACTTCTTCATACGTATCATCAGGGATTGTGTACCCCTGATTTTTCTGTAGATTTTCTTTCATATAAGACATGTAACGTGACACAGTTTCATGCCACTCTTCGCGCCTACCCTCTTCCGGTAGCCATCGTGCATACCGAGACTTGTGAATGAATTGTTGATAATAGGTAGGCAAAGTTACGTTACTCATAGTGTGTCCTCACTTGGATTCTTTTCGGATTAATTCCCTCAACGTCATAAAACAAATCGTCAAGGTACTCTTTTACGGAATCAGATACTTCGTCAATGTCTACATTGAATTCGTCTAAATCTATTTCTGCGGCGACTACAATGTTAGCCCTTATTTTCCTTGTTGCCATTTTCCATTATACCAATCAGGCGGTCTAGGTACCACCTAGCCTTCTGCAAGTCCTCTACAGGCTTGCCCTTGTAACGATAACGCCACAAGTATTTAATAATATTACCTTGTAGATAATACTGATATCCTTCATCCGTAGCTGCTTCGATAGCATGGATGCACTCCACCCCCTGCTTATTGTAGTGCGGGGGGTGGTTTACTTCATCCACATTCTCTGCGGCTTTCTTCATGTATTCTTCGTGTCTCACGCCAAACTCCTAGTCGCAAGATGAAAGACGATTCATGTACGCGACATACTTATCGTCTTCCTGTGTGGTTGTTATTAGTCGTGTATCGTACCCTACATAAGGGTACTGATTTTGATATTCTGCGACTGCTTTCTGAAGTTCTTCAGAAGTGTCAGCTTCTATTCTGTATCTAACATTTCTTGGCATTTTCTACAACCTTTATTGATTCAGCTATTTGTTGTGCTATTTGAGGAACGATGGCGTTGCCTAGTCCTTTAATTCGGTCCACCCTGCCGGATACCCCATGAGCCACTCTACCCACGTCGGGTTCAGTTGTCCACCATTCTTGGTTGGGTTGTCTGTGTATTGCACTGCTACATCCAGCGTGTCCATTGACACCTTGCCGTTCCGTATCCTGCCGCCCTGATACCCACCCTTGTGGTCTCTGGTCGTCGGCGTCGGCCACATCCGAACCTGGTCCGCCAAGTTCGCCCCGAACTTCAGGTCGGGATTCGTCTTGCTCACTCTGCGCCCCTGCTCGTCCAGTTGCCTCGGACCCCCCGTCACATCCGTCGTCCGTGGCGTAGCCCACAATCCAGACTCTATGTCTCCTGTGGGGTGCGCCGATGGCGACAGCTGGAACAACAAATGTCCTTGTGGTGTAGCCTTCGGTTGCCAAGTCAGTGAGCACCGTGTCGAGTCCCAAGCTGATGTGACCATAAACGTTTTCGAAAACAACCCAAGAGGGTCTTTTGGATGCAACAATTTTGCGGATGTACGGCCAGACGTGGCGTGAGTCTTCTTCCCCCTGCCTCTTACCTGCTTGACTGAAGGGCTGACATGGGTATCCAGCTGTGATGATGTCACAGTCTGGAACAAGTCTTTCTGGGTCATTTGCTAGTTCCTTTACATCTGATTTAACAGGTACATTCGACCAGTGTTGTTGTAGTATGTTCCGACACCACTCCTCAATGTCGCAGAACAGTACAGGGGTTGAGAGTCCAGCCCACTCAAATCCAAGAGCGAAGCCGCCGATACCGCTACACAAGTCTACGTGTTTCACGCAAATCTCCTTAATGGTGGGTAATTATGACTTCTTCTTCGTCGTCTCCATAACTTTCCTCGCCAAGTTCAAGCAAGGATTGTACATCCTGAGTGGCGGCATACGCCATACCTCTCGTTAGTAGCGCGTAGAATACCACATCTTCTTCGCTAATCCTATCGTCAGGGTGGTGATATATCTCTATGCCAAACCCTGCGTCGTCCCCATGCTCATGCCTAATGATAAGTGCGGAGTCGCCAGGTTTTAGGCTGAGTTCGTTTTCTTCTGACATGTAGCTACCTTTATAAAATGCTCCGCGTCTACGACGACCAGAGGCTTCTTGTGATTCATTTTAACAATTAACAACGGTTCTCCACCGGAGTCGTGGCTAATGGCTTGCTCATAATAATTATAGAGCGTTGTCATACGCTCCGTGTTCTTACATTCTATATCATAGGGGAATTGATTGTAAGCCGCCGTAGACAGCTGTACATCGACGCCATTAACGCCCATAGGGGTTGACCTCACGTCAAGCGAAGTCAACCTCTTAAGTGTTTTCAAAAGCTGTTCAGCTACCCAATTCTGTAGCTTCCTGCCCTTTGCCTTCGCTGACCTCGGAGACATCCGTTTTTTCGATACGGACTTCTGCAATTTTGCTTGCCGCGAAGGCGCAGATTTGGCTTTCACAGTAGAGCGTCGGGAAGGGGATGCCTTCTTTGAGTTCTGTGATGAAGTCGTAGGCTTCCGCTTCACTTGTCTTGAAGAATTTGACAGACGGCTCGCCATCAGGTGTCCGATACTGTATTGTCAGCGTCACGCCACTCATCTGTGATGTGGGTGTACCAGACGAACTTGGGGTTCTTTCCTTTGCTTGGGAGCTGTCGTCTGAATTCAAGGTTCTTCCAGCAATGTTTTTTGTAGTCGCACCATGAGCACTCAATCCCCAATACCCTATTTCCGGTTTCCTTCTTATAGAATACCTCAGGGGCGTCGGTAAATTCGCGTCTAAATGGTTTAGAAATGTCCACGGATTCAATCGACTTACGTATCGTGGCATCTACGTTCTCCTTTTCTTCTTTGTTGTCTATCGCATCAGCGAAAGCAATCTCTCCAGTGGATTTATTAAGCGCAATCCATCCTTTAAATGGCTTTCCTGCTGCTACACCATAGCCCTGTCCTTGGGCTATATAACCGAATGAGTCGTTAGCCTTTATCTTTTCGTACGCATTATCTGCATTAAATTTATGTTCAAAAGCAAAAGGTGACGCAGTTTTGATATCATAGATTCCGTCATCTAGTTCAATATCATACTCGCCATTAATTGTAGTGCCATTAACATCATAAGACACTTTTCCATGCTTAGACTTTATCTCTATCCCTGCGGCTTCCATAATACTGATGAGTGCCGCTTCCATAAGGTCGCCCATAATCATCCGCATCTTAAAATCATACGTAGGCGCCTCAGGCTCCAGCCCCTTAGCTTGGAGATGGAGTTGACAGGCTGGTCGGCCTATATTGCTCATTCGTAAAGTAAAGTCACGGTTACGCTCGGAAAATTGCTTTTCCATAGCATCTCGTGCAGATTGCGCAAACCTATCAAGGGTGCGGGGAGACATTTCTGCCTCCCCACGAGCCGCCTTTGAAAGGAACGAAAGAAGACGGCTCTGTTTTGTATTCATGATGCCATGGACTCAGGCAAGTCATCATTGAATAAGTCGTCCGCATTAACTGGTGCGGATTCGACATCAACTATATTGCCTTTGACAACAAGCGCGGCGTCATAGTCTTTCATGACACGCTTATTTTCATTGTCAATATAGTCGTTAAAGTCTTGTAACAGCACTTGGTCTGCCTCAGTAAAGTCGAGAGGACCATCACCAACTTCAAAGTCAGCCACATAATATACAAGACCACCGTTTTTCATCTTCGTCAACGAAGCGTTGAGACTGTAGAAGATGAACGGCTTTTTCTGCGCAGAAAGCGCATCAAGGGGCTTTGAGATAGGCATGAAGTTTGACCCTCGCGCCCTCCAAAGCACAGGTACGTCAGCAACCTCTACAGATTCACCGGCAGAATTGACGGCATCGTTAAAGGTGACTTTACCAAAAAGCATACGGAAACACTTAATATCCTTTTGCTTCAGGGCTTCGTCAGCTGACAAGGTATCCCGCTGACTTGCGGGAACTGAACCACAGCGCATACCGCCGATGTTGTCGGGGATTTCTGTCTGTGGATAAAGGTTGTTCGCCATAACGGATTTAGAAACCATCTCGTTTTCGGCTTGGTCGTAGTGAAGATACTGGTACCGTTGCATAAACAACTGCAACTTCATGGTCTTTGCATAGACAAAGCCAGTATCTGTATTAACCGAGAAAGAACCCGCAGGGATTGCATTCCCATTGTCGTCCTCGTGGTCACGGTTAATCTTAAGCATTGTGAGGGCATTGCTGTTACCAGCAGATTCCTCTTGCCCAATCATCTGGGCAATCTGTTCAAATGATAACGTATTTGAAACGGTAGGTAATGAAGTCATTAACCTCTCCTTCTGAGTTGAGTAGAGTTTATATCATACAGCTTGTTCATAGTCAAATGAAAAGTCTGCCATGTCAAGCCAATTCTTGCCTATTTCAACATCGACCTCCAAAGGCACCAGCCACTTGGTGTTGTACAATTCCTCAAACACCTTGGTAACGCCGGTCATAGCATCATAGGTTATCCGTGCTACTTGTTCTTCTTCGCCAGGAAATACATCCAAGACTATCGAGTCGTGTACAGTATTGATAACAAGAGATTTACAGCGATGATGTTTAAGTGCATCGTGCAACGAAAGCAACGCCAGCGGCACCAAGCAACCCCCTGCCATACCTTGTACAGGGTAGTTCTTGATGGAGGGCGCGTTGGATGCATTGCCAGAAGCAAGGCGTTTAGTATCTGGAAAAGCAAATTGCTGACCAGTGAGCAGAGCAACACTATTATACGAAATAGCCTCAGTTTGCAAATCCGCATGCCATTTAGCAAGCTTTGGATACTTGTCTGTAAACGCCCTATAATATGCCATTTCGTCCGGCGTACCGGAGGTGCCACCGTAGAGGGGCTTGAACGTGTGCGCTTTTGCTGCAGTTCTCTCATCTTTTGTAACATCATCTTCTCTTTTTCCGAAGATGACAGACGCTGTATACCTGTGAACATCTACCCCATCCATAATATCTTTTATCATCTGTTCGTCACCGCTCATCTGTGCGGCTACACGGAATTCTAGCTGACTGTAATCAGCTTGTAATATAGAACCCCTATCAAATCTAGATATAACAACCCTACGTACTGGGAATGTATTACCACGTGGCTGGTTCTGAAAGTTAGGGTCTGATGAAGACAGCCGAGTTGTACGAGTAATGCATTGGTTAAACTTAGGGTGTAATATCCCGTTAGGCTTCACGTTACGAGCGATACCGCCTATAAAGCTAGACAAGTAAACATCAACGGCATTCATACGCACGGATGCCTTAAGAAACTTTACAGCGGATTCATTGCCCTTGTGAACAGCGGCGTTGAGTAGTCGAAACATAGTCGCCTTGTCCGTAGAGAATCCACTAGCAGACACATCTAAGACATTCTGTGGATTCATTGTGAGTCCGCCGATTTTTGGTAGCGGCACCTGCACGAACCCTTCACCGGCACAAGTTTTGCACTTAGTGGGCTTCTTCCATAACTCGCCGTTGTTCTTTACCTTATAGAACTCGCCCTTACCTTTGCATTTTGTACAGTGCTCTGCACGAGTCCTATGAATACGGGTTGTCATAGTTTTGACAGTGTTTGCAAATTGGTTCAGGCTCATCTGTGGACGGGGTAGCGGCTTGCCTTTGTCGTTCAAACCTATATTAAATACCTCAGCCCACTTTTTCTTGTCGTTGATGCGGCGAGAATAGATTAACTCACTTAGCTGTGCAGGGGACGCAAAGTTAATCATGCGGTCGCCCATCACCTCGTGACACACATCCTCAAGTTGAACCTGCAGTTCCGACTTCTCAATCTGGTAGTCTGACCGCACTTTGTGAAGTTCTGTGAAGTCAATCTTAATGCCGTTCTGTTCTAACGTTGCTAGCACAGGCAGAAACCGGTTCATAAGTTTCAAATGCTTCTTTAGTGGTGCGTTTTTGTCCTCGTTATATAGGGTACCCTGTGCAAGAAATAGCTCACGGGTACTGATTACATCACCAATGCCATACTCTTCAACCACATCCTTAGGCATACGGTCAAAGCCCACACCATCACTAATGTACTCGTCTATCAAATCGCTCTTTTTGAGCGTCACTTTACGACGTTGGCAGCTGTCAGCAAGACTAACACCCCAGTTCTGACAGCGCAGAAGTAGGTATTCCGCCACCATAGTGTCGTACACAGGGCCATCATAGATGAATCCGGACTCCCACAGCCACACCAAATCAAATTTTATGTTATGCCCGACAAGTAACGTGGTGTTGTGAAGCACATTCTGTACTTGTGCGTGTTGAACACGCGTATCAATCTCCTCTGTATCATGGTGAAACCAGTGAAACATTGGGGGATTGTTCTCGGTGACGTACTGCACGGACACCAGCTTATTGTCCTTGTGAAAGGGCGAGGGGTCAGTGCGCTTTGTCTCAGGGTTAGTCTGAAACATTGTTTCAACATCAAGTACGGTAATCATGCTGTGTACCTGCTTGTGTCTGTTTCAAGGTTACATACGAGGTTGCCGTGGAAGCCCGTCAGCTTATTCTTAGATATCGTGAGGTAACGGCGGGTATCATTATGGTCAGTAATATCCTGCTTGCCAATACCAATAATCAAGTCAGCTTCTGCCGCCTTACCGGTCTTACTGTTCTCCATCATAGCATACGTGACATTGGTTCTGTTCTCAGCATCCGCAGAAGCCTGACTAATACCAATACCAAATACCTCATGCCGCTTACAGACTTCACGAAACTTCAAGTAAATCTGCCGTAGCTTTTCGTCGGTACGCGCGAAGGTGCCCATGACATCCAGCTTATCAAGCTGGTCAATGATAACGACGTCCGGCTTGTGGCGCTCGCAGTACTTGTTCAGCCACTCGACGCTGGCATCCACCTTGTCACGCATAATCAAATTAGCTTGAACTTCTGTGAACTTTTCTTTTGCTTGCGCACGGTGCATGTACAGCTGGTCCTTATTAAGACCAGTGTATGCTGACATAGCACGGAGCATTGTCCGCTTCGCCGGTTCTTCATTAGTAATAATGTGAACATCGGCACCCTGGGCACAGAACCCGTTAGGCGCGGTGGCAAGCGATACATAGAAAGCCGTCTTGCCAACCTCAGGTCGAGCAAAGGCAATCATAAATTCACCGGCGCGACCACCACGAACCACCTTGGCCAAGGACGGAATATTGAATTCCCAACAATTCGATAAGCTGTCGTACTCAAGCAACTCGTCAAGGTCAGTAGTAATAGGCGCATCCTCATCATCACTGGGGATGAACCCATCTTCAGACTGGTCTACTAACTCTTTGACTTCATGTATCTTTTCAGGATTGCCTTCCATCATTGCCAAGCCCAGGTCGGCAATACGGCGTCCCACTTCCTGCTGCCACATCTTAGTCAGCACATCAGTGGCCACATCCTCGCCAAGGGCTGGGTAGGCTTTCAAGTCGTCAATGATGTCTGCAATCAGTTCGCGCTTTGCACGAGTAGCAGTAGGATTGTGAACCCGAAACAGTTCACGTAATTCGTTCTCTGTTAAATCACGCTCGTACGATTCGTGGCCAACCACGATTGTGTCGTACAGGTCCGCCAGTTCAGACGGAAACATGGAGCGGAGCACACGAGTTTTGTTATTGTCGTAAAACTCCTTGCTCAGAAGGAGCTTGATGAGCTGTTGTTCTGTAGTAATTGTCGTATCTCCTGCGCATTGAAATATTTAAGGTCATCTTCGATTCTTATTATTGTTGTTGACACAAAGTACGATAGGTACTTGTGTATGTCAAGCGCCTTACGAGTGGCGTCAGGGTCGAGGCACACAAACACATGTGAATACTTCTTTAATTGTGCTAAGTCTGCTTCCTTCATATTCGTGCCCAGCAAGGCAACGCCGGTAGCAATGGGGGATATAGCACAGGCAGATGCTGCATCCTCTACAAGCACAGCTTGTGAATGGTCACCGGCTGTGAAAAGTTGTTTAGATTTACCATACCGATACCATTTTGGTATTGTGCCTTTATTCAGACTACGGCCGATAGCATCATATGTTATGCCATCTTCCTTTACTAGGAAGACAACCCTATCTTGCTTCGGGTCGTACATCATACGCGCACGATTATTTTGATACGCATCAATACAATTGTTGCGTTCCAGGTATTTCAAAGCACGGACATTGTCTGAAAAAGGTGTGAAGTGGGCTGGGACTAAAAAATTTCTATGCCCGTGATAGTTAGTGATAGTGCTACGCACAGCGGAAGCGATTTCTGATTTGCTTCGTTCCATCTGCTCAGAACCTTTTTCTGAACAGTTGGATTTGAAACAATTCCATAACAGCTTACCGTGGATTTTCGAAATGGTGAAGGTATTGCTTCCGCAACTGGGGCAAGAGATTCTGACAGAATTTCCTTCTGTCGGCGCATGCTTCAGAATATAGCTTTGCATCTTGTGCGACTTTCCTAATACTAATACTACCGGCGGGGGAGTTCGCCCCTTTTAGCAGGAAAAAATAATGTTGTCAATAGAAAAAAGACATAAAAAAAGCCCCCCACCGAAGTGAGGGGCAGTTGCGCGAGGAAAAGGATTAGAAGTCCCAGAACTCATCTTTACGCCAGTTCTGGCCAGAAGGCAGACAATCGTATTCGCCTCTCTGATATCCATAGTAGTCAGCGTCTACGACCATCTCTGCAATATCCTGCAGGGACATCTCATCCTTAGTAAAGGTGTATAGCACGCGGTCACGGCGCTGTACAGAGGTTTCGTCATCATAGAAGCCTGAGCTTGGGTCATACGATTCGACGTTAGACAGCACATCATGCGCTTTGTCTAGGTTTGACTGTCGCTTCCGTTCGTCTGATGTAGGCTTAGTGCGCCTTGCTGAAACCACAGACCGCGGACCCGAGTACGAACCGTGGCGTTTGCCGTAGCCTGACGAGTAGCTGCCGTATCCACCGTAACTCGGAAACCGTGATGCACTGGGTGCAGTGGCCTCCCGCACCACTGGTAGCTCTGACCAGTTGACTTTTAGAATGGCAGGGATGAAGTGCCGTTCGAACCACTCAAGGTCAAAGTGTTCTCGCGCAGTGTGTTGCGAGAAGTATCCGACAGCAACATTCGTGCATTCTGGAATCAGCTTCGTGTAGTTGGCGCTGTCGGTGAAAGAACCTGTAGGGTCGCCCTTCATCGGTGATTGTGGTGGTAAGTACTGGTTCATCTGTTTAGCGAGTGC
>Ga0208157_1000592_pt1 | contig 19072 bp, 30 predicted proteins | sample 5_EtaG_FD_184077 | JGI IMG/M metagenome (GOLD analysis project Ga0208157, IMG submission 184077) | Marine viral communities from the Subarctic Pacific Ocean - 5_ETSP_OMZ_AT15132 metaG (SPAdes) (version 2) | ecosystem: Environmental > Aquatic > Marine > Oceanic | place: Pacific Ocean | collected...
TTGTATATCAGCAGTTGTCGCTGAACGAACTGCTGCATACAGACGATCCAACATAAGCTGACGCCCTGATTTTGGTAGAGGCATCAGCCATCGCTCCAGCAAGCGTTTGGTGGAACGTTATCTCATTATTCTCTGTTAGCACAATCCATGTGCCATCATTGCGAAAGATTTTAAGTTTCAAGCTTGTTGCGATAGTTGTTTGATCCAGGCAAAATCTTCCATTGGTGAAGCGGTAATAACACTTACGTCAACCCCGCACGAAAGAGCAGCAGAGACCTGAGCTTGAAAGTAATTGGGGTCACTTTCGTAAGTTACTTGCTCTACAGATAGAGGTTTGTGGTCCTCGTCATAAGCGGTGAATCGAGCGATAGCTAATGGGAAGTGATCGTCATCGTCATCAACCTGGCAGTAGTACAGATTAATTTTTTGCTGCACGAAGACTAGCTCCTGAGAACTCTGTAAAAACTGATGCCACAAGGCTTTCAGCTTGATGACGCCCCAGCAAATTACCGCAACGCTTGCGAATCCTAACGACAGCTCTGTTGTAGTCATCGGGCGTAATGTTGAAGCTTGTTTGTGAATTAGTAAGAAGGTCGCGAATCAATTCTGATCGCTTGATGCCAGCACTTTCTGCTTGATCAGAAAGACGTTTGGCGATGTCCTCTGGGAGGTAGGTTTCGACTCTTTTCATTCCGTGATTTTACGGGTTTCTTTTTGGATTTCTTGGATTTGTTGGACGATTTAACCCTTGGTTTGGAGCGTACCGAAGCAACAGTTTCAAGGTAGCCCGGAGGTTCGGGAACACCAGCCTTGCTAAGGATTTCGCTCCAATTCATTAAAAGGCTTCTCGCGCGTATAGATGCCGTAAGTGTCCCAACCGTTCCAAAAGCCAGTGATAGCAATGAAAGAGGGTTGGGACAAGGGGTTGGGACAGCTAGATGTGTCCCAGGTCTTCCGCTCCAATATCAATCTCAACAGAACCCTCTAAAAGGGTGGGACAAGTAAGCGATGTCTCAGGCTGTTGTCCCAGGGTAGAACCCGCTCCAGCACAAGAAAGTCCTATTGGTTGGGACACTTCTTTTATCTCTCCACGCGCAAGAACAGCCTGATAACTCTTGGTTTGAGAGTTTGCTGGGACGGAAGAGACTACGAGCCCTTTCTTTTCAAGCCTTTGGAGCGTTTTGCGAATAGCGTCATTTGAGCCTTTGATCAAAGAGTCGTAGAAAAGTTCTTCCCTGGTGCGTGTCTCTGGGTGACAGGCACGAAGGCGTTGCAAGACTCGATCAACAACAGAAGCAGGCGAGCTGCCGCTGTTTGCCCCTGTTGGAACGAAATCTCTGATGCTGAAGGAAAGATCTTCCTCCATACGCATTTCAAGCTGAGTGCCTGAGCGCCCTGAGCGAGACTTCTCAACGGTTATGAGGCGGCTATTGGGACCGACAAGGCGCTTCTCCTCATCTGTTGGCTTCTTCAGCGCCCAAGTCTCATCAACAGCGTCACGGATGGCTGTAGTGCCTCTGAAGCCTCCATTCTTGTTTGCGTGATGAATGATCAGAATTGTTGAAGGAGGGAACAGCTCTTTGCCTTCCTTGTTCTTGACGCCATTGTTTCGAGTAAGCCAGTACAGAGGTGAGGCAAAATCTGATTTGTTTTCGTCAAAAGCTTTGCCGCCACTGCAGCCAATTAAAGAATCGATGATCACAAGGGTTGGCTTGACTTCCTGCATCAGTATTTGAAACTGAGCATAATTTTGCAACTGCCAGTCAGTCTGAATAATTGTATTTTCATCCATTGGATAATCAATCTCTTCTAACTGCTCTTTGATCTGCATCAATGGCTGGTCTCCATTCAGGATGAGGACTTTGCCTTTTTTGACTGGAACGTGAGCACCCCGGACTTCAAAAGATTCTCCAGTAACAATTTTTTTAGCGATAGCCCAAGCTGACATTGACTTGCCGTCACCACCTGCCCCGTAGACAAGAACGACAGAAGGATGAGGTAAAACATCTGGGATGATGTAATCGCGCTTGTAATCAGTTTCTTTTAATTCAGCTGCTGTCATTTTTTTAGTGTCAAGAATAAAGGCTTGATGATCGACCCACATTTTTTCTAAGACTGAAGCGTCTCTAAAACCGCAACTCAGAGCTAGTTGATGCAATTTGAACTCTCTTTCAGCCGGATTTTTAAGCTGAAAAATTACTTCCATCTCTTCTATACATTTTTGGTAAGTAGTTCTTGAGTCTTTAAACTCTTGAATTACTTTGTCTTCTGCTTTTTTGACAGCCTGGGCCAGGTCGTCTGAGAACCTAAGCCGCTTGGGATCCTCCCTGTCAGCTAAATGAATCAATGTTCCAATGCCTACGCCATTGCCCTTGAAGGTGTTCCAAGTGTCAGCGCAAGGGTTGGAGTCTTCCCACTCAGAGGCGTAATCAGGGTCTTCTGCAGACCATGCTGACCAGAGCATGAAGCCCATTTCGTTAGGCAAAGCAGAATTGATTGCCATACCAACTCTGACCCAGTGATCCCTAGAGCCAGCGCCTTTGCATGGGATAACGCCTAGGCAGTCACGAATGATCTCAAAGATTTCGTCTTGAGTGCGGTCAGTGAAATCAAGGTCTCGTTTATTGATTGTTTTTGGCGATTGCTTCATCTCAGCAAGCAGCCAATCTGGAGCGACAGGAATGCTGGATAGGTCGCCAGAGATCTTGTACTGACCAGGTTCAGAGTTTTTGCTACCGGGATACTCGCCAAAAATCACGCCTTGGCGTTTGGAGTTCCAAAGGATCTCGTAGTCCTGATCGCCTAAGCCTCTGCCTTCAACGCTGCTCCAAAGGTCTTCAGGCACGCGGAAAAGGTATTTGGCTGCGTTGCTCTTGGTTGATGTGATTGTTGGAGCGCCTTCAAGGGAGGAGCCCCAGATCTTGAGAAGTTTTTTTAAGCCAAGGTCAACGTCAAGGATGACGATGCCATTACCGCGAATACCAGTAAAGACGCCTACGGCTTGCAGTTCTGGATTGCGCTGGATGCTAAGGGCAACATCAGCAGCATCAAACTTTCGATCAAAGCTTGCCTCTAAAGGGTTTTTCCCAGTAGCAGGCTTGCCTGAAGCCATTTGTGCCCCTTTGCGGTATATCGGCGCATACACCAATCCAGCTGGAAGTGACTGGACAAAGTCAAGAAGTTTCATGTAGAGTGACAAGTGAACAGATAAACATCTCCGGTCAGCTAGCGGTAGTTGGCCGGATTTTTTTATCTTAGCCCATATTGACAAGGTGCAGCAATGTCTGTAGTTTGTTGGGGCGTCAGGCAACTGACCGAAATTCCAAACAACACATTTTCCCGTGAAAATTTCAGACGATTTTGTTTCAGCTTTTCAATCAGAACCAGAAAATTCTTCTTCTTCAGCAACAGATTATTTTCGACCAAAAAGCGTAGAACCTGGCAAGCCAGCGGTTTTTGCTTTGCTTGAAGAAGACCCATGTGAGTGGTACTTAGTTTGGGGCACACCAGTCGCAGGCGGCAATAACAAGCCTTTTCGCTTTTTGGAAAAGCCAAGCGATGAGGACATCGAGTTAGAGCTTGGCAAAGCTTTTACCCGTGCCTTGAACTATGAGAAGACAGATACCGACAAGATTTACAAATGTTTGACGTTTCCAATTTTTAACTGGGAGTTGGGCGCTGTTCAGGTTTTTGAGATCCCACAGATTTCAATTGCAAAGCAGTTTTACACCTATGGGACTGAAAAAGCTTATAGGAATAAATTGCTTGATTATGATTTCAAGCTTGAAAAAGAAATTACAGGGGGCAAGACTAAGTACAACTTGCGTGTTATCCCTCGTGACGAAGAGGAGCATGACGATCTAGTTATGCAAAAGGAATGGAAGCGTGTCCAAAAAGCAGGTTTTGATTTAAACCGGCTTTTGACTGATGGCAATCCGTTCAGCGAGAATTGATTTCTCTCAGGCGTCAAACGATTGTTTGTGTAAGTCCTGAAAACTCCACCAGTTCCACCAGTTCCACCAGTTCCACCATGCAACAGCCAAACGTAAATCTCTTAAAGAGAAAAGGATTAGGACGCATTCTGCGAAAAGCGGAGCACAAGAACATGTTTGTAGTTGAGGTCAGCTATGACCCCGACAACGAAGAAACAGGCAGGGATTCACTTTGTTTCTTGCACAACAAGACAAAGCAAGCTTGGATGCTTGAAGCTTTGGATGAAGGTGACGTAATTGGCATTGAATTGCCATTGAAGCCAGGTCGTGGCAGCGATCCGCTGACTACACTTTTGCAAAACATGGATCAGCCTGAAGACATTCAGGCAAGAGGCCCTGCCATTGCAATGACAGGAGTTGAGGCCAAGATTGTTTCTGAGCAATTTTTTGCTGACAAGTGCAAAAAGTTATCAGGCAAGTTAAGGGATCCAAGAACAGAGCAGGCTTTTAACAAGTTCCAAGAGGAACGTGGCCTGACAATGTCTGAGACCTTAGAGATCTTGGTGCGAGACAGCCTTATCGCTAAAGGCTTTAGCGCATGATTTGGAGCGGGGGTCTTGCGCCCCCTTTCTTTTCATGTAAAGTAAATTTGGGAAAGAGCGTCTAATGACCGGTACAACGGAACTGCCCGAGACAGTGACAGTGTTTTTAGAGGATGGTTCTGTTGCTGTTACGGTCGGCCATTTAACAGGATGGGTATCGAGCGCCCATTTAGTTGAGCCAAAAGCAAACCAGCTGATGCGTGCATGGTTGGAACAAAAATCAGAAGCTCTATTGAATGAGGACTATGACGGAGCAGCTTGACGCCCAAGACATATTGGCGTCACTGCGTCGATGGCAATTGGAACAAGATAACTCTGGTCCATTCAGGGTTTACAGAGATCAAGAAGGGCAGATATATCACTCTGTCACCCATATTCTGAAGCACACAGCCCCTCAAACACAGAAGGATGCATTGGAACAATGGTCTAAACGACCTGGCAGTTCACTGGAACGTGATCTTGCCTGTAACAGGGGCACTATTGCCCATGAGCATTGCGAGTATGTCCTCAAGACCGCAGCCAAGCTGGCACGTCAAAGCGCCAACAAGAAAGGAGCGTGGAAGGTTTGGGATGATGGTTTGGCACGTCCTCCAAAAGCCATCACCACCTGGGCACTTAAGAAGTCGCAAAAAGGCTCGCCAAAAGTTCCATGGCCCGCCCGTAAGTACGCCAGAGGTTTATCCGACTGGTTGGTGAGTGGGTCAGTAAAAGCCATTCATGCCTCAGAATTTAGTGTGAGCCATTCATCAGGCTTTGCTGGAACGGCAGATGCTCTGCTGGATACAGAGCTAGGTTTAACGATCTGCGACTTCAAGACGAGCGGAAGGGAAACAGACAAGCCCGAGTCTTGGCTGAAAGACCACCAAGACCAACTCGGCGCTTATAGTCTCGCCTTATATGAAAGAGCTGGCATCCGTGTGGGTGGTGGAGCGGTAATTATTGGCAAACCCAATGGGACCATTCAACTGCGGATGCTTAGCGAACTAGAAATGCGTGGATGCGAAGTTAGGTGGCAAGAGCGTATGGACCGATATATGGCGATGTTTTCTGTTGGAGCGGTGGGATGAAGCTTGAGGAAGCGTTAGACCTTTGTTATCGGGGAAAGAAGAATGTGGCGAAAGCAGCCGAAGAAGTCGAAATCTCATTCATAGAGATGAAACGTCTGCTGACTGCTTACATTAAAGAACGACCGATAGACGGCCATTCATGGGAGGAAGAGTTAGAAGTTAGTTGGCCTTATTGTTAATCATCAGGATCAACGCGACCAGTTTTTAGGGCATGAAGGTAAGCCCGTTCTAGTTTTGTTAGCCCTTTACTATGTTTTTGGTGGAGCGCAGCAATTGCCCTAGCTTTAGCTGCTGCTCTCATTTCTTCTGGTCTTTTAGACCAACTAGAAAAGCTAGTCATGACCACTCAACCTCATTAATTAAGGACGATAAAACCTTCAATGATTGAATGCTGGAAAGTTTGCGTTGAGATCTACTCAAGGCAGCGCCAACCATATCAGGGTCACCTAATTTTATGTCGTCTTCCATTTCTTGCCCAATCAGTTTCAAACAAAGCTCTAAACGTTCTGGGATGTAATTTTGCAGATGACTGGAGGCTACAGCTTGTCTTCTGCCGATGATTACAGATAACAATTGATTGATGGCACGGTCAGCTTGTTTGCGTGAAATTAGTTCTTTGGTCATTGGTGGAAGAAATCGTAAGCTGTGGTTGGTGTTGGGTCGTAGTTTACTTCTGCTTCCAGCAATGGAATGATCTCATATTCGAGAAGATCTCGCATGGAATGTGAAAGGTGTTCATTCACCATATGACGTTTCTTTTCACGTTCAATAACAGACTGAAGTTCTTTAAGGATTCTCTCAAGCTTGTCCAATTCATACTCTTGTTGTGGTTGTTGGTACGTCATGAGTGGTTGCGAATAAAAGTTTTACATTTAGCGACTTGATCAGCATCAAGAACTTGATCACGTCCCCATTCGTTAGACAGCATCAAGCCATCACCCTCTTTAATTGAATTGAAGGTGCTGACGTAGTAGCTACTAACCAGGGAACCAGCCCTGGTTTTGAAAAAAATAATCTTTTCAGTTTTGCTGGTGTAACGTCCCAAGGTGGCTATCAAAAGCTCACCGGTTTTAGTGTTGATGTTCATTAGACAAATGTGGTTGGTGATGTGCTTTGTGGTGCGTAGCCGTTCCATTGTTTGGCTTGGTTAATTGCTTTAATTAAGCCACAGGTCATTTTGTCGTCACCAGTGGCCACAGTCACCTCTAAGCGGTGCTGAAGCATCGCAAGGATAGTGTCTGTGTCCATTGGCTCAGAGGCTTCTTCTAGGCTTGGTCCATCGTCACTCAGTTGCATCTCAGCGTGAACCGCTTTGATGTCCTCGTAACTTGTGGCGCGTGAAACTCCATATTTTGCGGAGATCATGGTTGCAATTGTTTGGACCTTGGCATTCCTTTCTAGGAATGATCTGGCGAAGCTATGGCGGGCTTTGATTTCAAGTTGGGTTGACATTGCAAAGTCGGATAAGTCGGATAAGTCGGAAAAGTCGGATAAAATTAATTTGAGCAGCAGTTTGCATCCTCTGGGTAAGACAAGCCAAAATTAAGCCAGTCCCATTCGAGAATCATTTCGCCCGTTTCAGGGGATGGAACGCACCAGCCACCCTCATCTAGTTCCCACCCGGCAGCGACACGTATGTCATAGATACGGTCTTCTTCCGCCATAGCAGCTTCAACCTTGTCTAAGTGGTCGTACCAAGTAGGACAAGTTTCAAGCATGCGAAGATCTTCTCGAGCCCTGTAAAGGGCTGTTGCTGTTGGATCGTTAATCATTTAAGCCCTGGATTCAATTCTTGTGGTGATGGCACTGAGCAGGGGAGAGACTCCCGCCAAAGTTCTTGTGCGATCAACTCATCTAGTGCTTTTTCACGATCGTAATCATCGATTTCACCTGCCTTGAACATCTCTTCGATATCGGCTTCGCTAGGTGGCCATTCCCCTAGCTCGCAAGCCATTAAGTCGTCTGTGTTGTGATTCATTAGTTTGTTTGTGGTGCGGTTGAGTGTGGGCCTGTTGAGTACCAAGAGCAGACCGACCCGGGTATTCCTCGGTCGGCTAACTTTGAATTAAAGTCATCACAATAATCATCTGCCTCATCTTGAGATCCGACAAGGTGGTAAATCACCTGATGCCCTTGTGTCTCCGTATATTGGCAGATGTGAAAGACTTGATCGCGTTGGCTCATAGGCTTGTGGTTGTTGTTGGTACGGAAGACTGATCTTCCTTGTGCCACATTAGGTGATATCTTAGGCTTCTGTCAACAGGCAAAAAAAAAGACCCTCTCGGGTCTCTTGTTCATTGTGGCTTGAAATGTTTGGATCCTGTTCCGTGGACTTCGACAAAGATATCCGCTTTGTCTCCATCGCATAAAGAGCAGGTTTGACACTGTGTCTCAGATGCCTCAACAGTCGCTGGACACTGACGACCTGAGAACCCGTTGCTTCCCTTTGGAACGACGGCAAAGGTCTTCCAGCCATGGCTTGAAGCTTCCAGGTAGTCTCTCAAGCCATCACAAGACGCTTGCAAACTACCTTTGGCCCACTGTGCAAACGGTTCCCGCCATTGGTGCGTATAACCTGTATGGCCTGCTGCGGCACCGTTGACAGCATGGAAGATCACAGGATCGATAATTGCCGGATCCCCATAAGCCCCCCACCTCAGCTTTTTGTGGCTTAGGTAACGCTCGCCATCGGCAACCGTTAAATCCGCTTCATACCCTCCCTTCTTGTAAGTTCTCCACACTGCTAACGGTGCTTGCCCTGGATTGACGTAGCAAGACCGAGACCCACTAGCCTGTTTTCTGTGTCTGCAGTTTCCGCAGATTGACAAGTCTTGCCCTGTTGCAATGGCTGTCACCGGGTCAATGTCAGACCTGAGGATCCAGACCTGGCACATGTTCCCGGTTTTCCTGTTGTTGCTCTCGAGCGTTAAGACAACAGCGAAGGGTTTGCCATCAATCGGTGAGAACCCTTCTTGCAAGATGAATCCCTTGGGTTTTTTCATTGTGGTTAAGTGTGGTTGGTTGGTTGGTGCGGGAGAGTTAAACCCGGCCCATAGCGAAGTCGTCCATGAACTCTGCAAGGTCACTAGCGGGAAGATGACCGGCGAGAGATCTTAGGATCCGATCAGGATCACAGGATTCCTCAACCAATTGTGCAAAGTCATCTCGGATCTCTTGTGACATGAGATTCTGAGACTCGTAAGGCTGATCGAATTGAAATGGCATGGTGTTGGGGCGGTTGGTTGTGTGTGGTTGTGGCACATCGTACCATAAAAAAGACCCGGCAGATGCCGGGTTGTTGTCATCTTCCGTAAACTGTCAACATGCAAAGATCAGCTTGCTGACTATTCTTTGCCATGCATCTTTTCATTGCCTCTTCATTTTGTGCTCCAAAGATGCACGCAATAAATGTTAGACAAAAAAGAAAGGTTGATAGCCCAGTGGTGATGCATAGGGCATCGAAGGTTGACGGGTCAATGGTTCTTGATCTCATAAATAGTTGGTGATGATGTTGGCGCGGTTGCTATAAATCAGTCGATCCGACCTGCAACCATCAAAGGTGCGACCGCTAGATGAGCACCAACGAAACCACCAAAAAATAAACTGACGGCTTGGCTGTTGCTGATGGTCTTAGTTGACTTATCAAAGTTGGTCATTTGGCTGATGCCATAGCCGAGGCAACCGGCAGATACAGCCATGGTCGCGACTGAGAGAGTTAAAAAAAAGTTTCGCATTGCTGGTTACGTGTGGTTGTGGAGTGGTTTTCCTTTGCATTGCTTGAGAGTGCTGGCGATGTGGTGCGTGCCGCAAAACGGCAACGAGGCCAGCGCAAGTTTCGCAAGGGCTGAGAGCGGATAAAGTGTTTTTACTCTCAGTTCTCAAATATTAGTCGATTTGTGCCACATTTGGAAGACCCAAAGCGAAAAGAAATGTTAAGCTTGTGAGTGACAGCTGGCGACTGGCACAGGGGGAGAGGTTGCAGATCCCACGCGCAGAACACTGATACCCACACCCCGAATATATATTGGCCATTTTGTTGATTCTCAATAAAAAGCCCCTTCTTGCGAAGAGGCAAATAAGTGAGCGGGGGGAGGGTGTTGCTAATCCTGTTTCTCTTGAATCTTGATAGTTAGATCAGGAGCCTGAATATTGACGGTTTCAACGGACTCACCAATTACACGTCCAATTGAATCCAACACCTGGCTTGCGGTCTGCAATTGTCCTTTTTTGATGGCTTGATTAAATAGTTTGGTACGCATGTGCTGAAGCCGCGCCAGCATATTTTCGCGATCAGACTTCCAATCTTCATCAACGAGAAGCTTTACTTCAGCCCAATCGCGCCAAGCTGTTGCATCGCTAACTTGTTCGCGCTCGGCGTGTTCATAAACGAGTGCCCTTGCGGATAACCCCTCAAGTTGCCGACGATATAAACGCCGCACACGATCCTCTTTTGCGTTATTGGAGCGGCGTTCGTCTTGAGACATGCTTGATACGACCTTTTCCAAGATCTTAACTGGTAGAAAGGCTTCTAGCCCCTATTGAAGGGGGGCAGGGGTCAAAAATCTGTGTAATGTGGCATTTATGAGTCAAAAAACCGCACCAATAGAGCTTCGCTGGGCTCAAGGCCAAGTATTTTCATGCGAAAAACGCTTCAGAGTCTTAGTAGCAGGTCGTCGTTTCGGCAAATCGTATTTGTCTTGTGTTGAATTGGTGCGTGGAGCGATCAATCGACCTGGGGAGACATTTTTTTATTGTGCTCCGACGTATCGGATGGCAAAAGACATTGCATGGCGAGCATTAAAGAAGCTTGTGCCGAAGGTATGGATTCACAGCAAGAACGAAACTGATTTACGGATCGAGCTAATTAATGGATCCACGATCGAGTTAAAGGGAACGGAGAACGCAATGGCATTGCGGGGGCGCAGTTTGTCTGGGGTGGTATTGGATGAGGCTGCCTTTATGAGTTCGGACGTATGGTTTGAAGTTATCCGGCCTGCTTTAGCGGATAAGGAGGGTTGGGCGTTATTTATTTCAACGCCAGACGGAACAGCTAGTTGGTTTTATGACTTGTGGTGTTATGTCCCGGAGGACGCGACAGGATTATGGGAGAGATGGAGTTATACGACGATTGACGGCGGAAATGTTAGTAAGCATGAAGTTGAGGCAGCTCGCGCCCAGCTTGATACGAGAACATTCCGTCAAGAATTTGAGGCCAGCTTTGAGAACCTTACGGGTCTTGTCGCAATTAGCTTCAGTGATGAGAATATTTCTACAGACGCGAGAGATATAAGTATCCAGCCATTGTTGCTTGGGGTTGACTTTAACGTTGATCCAATGAGTGGTATTTGTGCGGTCAAAGACGGCGATACTTTGTATGTTTTCGACGAGATTATGCTGACTGGCGGTGCAACAACCTGGGATTTTGCCGAGGAAGTTACACGTAGATACGGTGTGGATCGAAGGATTATTGCGTGTCCAGACCCTACGGGTGGGGCCAGAAAGACCTCTGGTATTGGCGTAACGGACCACACGATTTTGCGTCGAAGCGGTTTTACGGTCCAGTCACCCAAAGCGCCATGGAAGATTAGGGACAAGATTACAGCCGTTAATACAGCGTTACTTGATGCTGCTGGGACGCGAAGAACTGTAATTCATCCACGATGTAAGCAGTTAATCAAAGATTTAAGGACGTTGACTTATACACCAAATACGGGGCTACCAAATAAGAATTTAGGAGTGGACCACGCATTTGATGCGTTCGGTTATTTAGTTTTACAACAGTTTAATTTGGCAAAACCGGAGACGATGGGGACTACGTCTTATCGGCTGTACTAAGCGGGTTCTGAGTGTGGCAACATCACTCTGACTTGATCACCAGTGCCAGCCCAAGATATATACGGGCCAATGTCCACTTCTGGCTTTTGAGCGGTGTACCACCTGTAATCACAGCCTGTGCAGTGCCTACGCCGCACAGTTTCATACGGTCCTTCAACTGTTTTTTTAGTCGTAACGACATGCACGCGAAACGATCCGCATTTTGGGCACTTCAAAGTGGTTATTGATTGGCACGAAAGGCTAGAATAGGGCAAAGGCGAGTGCTGTCATGCCCCAAGGCCCTGGAACTTACGGAAACAAAAAAGGCCGTCCTGCCAAAAAGAAAAAGGGATTGTACGCAAACATTGCAGCCAAAAAGAAGCGAATTGCAGCTGGATCTGGCGAGAAGATGAGAAAAGCTGGTGATCCTGGCGCACCGACCGCAAAAGACTTCAAAAAATCTGCTAAAACCGCTAAAAAGCCACCTAAAAAGAAGAAGTAATGGCTGAAAAGAAAAAGCGTAAAAAAGGACCAAACCTTAGTGTGGGCCGGGGTGAAAAACTTCCAGCAAAGAAAGGTGCAGGATTAACTGCAAAAGGCAGGGCTAAATATAATCGAGAAACCGGTTCAAACTTAAAAGCACCTGTTACCGGCAAGCCTAAGACTAAAAAAGAAGCGGCACGCAAGAAATCTTTTTGCGCTCGCAGCAAAAGTTGGACTGGCGAACGGGGCAAAGCTGCTCGAAGAAGATGGGGTTGCAACAACTAATCAATGGTTAAAATAATGACATGACTTACTCCGTTCCAGGGCTCGTTCGGACCCATTTGGTCAGCAGCTCCTATATGGGGAGTGTTGACAGTCCATTTGTCCGAACACGGGCAGTGATTGACCAGATGAAAGGCTGGGAAATCATGAAAGCCGTGGTTTCTGGCACTGAGTATTTACGTGATAATAGCGAAGCATTCTTGCCAATAGAACCACGTGAAGATTATTCCGCGTACTTAGCACGTGTAAATCGTGCTGTTTTTACGCCTTATACCCAACGTTTGATTCGAGCAGCAGCAGGCTTGATTCTGCGTAAGCCAATCAATATTGTTGGCGATCCATATTGGACAGAAGTTTTCAACAAAGACGTTGATGGCTGCGGTTCAGATCTGGATGAGTATGCACGTCGTCTAGTAATTTGTGCGCTGACCTATGGCCATTGCCATACGTTGGTTGACTTTCCCGCTCCAACAGAAGCCCGAAGCCTTGCAGAAGAGCGTGCATTAAACCGTCGTCCATATTGGATTGAGGTTGACCCAACCAAGGTGTATGGCTGGCGTTTGGACCGCGAATCAAATTACGGCAACCTGACGCAAGTGCGTATTGGCGAAAAGGCTGTTGTAGCTGACGGTGAATTTGGAGAAAAGGTCTATGACCAAATCCGTGTCATTGAGCCAGGTCGTTATCGCGTCTATCGGCAAGAAGAGCAGAAGAAAGCGATGCAAGGGAACTTCCCATATCCCTCTTCGTTTGACCAATCAGACGCTACGGCGGAGTTTGAGCTTATTGAGTCTGGGCCGTATTCACTTGATCAAGTCCCCTTGGTCACGATCTACGCGAACAAGACGGACACGATGACAAGTCGTCCACCGTTACTGGATATTGCTCATCTAAACCTTGCTCATTTTCAACGTCAGGCTGACTTGATTCATAGCCTGCATATTGCATCACAGCCGATGCTGGTGCTTGAGGGCTGGGACGATCAGACCAAAGATATGGCGATTAGTGTGAACTATGCGATGGCAACGCAGCCGGGGAACAAGGTTTATTACGTGGAGCCTGCCGCTAGTGCTTTTGAAGCGCAATCTGCGGAGATCCAAGAGTTACAGCAGCAAATGGCGACGTTGGGCATCAGTACGCTTAGCCAGCAAAAATTTGTAGCTGAATCAGCTGACGCACGACGATTAGACCGTATCGACACAAATTCAATGTTGTCGATGGTTTCTATGGACCTGGAGTCAGGTTTGCAAAAGTCTTACAACCTGGCTGCCAATTATTTGGGTATTGAGCCACCTGAAGTGAAGATCAGCCGTGACTTTGATCTTCAACGTCTTATTGGTCAAGACATTACGGCAATGGCTCAGCTATTCCAAGACAATATTATTGATCGCGAAGAGTTCCGCGAGATGTTGGTACAGGGTGAAATTCTGCCTACATCAGCGGAGTCGCAAGATCAGTCAGCAGAGGTACAGTAGGAGCACAACAGCTTCCTACTGTCATGGGACTTCGTTTTGAAGAGATTAATCCTCCTAAAAAAGAGGAATGTCCAATGCCTGCCACAAAAAAAGAAACTAAAAAGGCTAAAAGCAGTAAAGTAGAAGAGTAAATCTACTTTTTCCAATGGAAGAACAAGTCATCCAGGAGACGCCTGTGGCAACTCCTGAACAGCCTGTGGCTGAGACTACGACTTCAACTCCTGCTGTAGACGTTTCTGTTTACGAACAGCAAATTCAAGCATTAAAAATACGTGCCAACGAAGCCGAGGACAAATTCCAAGGCATTAAAGGCAAGCTTGATGATGTCTACAAAAAACAAGACGATCAGCGTAGGAAAACGCTTGAAGACCAAGGTCAATGGAAAGACCTTTGGGAAGAAGCAAACAAAACTGCTCAAGACAAGCAGCAACAAATTGCTGACCTAGAGCGTCAATTGCAAGAGCTTCGAGTTTCAAACGAAAATGCAGCGATGCAAACGTCTGCTTTGTCTGCAATCAGCCAGGCTGGAGCAATTAATGCCCAACAAATGCTGCAATTAGTGCAGAACGGTCTTAAGAAATCTGAAGATGGCAGCGTCAAAGTTCTTGACGGTGGTGTTGAACAAGATTTAGGTGTCTACTTAGCCAAATTAAAAAATCCTGGTTCTGGTTTTGAACATCATTTCAAGCCAAGCACTCAGGCCGGAATGGGGGCTAAGCCATCAACAGGAACTGCTGGGGCTGTAGGCATGGCTAATCCCTACGCAGACGCGACATCGAACTTAACTCAACGTATGATGTTGGAAGAAACTAACCCTGATCTTGCAGCTGTGCTCAAGAGAGAGGCTGGTCAATAGTCCCTGTGGGACACCATGTCAAGTCTGTGACTTGATCCACCGCAAACATTATCCCTAAGTAAGAAATGGCCGCTCCATTTCAGAATTATTCCGGCGGTGTCCTACTTGCGGACATCGTCAAGAGGAATAATCTCAGCACTTATGTGTCTGAGGCCATCAAAGAGCGCAGCTTGTTTATCAAGTCTGGCGCTGTTGTCCGTAACTCACTGCTCGATTCCCGCTCAGGCGGTACTCGCATCCAAGTCCCTGAGTTCAATCCTGTATCCCCAACAGAAGAAATTCTGGACGGAACAGCGACATGGGGCACCGGATCCGGTGGTTACCTGACTCCACAAAAGATTGGAACTGGCACTCAAATTGCAACCATCTGCCATCGCGGTTTCGCGTATGCCGTAGATGACATTGCAGTATTGGCTGCTGGTGAAGATCCAATGCTTCACATCCGCAATCAGCTGGCTGATGCAATCAACAAGCTGAACAGCGCACGCCTGTTCTCACAGCTTGCTGGTTTGTTTGGCACTGCTCTTTCTGCCAACGCACTAGACAAAGGCAAGGCTGCTGCTTCTGGCGCAACTGAAGCCAACTTCCTTAGTGCAACCATGGTTGCTGAAGCACGCTCCAAGCTTGGAGAGCGTGGTGAAGAGTTGGACACTCTGATTGTTCACCCTTCCGTCGCCTACTACCTGTATCAGGTAGGAATGCTGACCTTCTCTACTTCAGCACTAGCCGCTACTGGCGCAGTGACCTGGGGTGGCGGTGGCGTAGGCATTGGCGCTCGCGAAGTTGGTGAGTTCGCAGGGATGAGAGTCGTTACCGACAGTTCAGTGAACACTGTTGCTCCTGGCACTGGTGGTCACCAACGTGAGTTCTACTGCTATCTGATTAAATCAGGCACCATCCTTGAAGGTGTGCAGCAAGAGCTTCGGATTGAGGCTGATCGCAACGTCCTCTCCAAGCAAGACGTGCTTTCTGTGGATTATCACAGCACCTATCACGTGATGGGTACTAAGTGGTCTGACGCTGGTGACAACCCCACCAACGCTCATCTGGCTACCGCTAACAAGTGGGCCGCCACCTATGACATCGATCTGATCCCTATGGTTCAGTTGACTGTCAACTCTCCGCTGGATACCAGCACCATCTGATCTTGATCAGAGCAAAGGCCCTACCATTAGGTGGGGCCACCTTATTATTGTCTTATGGCTGCCACGATCAACGCCACACTCAAAAGTGAGACAGCCAACAGCTTTGTGACGTTGGCGGAGGCAGACGCGTATTTTGAAACCGCCCCAAGCTCAACGCAGTGGGACAACAAACAAGACGACAAGAAAAATCGTGCATTGATTTCAGCTACAGGCTGGATCGACACATTGAATTTCTATGGTGATCGTTGCGATTCAAGCCAAGCCTTAAGTTGGCCCCGCAATAATTATCATGTCGATCGCGTAGAACTGACCTGTTCCGCGATTCCAAACGCAATTAAAAAAGCTACATATCTACTAGCGTTTGAACTGGCTAATGACACGGACGCGATTACAGGGAATACCGGCGATAAGGGGTTATACGAAGAAGTCGAACTCGGAGACCTCAAGGTCAAGTACAACACTGCTAGTCAAGCTACTGGAACTGTCAATAACGTATTCGACGTTTACCCTTGGCTGCAGTCTTATCTTGGTGCTTATTGTCTTGGAGGTTCTGGCTCTTATCAAGTTCGTATGGTGAGGGGTTGAGATGTCACTTGTAGACAGCACTTTTAAGTCAATTCCCAAGGATCTACTGGATGATTGGGGCCAAGACATCACTCTTGTCAAAACGACAACGCCACGCACTTATGATCCAGCAACAGGTGCTGTGACTGGTGCGGACACGTCTGTTGCGTTGAAGGGTTTGATTTCTAATGTTTCAGCAAGAGAAAGCGAAGGTCTTTACCAAACAACTGACATCAAGGTGATTATTGGTGGTGACGAGTTGGGTTCTTACTATCCAACCGAGGCCGACCGTATCCAGTATTCACAAGCTGGTGTGACAAGAGAAGCGAAGATTTTAAATGTGTTGAGTCTTCGGGGCGAAGATCCTTTGCTCCACACGATTGTTGCGAGGCCGCAGTAATGGGAAAACCTTTTAACGAGCTTTTGAAGCTTGGGCAACAACTTGAAAGGCTTGGATCCTCTTTGATTGTGTCTGGCCCTTCAAGAGTTGCAAGAAGAACTATTAAAGAATTGCAGCAAGAAGGACCAAGCTGGACAGGTCGTTTTTCAAATTCATATCAGATTGAAACACCTGATGGCCGTATGTATAAGGGTGATGGCCAGCCTGGAGAGCCAAGACCTATTAACCTTCCTGTCGCTTTATTCTCCGGCCCTCAAAACCTTCGAGCTTCTCTGCCAATTAAAGATCGAGCAGTAACAACAATTTCAAATTTTTCTGAGTATGCAGCTGAAGCAACTGACGTAGTAGAAAGTGTATTTTTTCGTCCAACGGAAGAAGAGCCAACTACAGCACTGGGTCGAAGAAAACTTAGAAGAGGCGATGGCGGTCGCCCCAGAACAGAAAGCAGTTTTGACTCTGAAACAGGAGTAAAGACAGGCACTTCAATGCAACTTCCGTCATATCGCGGAGAGATTGGTGGTGGGCCTCAAGACCGTGAGTCTAGTGCAACAGCTGATCTTGACTGGCTTGCAATGTATGTAGAAGATGGGAGGCTGGACCGCACTGTCAAGCTTGAGATGGATGATTTGTTTACTGAGCTATGAACTACCAAGCAATTCGAGCCGCTATTGAAAGTCCTCTTTTGACGGCTTTTAATAACTTATCGCCAGCGATACCGGTCTTTTTTGACAATATCACCGCTGTCCCAGCAAACACGACCACAGAGTATGTACGAATAAATATTGCTTTTGGCCTGACAACAGAAATTACTATGACTGGCAACGTTGATTACGTGCGGGGAGGCATTGTCATTCGTGTCTACAGCGAAAAAGGTCAAGGCCCTGCAAGAAATCAAACGCTTTTGAATACCGCAGTCACAACGCTTTTAGCATTACCCGCTTCAACGAGGGACGGTTCAGGGGTATATTTGCGCCCCGGCGTCATAAACGGGCCGACTTTGTCAGCAACGGAAGCAAGTCCCCATTTGATGGGACGTATAACAACGTCTTTCGTTGCAGAAGAGCAGGATTAGAATTTTTACTGTTGACACGCTAAGCTGTATGAGTCCGGGTTTCGCCCGTAAGTCCACCATTCTCAGTACCACGAATGGCTACCGTCCTTTCGGGCACCTCTGGCGCCCTTTATTACAAGCCAGCTGGCACATCTGGAACCTTTAAGGCTGCAGATGTCACTATCGGTTCCGATTCCATCAACGTTGGGACGTTCCTCAACTTCAAACCTGGCGATGAGGTTTCTATTGGAACCGGTACAGGAGGCAGCCCAGTGTTGCCTGCTGGTTTAACAGCTACCTGTTTTATAAAAGACTACGTTCCCGGCACAGGGGCGGCAACGTTTTCTGCGTCAGCAGGCGGAACTATCCTTGATCTGACAGATGTCGGAACAGACGGCAGCACTCCTTTTACAATTGCGTTCAAGGATTTTCAAGCAGTTGCAAACGTGCGCTCTTGGAACTTTGAAATAACCCGAGATGAAATCGATGTAACAAGCATCGGCGGCACTTTGGGCCAAAGCGCACCATTCCGAACCTTTATCTCTGGTTTTGCGGATGGCACGGGTTCAGCTGAGGTTTACTTCACTGATGACGACACCGGCATTTCGGCTCGTTTGATTGAAGACGTTACCCAACGCAATCAGGTTGGCGCAACGTTCAAGCTGTATATGGATGCAGTTGTGTCAGGGACTCCTGCCGCAATAAATGATGCAGCTAGCCGTTCCATCCAGATGGAAGCGGTCCTTACTTCTGCAAGTTTCTCAGTAACGCCAGACGATGCTCAGGCGATTTCTATTAACTTCCGTCCAACTGCAGCTCCTACATTCGACTTCGGTAAGAGCTAATAGTCGATTGATGATAAAGAGGCTCCTGACATTGTTAGGGGTCTTTTTAATGCTAGTGTAGTGGCACAATCAGTTTTAACTCATGGCATTACGCGCCATTGATCGTCTTAAAAAAGCCGCAAACCTAGAGGCAACAAAAAGAGTAGTTACTCTTTCAGATAAAACTGAGTTTGAGATGTGGGTTACGCCACTGACGATGGCAGAACGTGAACGCGCTCAAAAACGTGCTGGATCGGATGATGCCAATGCGTTTGCCTTGCAGCTTTTGATTACGAAAGCTAAGGATGAGTTGGGGGAGTCTTTGTTCTTGGCTGGTGAAATTGATGTATTGAAGAACGAAGTAAAGGATAAGGATTTGCAATCCTTGATGCTGGCAATCCTGACTGATGACGAAGAAGAGGCCATCGACCCAAAAGCCTAGAAGCCGAGCTTCAGAAGGACAACTGGCTCATGCTGCAATTTGGTGTCGCCAAAGAGCTTGGCATGAGCTTGTCTGAGGTTCGCACCACAATGACGCAAGAGGAGTTGATTGGTTGGAGCGCCTATTTTGGCGTGA
>Ga0208157_1000593_pt1 | contig 19059 bp, 23 predicted proteins | sample 5_EtaG_FD_184077 | JGI IMG/M metagenome (GOLD analysis project Ga0208157, IMG submission 184077) | Marine viral communities from the Subarctic Pacific Ocean - 5_ETSP_OMZ_AT15132 metaG (SPAdes) (version 2) | ecosystem: Environmental > Aquatic > Marine > Oceanic | place: Pacific Ocean | collected...
CTTTAACAACCTCTGATAAAAATATAGGAATTGGTGCTGAAAGTTTAAGGTATTTAACAACTGGCGAGAATAATATTGCAATTGGTCATCATGCTATAAAAGTTCACACAACTGGTGCTAGAAATATGGCTATCGGTAACCATGCGATGGATGATACTGATGCTGGTTCAAACTCTCTAGGTTCTAATGATAATATGTTCATAGGTTATGATGCAGGTGGAGGAACTTGGGCAGACGTAGCCTCAACTAATAATATTGGTATTGGTAACTATACTATGGATGCTTCTATGAATGGAGCATTAAGAAACATTGCTCTTGGGTGGGCAGCTTTAACTTCTCTAACTCAAGGTGATGATGTTGTAGCATTAGGATTTTCTGCAGGTGCGTCTATAACTACTGGACATACGAGTGTGCTTATAGGTTCTAATACAGGAGATGCTTTAACTACAGGATATGCTAATACTGCAGTAGGATACAACGCTTTAACTACTGAAGATGCAGGACTTGGCTCGGTTGCAGTTGGATATCAAGCATTGCAAAATCAAAATGTTGATGGAGATAGTGGGAATGTTGCAGTCGGTTCTAATGCGGGTAATGCATCAACAACAGCACAACATAACACATATTTAGGATTTAGAGCAGGAGCAACTCACACAACTGGTGCTAGGAATATTGCTATTGGTTCTCAAGCAATGAATGATACAGATGCTGGTAGTAATTCTTTAGACTCTTATGATAATATATTTGTAGGCTATAACTCAGGCGGTGGAACTTGGGGAAATTCTGATAGAACAAGAGGTAATGTTGCTATTGGTAATTATACAATGGATGGGGCATTAGACGATGCTAGATATAATACAGCAGTTGGTCATAATGCTTTAAGTGCTTTAACTAGTGGAGACTCAAATGTTGCAATAGGTAAAGACTCATTTCGTGATTTAAGTAGTGGTTCAGCTAATGTAGCAATCGGACTTAGTGCAGGAATGCAACAAACATCTGGTTCAGGTAGTGTTAATATTGGGTATCTTGCTGGGTATGTAGATTCATCAAGTAATAATGTTATAATTGGTTCGGCGGCTTTTGATGCATCTAATAATTCAAGTTCAGGTAACAATGTTATTATTGGAAATGAAGCATCAAGAGGAATTAATAATGCAAATTCAACTGATAATGTTATCATTGGTCGTGGAGCTGGAACTGGGGGAACTGCTGAGTTTACTGAAAATATTGCGATTGGCTCTTATGCTTTAGATGCTACTGCTGGTAATGCAACTACTGGTATAATAGCAATAGGTCACTCTGCACTTGGTGCTTTGACTTCAGGTTCTGGTAACACAGCAATTGGGTATCAAGTTGGGCAAACACTTTCAACTGGTAATAACAATACTTTTTTAGGGTATCAAACTGGAAAAAGTGTAACTCATTCTAATAATGTAGCAATAGGAACTGTAGCTTTTGATACTGCTAGTTCAGCAGAAGATTCAGTAATAATTGGTTATTCTGCAGGAACAAACATTACTACAGGAGATGGAAATGTAGTACTTGGACACGAGGCATCAAGCACTTTAACAACTGGTTCAAGTAATACAACAATTGGAAAAGGTGCTAATGTAAGTGCTAGTGGAGCAACTGGTCAAATAGCTATTGGTACAAGTGTTGCTTGTACTGGTGACAATACAATAACTGTTGGTATTGGTGCTAATACAGCATCATTGGGATTAGATGGTTCAGATGAAAGTTGGGCAGCAGCTAGTTCAGATGAAAGATTAAAAGAAAATATTGAATCATCTTCTGCTGGATTAAATGTAATAAACGATTTAAGACCAGTTACTTATAATTGGAAAAAAGCTAAAGATGTGCAAAAAGATTTGCCACAATATAAAGACTCAGATGAGCCAGTATTAGGAACTGAATATGGTGAACAACTACACGGATTTATTGCTCAAGAAGTTAAAGAAGTAATAGATAATCACGATGAATTAAAAGATGGTTTTAAAATGTGGAAATTAAAAGATGATGGCACACAAACAGTTGCAAGTGGCAATTTAATTCCAATCTTAGTAAAGGCAGTTCAAGAGTTATCTGCAAGAGTAAAAGAATTAGAATCAAAGTAGATTTTAACTAACAAACAAAGGAGCTAAATAATGGCTAAAAAAGAAAAAGAACAAAAGCCTGTTTTAACTTTCGATGACAAAGAGTACGTAATCGAGGATATGACAGATGAACAAAAAGCATTGCTTAACCACATTAATGACTTACAGAATAAGATGAACTCAATGCAGTTTAACTTAGACCAGTTAAGTGTTGGTAAGGATGCGTTCATAAGTAAACTTCGAGAAGCTCTTGAAGAAAAACCTGAAGCAGAGGAATCTGAAGAGTAGGTTATGATTATAAGGAAGTGTAGTCAAGGTCATCGAATTAGGTTACATCGTAACACGACTCCTAATGCTGTACGTACTAAAACGTATGCTGATGGGACTGTCGAGACTTTGACTTACCCTTCTAGTGGCTATGATTACTTTGTTGAGATTGATGGTGAGGTTGTAAAGCGTTCTGATAGTTTTAAAAATATAGAGGAATACTACGTATCTAAATGTGAAGATAATTGCGAATATAGTCACGGAAGAATAATAGTAGGTAAACATCAAATAATAGGTGGTATTGCTACGTTACAATCTGAGTTTCCTGATGAATCAAATACTAAAGCAGAAATAAAAGCGTGGTACGATATGAGAAGTATTACGTATAGTGATAGCGAAACTAAAGCAGAATTGTTATCAAGAATTGTAGAAAACTTTGGTGCAAAACATATAAAGAAATGACATTAGCAGAAATATATAGCAAACAAAATAATCTTGAAAAAAAAGAAGAACAACCTTCTTCTAAAAAAGAATTGGTTATACATATGCCAGAAGTAGCAATGCTTATTAAACATTTAGATTTATTATATACTAAAATGTTAATGCAAGATGAAAACAAAGAAGTTAGTTGGTTTAATAATGGACAAGGAATTAAACAATCAGAAAGTGTTAATTAAATGAAAAATCCTTTAGCAACATTTTATTCATGGCAAGTTAGTTCAGGAGCATTAGATGGGTGGACATCCTATCATTTAGCAGCTGGATTATTTATAGCAAAAGTAGCACAATGGTTAGGTGCATCAGATTTATGGGCGGTCTTATGGGTACTTATAATAGGTATTGCGTGGGAAATATTTGAAGTGTACGTTGAAGGTACAGAAGAAACATATGGTACAAAACAAAGATGGGCAATTAATACTGCATCAGATATATTTGTTGAAGTAGCAGCTGCTTGGTGGATGGTATTGTGAAAAAAGATTATTCAGACATAATGAAAATAATAATTTTTATGGGATTGTTTTTTTTACTCTTTATATTTATGGCTTGTGATAGTGGATGGTCAATAGTTGGATATGAGGTATGAGTGATGAGAAAACGTACAGGTCGGTCGGTATGGCAAAGATTGATGATAACTTTCGTATCAGTCTTAACATTAAGTGGCTTGGTCAAATTATTGTCGGAGTTAGTATTATTGTCATGGGATACTTACGTATTGAAAACAGAATTGGCGAACTTGAACGAAGAGTTGAACTTGCTGATACCAACATTGAAGACCTTGTAAGTAAGCACATAGAAGAAGAAGATAAAAAAATAACACAAATGCAAGAACAATTAGAATGGTATCAAACAGAATTAAATTTAAACCCTTTAAGTTGGGGAAAGAAAAAAAGGAAAAGAAAGTAATCTTAACTGAAGATGACTTTAATCATAACTATTTTATTAACAGGGAACTACGAAGAGTCCGATGAAAAAAATCCCATATTATTGCATATTTTGTAATAAACCAAAAGGGGAAATATATCTTGGAGTCTGCGAAAAGTGTATTAAACAAGAAAAAGAATAATAATGAACTTCATGGAGATTTACAGCGAAGCGGGTATGATAGGTGTCGTAGGGGCTTTATTAGTGTACTTAGTATACTCAATGAGCAAAAGAGGAAACGAGCAAGCCAACGCAATAGAAGAACTAAAGATAGAAAACAAGGGACAGAGTGAAACACTTGAAAATATGGAAGGTATGGTTATAAAATTAATAGATAGATGGAATAAGTCTGATGAAAAATTAGATAGAAAATTTGATGACTTAACCAAAGAAATAAACGACTTAGATAATCAGGTATCTGAAATCAAAGGAGTTATAAGCAGATTAAACGGAAAACACTAATGAAATTAAATACAAATATATCAATAGAAAACATTATAACAATCATTGCTTTAATTTGTTCTGTAACATTAGCATTTGGATTTATGAAATATGATGTTGATTTATTAAAAGAAGAATTAGAATTAAAAGCAGATAAGAGAGAAGTAATTGCCGATAGGGAACTTATTGCTTATAAACTTGATGTAATTATGCAAGATATTGCAGAAATAAAAGAAACACTAAAGGAGAATAAATAATGGAATGGTTATCGTTAAGTAACGCAGCATATTTGGCTGCTATTTTAATTGGTGGTTACATGAGTGTAGTTGCTGTAAAGTGGAGACCTATCTTAAAAGAATTTAAAGAAGTAGCTGAAAGATATAATGAAGCTATGAAAGATGGTAAACTTAGTGCAAAAGAAAAGCAAGAGATTGCAAAAGAATGTATGGACATCTTATCTGTAGCAATTAGAATGGTATGGGGTAAATAATGCCTTCACAAAAAGCTAAGAAAGAAAAGAAAAAAGAAGAACCTGTAATCGAAGTTGATGAAACAATGATACTTGTTTTAGATAAACTAAGTGAACTAGAAGAAAGACTACAAAAAGTAGAAAGTCGAATGGGATTATAATGGCTCGTAAACAAGGTAATATGCCTGCTAAAAATAAAAAGAACTTTCGGTCCACTAAATCTGGAGCTGGAATGACACGAGCAGGTGTAGCAGCTTATAGACGAATGAACCCAGGTTCTAAGTTAAAGACAGCAGTAACTGGTAAAGTAAAAGCTGGTAGTAAGTCAGCAAAACGAAGAAGTAGTTATTGCAGTAGGTCAGCAGGTCAAATGAAAATGCATAACATTAGTTGTTCAAAAACTCCTGATAAAAGGATTTGTGCAGCTAGAAGAAGATGGAAGTGTTAATATGTCAAAAAAAGATGCGTGTTATTTTAAAGTAAAAGCAAGATACAAAGTATGGCCTTCAGCATATGCTTCAGGAGCATTAAGTAAATGCAGAAAAGTTGGAGCAGCTAATTGGGGTAACTCTAGTAAAAAAGGTAAAAAGTGATGAATAAAAAAGTAAAAGCACCAAAAGGTTATCATTGGATGAAATCTGGTAGAGGTGTAAAATTAATGAAAAATCCAAGAGGTGGATACAAAGCACATAAAGGTGCTAGTCTTACTGCTTCATTTAAAGTACAAATGATTCCTCATAGAAAAAAGAAGTAATGGCTAAAGAAGGATTAAGAAAATGGTTTTCTCGCAATCAAGGTAAAGGTTGGGTAGATTGTAAAACTGGAAAACCATGCGGAAGACGTAAAGGTGAAAAACGAAAATCATACCCAGCTTGTAGACCTACAATGGCTCAATGTACATCTGCAATGAAAAAGAAAACGAGCAGTAAACGAATAAGTTGGAAATAGGAATATATTATGAAAAAAGGTAAAAAAAGTAAACGATGTGGATTTGGAAAAGTTTATGATATGAAAACAAAAGCGTGTCGTAAATTAACTAGTGCAGAAAAAGAAAGAATGTCAAAAGCAGGTATTAAAGGTTATGTAGCAGGTGGAGCTGCCGGTGCAAAAGCAACTAAATCAGGTTTAGGAGCAATTGGAGCAGGATTAGTAGGTGCTTATGGAAATAGAGCTATGGCTAAGAAAAAAATAAGTAAAGGAAAATAATGTCTGACGTTATAGGATTAGCAGATGTATCTAGTAAAGATACAGGTCGTGGTAGTTCTTTAAAGACTGGTGGAATGCGCAGAACATATAATAAAAGGAAAAAAAAGATGCCAAGTGCAGAAAAATGTAAAATGGGATGGAAAAAGATGGGATACAAAAGCATGAGTGATTGTATGTCATATGGTAAGAAAAAAGTTGGTGACTTAGATAAAGATGGGAAGATGTCTTCTTATGAAAGTAAAAGGTCAGCAGCTATACAAAAAGCAATGAAAGGAAGAAAGTAATGCCAAGTAAAGCAAAGTGCAAAGTAGGTTGGAAAGCTATGGGTTATAAATCTATGTCCGATTGTGCAAGTTATGGTAAAAAGAAAATGACTCAAAAACCAGATACTAGTGTTAAAGAAGAAGGTGCTAAAAGAGGAAAAGATAGAGCTATAGCTGCTAACTCAAGAATGAAAAAAAGATTAGCTAAAAACAGAAGTTCATATTAATGAAAATAGATATAGACTTATTTGCAGACGATACAGGCTTTGGTGACACAGTCGGTAGAGCAATCAATGTAGTTACTAGAGGAAAAATAAAGGAGTGTGGAGGATGCAAGAAAAGAAAAGCGTTACTAAACAGGATGATACCTTACAGGAAATAGCAAGAGGTGGAGGTCGCATATCTGGAAAAGAAGGCGGTCTTAGATTAGATGTTTTTAAACATGATGAAATAGCATATGTTAATGGTACAGACTTTAGTGAAGAAGATTGTGCTGTTTGCGAACTTCCTGAAAATGCTCAAAGATATATAGTAGAAGATATAGAATACGAAGACTCTAGAGGCAGATAGTGCCTAAACAAACTTTTAAAATAGAAAGTTTTCATGGAGGACTTAATAGTAATTCTGACCCTAGAGATATAAGAGATGATGAATCTGCTTCTTTAAAAGATGTTGCAATAGATTCTGTTGGCAAAATAAAGACACTAGGTAGTGTAGACAGTGGAGTTAATGATTCTAATACAGTTGCTATTATTAAAAATAGAGGTTTGTTTACTATGTCTAGCGATAGACAATTAGATGGAGGAGTTGCAGATGAAACACTTATATTTTTATATGATGATGGTGGAGACAGTATAGATGTAAAAGATAGTGAAGGGTGGGATACTGCTAAAATAAATATGGGTGGTAATACAATTCCAATTTATTATACTGCTGATGGAGTTGTAAGAGTTTCTGATATAGCTTTAGTACAAAATAGTCAATGGTTTGGATATATATCTGGTCAAAAATTTAATGGATTAAATGCAATATCTCATCCAACTGATGCTGATATTGGATGGTATAACGTAGAACAATCACTAACAACTCCAACATCAGGTCATTGTTTAATATCGACTCCAATTGTAGGAACTGATAGCGATGGAATATTTTCTGACAACGCTGAGTATAAAGGCAATGTTATAAATGATGGTGGAAGTGGCGATGTAGTAGACCATAGCGCAGTTAATCTTAGAGTTGGCGTTCAATTTAATGAAATAATAGCTCAAACTCATTTAGATATTGATTCATACTTAAGAGTAACTAATCCTTTAGGAAACTCTACTGATATATATCCTTGTATGGGTTTAAATACTACTAAAATAGTAGGTTCAAATGCATCTGAAGATAATGCTAGAATACAATGGAGTGGATTAGCTGTTCAATCTGGAGAAAATGATTGTTTTATATTATCAATGTATATTCAAGATGATGCTGATGGTTTTGATAAATTAGAAAGTATTGCTATAACAATTACTCCATCTAGTGGAGGTAGTGTTATTTGGAGATTTAGCAAGCAACAATTAAAACCTGATATGTGGAATTTACTAGTTTGTGCATCAGATAATATTAGTCAAGGTAGTGATAATTTTCCATTTTCAAGTGATGTTCAAGCAATAAGTTTACTTGTTTATGACAATGCATCATCTGGTGGAGCTGCTCATAAAATGGATTATTATATAAGTGCAGTCGTATTAGCGACTTTTCAATCTCTTACTGCTTTTACTCCAACTAGTTATGAATTTCATCATACATATGTATATGATGTAGAAAATAAACAGGAATCATTACCATTTAAATTTAATAATATTAGTAGTGATGGAACACCTGATGATGTTAATGCTATTAATGTAGTAGGTTCGTCTGTATTATTTAATTTTGATACATATATATGTAGTCATAATACAGATGCAAGCGCATATGGTTTAAATAAAAGAATAAGTGGTTCTAGATTATATTACAAAAAAGAAGAGAATGATAATTACTTTCTTATTGGTGAATTAGATTTTGTTGATAAAGGATTTAAATTTTTACCAGAAGCAGATACTCTTTCATATACAATGACTAATACAACAGATACTACTGCTCCAATATTAAGTAAAACTGCCTTAATAAAAGCAATATCTCCAGAAACTGCAAATACAATAGATACATTTAAAACTATAAATGGTTTTTCTACAGAAGTAAAATCATTAGATGCTAAATATAAAACTGCTGTAGTACATGGTAGAAGAGTATATATAGGTAATATTAAAAGACCTGATGGTAAAACACATCCTGATAGAATTATTAAAAGTCAGGTAAATAGATTTGATACATTTCCAGAAGGAATGGGTTCAGTAGATGTAGTAATAAGAGATGGAGAAAGTATTGTTAAATTAGAAGCATATGCAGATAGAATACTTCAATTCAAACAACATAGTTTATATATAATTAATGTTTCAGAAAGTGTAGACTTTTTAGAAGATACATTTAGAAATAAAGGATGCGCATTTGATTATCATGTTGTAAGAACAGATATGGGAGTTGCTTGGTTTAATGACCATGGTTGTTATTTATATAATGGTAGAAACGTAATAGACTTACTTGAAAAACAAAAAATTAGGTCTATAAGTGAAGAAGATTGGTCTTTATTTGTAAAATATGGAACTGATGATTTAGATATGAGTAGTGCAATGATAGGATATGTTCCTAAAAAGAAACACCTAATAATTAAAAATGAAAACAATGATATATATTTATATGATTTTGTTTTACAAGCATGGACAACTGGAATTGGAAAAATAACAGAATCAACGGCAATGACAAACTTTGCATTAGATGGAGACCAAAATTTATTTTATATAGACAACACAACAACTGTTAGAAAAACTTGGCAAACATCTGCTCAATCATCAACTGGGTTTGAATACATAACTTCAGACATTGATTTTGGACAACCAGCTGTAAGAAAAAAAGTTTATAAAGTATATGTAACTTATAAATCAGGAGCTACAACTAATGTGCAAGTTGATTATGATGTTAATGGAGGAACTACATTTCCATATGATTTTGCTAATGGTGATAATTTTACAAGTAATGAATTAGCAAACGCTAGTGGTTGGCAAGTAGCTGAATTAAAACCAGACAATTCAACTGAATCTAATAATATAAAATCTTTTCAATTAAGATTTGCAACAGATGGAACTGTACCATCTGGATTTGAAATAAATGATATAACAATTGTATATAGATTAAAGAATGTTAAGTAATGGGATTAACTAGAGAAGAACGACAATTACTACATCAAAAGTCTAAACAACCTACATTTGGTAGTGGTAAACCTGATAGCAATCAAGGTAATGAAGGTGACATAGCATATAGACAAGTAGAAGATTCTGGATTAGTTCAGTATGTAAAACAGAATGGAAGTTGGGTAGCAGTAGGTTCGCAAGGCGATATGCCTGAAACTAGAGATGTAACTAGGACTGTATCTAGTGGAGGTGGAGGAGTAGGTTCTCATAATCATGGTGAATTTATTAAAAAAGATGGTAGTGTTGCATACACAGGCAATCAATCATTTGGAAGTAATAATATAACTAATGTAGGTACTTTAGATGTAGATGGAGCAACTACTTTAGACCAAGTTACAATTAATACTACTGATGGTGCTTTTGCAGTTAGTGGAGCAAATCCTATAAATCTTACCACAACTGGAGTTAATAAAATTACTTTAACATCTGGAAACGATATAGATATTGCACCAACAGGTGATTTAGATATTGATGCTAATAATATGACTGTAGATACTTTAAGAGAATATGTTGGAACTATTGCTTCTGATTATACTGTTGTTGGTTCTGCAAATATGAATATAGCCGCAACTGGTGGTAATGCTAATAAAATATTAATTACAAATACAAATAATCATGGTTCTTCTTTTACAGGATTGCATTTAAAAACAGATTCAGGTGGAGCTAGTTCAGGTTATAATAGAATATTAATAGAATGCGATAATATAGCTTCTAAAGGAGCAGACTATGGAGTTGATATAAGAAGTGAAAATAATATAAGAATTAGAGCAGAAAATGCTAACAATGGTAATGCTACAGGATTATTAATGAGAGCTACAGGACCTATTGATATAGGAGTCGCTTCTTCTATTACTCCACATACTTCTAATAATCGTGTAAAAGTTCATGGAATTTTTGAAACTGGAACACTTTGGAGAGATAGTAATGCTCCAATTGTTATGGATAAGGGAACAATAGAAGCTGGTGAAACTTTAGGAAATAGCACAACTGGTGAGTACACAAAATTTGAAGCAATAGATACTCAAAAGTTAATGAGAAACTTTACTTATACTTTTAAACAACTTAATGTAACTAATGGAACTACAGTTACTTTATTAGCAAGTGCTAGTTTAGAAAATACAGTTGGTACTACATATAGAGTTATAGTTGGAGCTTATACTGGTGGAAATGAGTTAATAAATTCAGTATACGCAATAAGATTAAATAGTGGAACATATAAAATAGCAGATTTAGCAAAAATAACAGATTTTGGTAGTGGTTCAGATTTTGGAACTATAGCAGTAGTTACTGGAGTTGGAATAACTTGGAATAATAATACTGGTTCGACAGTCCATGTTTATGCAACAATTCAACGAATAGCAGAGTCTAGTGATTATTCATAATATCATATTGGAACAGAACAATTTGTTTATTAAATTAAATAGTAAAAGTATATAGTAGATATGGCAACAGCAAAGCAAATAAAATCAGCGATTAGGTCTCAATCATCTGCTCAAAGAGGAATGATGTCATCATTAGCAGACGTTAGTAGTTCTTTATTATCAGCTCAAGAGTCATCTAAAATGTTTGATATTAAACAACAACAAAAAGAAAGTATGTATAATTTTGCTTATTCTGGATTAGAATTAGCTGAAACAATATCGGGTGGTATACAACAAAAAAGAGAAACTGCTCAAGGTGTAGAAAGATTTAAAGAAGCATTACCATCTGATTTAAGAAAAGATTTTAGAATGGAAAAGACAAGTTTGTCTGATGTATTAAAAGGTAAAAAAGGTTCTTTAACATCTTATTTAACTGGTAAGGAAGAATACTTTTTAGGAGATAAATCTATAGGTAGTCAGTATGATGTATCTGCTAGGGGTGATGAAATATTTTCAAAAAAACTTGCTAAGAATTTATTAGATATGACAGAAGGTGAATCATTAATGGATAGACCTACACCTACATTACCATCAATGCAAGAAGGTTATGGAACAATTAATATGAATAAACTAGGTAAATTCATTATGAAACCATCTACTATGCAAGTAAATCAAGAAACTCAACCGAACCCTGAATTATTTGGAGAAGCTGAAGATATTGATATTCCACAAAATATTTTAGATTTATATAGTTAAGGATTAATATGAGTTTATTAGCTACACTTTCATTTGCATTATCAGCTAGTCAAGAATACGGAAGAGCTAGAAGTGCTAGAGAACAAGGTAGAACTCAAATGGGTTTTTATAAAGATGCTTTATCTTCTTTAGGGCAAGCAGAGCAATCATTAAATCAATCACTTCAATCTAGTTTACAATTGCCTACATTAGAAGCAAGAAGGTCTTCTGAAAAACTTTCTGAATCTGGACAAAGAGCATTAGAACAAACTAGAAAATCTCAACAACAAATTAGTGAGGCATCTGGATTCGCAGGTCAATCTATAGATATGGATAGAACAAAAGATATAAGAAAAGGTTTTACAAGTAAAGTAGAAGACTTAGATATATCTTTAGGTAAAAGCCTTGCAGATGTTTTATCTAACTTTGAACAACAAAAATTTGAAATGCAATCACAAAGACAACAATTAGAAATGCAAAAACGATTAGCAGGACAACAAGCAAATACTAAATACTTTGGAATCATTGGATAAGATATGTCTCAAGCATTACAATCATTAAACGCAATACTTAAATATAAACAAGAACGAGAACGTCAAAAAATAGATAAGTCTTTAGCAATGCTTGATATGGGTAGAAGACTTCAACAAGAAGAAAGAGAAGCTGCTTTTCAATCTCAAACTATGTCATTAAGAGATGCTCAAGAAAGAAGAGCAACAGCAGCTGAAAAAGCAAGTATTCAAGAACAAGAACAAAATTTAAGAATACGAAATCTTCAAGAAAGAAAATTAAATGTAGAAATAGATGAATTAAATAAAGCAGTAGTTTCTGGTGAAGTTGATAAAAAAAGAGAATTAAGTATACAAATATTAGAAGAAGATTTAAAACAAGAAAAATTACAAACAGAAGTTGCAATATCTGAAAAAGCAGAAAAAGCATTTGATGAATATAAATTTGTTGTTGAGTCTGATTACTTTAATAAAACTGAAAATATAATAAATAATTTTCAACAACAAAAAATTATACCATCTGTAGTTTTTTCAAAAATACAAACATCTTTAGCTAATCAAGATTTTGAAATAGACAAAGTAAGAGATAATATTTTACAAACAGTAGAAGGAGATGAAAAAAAATATTTAAATAAATTAATTGGGAAAAATAGTAAATATGGAGATGCTTTATTAGTCGGTATACACAGTTCTGAACTCTTAACTTCAAAAGGTTTAAAAGATAATAAATTTATTATGGATGCTTTAGATAATATATCTGGTTCTATCGCAAACGATTCTGATTTATTGCAATTAGCTGCTAATCTAGGTATTGATTCAGATGGATTAAGAAAAAATTTATTAGCTGTTCAACAAATACAAAATGAAAAACAAAGAATTGATAATAGTATATTTACTGGTGAAATACAAGAAGCTATTGATAACATAGCTAGGAATGATGTTAATAAAGAAATAAATGAATTAGCAAGAGAAGTAGCAGAACGTAAAGGTTTAGATTTTATATCTTACGACCAAAGACAAAAACTATTAGAAGAAGGTTTTTCAGAAGAAGAGATAGATAACTAATATGCCTAGTGAAGCAGTAAAAAAAGCTCTAGAAAGAATAAGAAGAGAAGAGCAACAAAACTCACAAAATCCTAAATTTATAAATGCATATAATTTAGATGAAAAAAGTGAACCTATAGATAAGTTTGCAAACTCTCCGTTATTTAACCAAGAACCATTACAACCAAGAGCTGAAGAAGGAGATGCATTAGGATTATTAAAAAATGCAGGTAAATCATTATATTCTGGTTTATATCAGTTTGGAGATTCTGCATTACTTGGTCTTCCTAGTTTAGCAGAAGCAGGTGCTGAGAGATACTTAGGCTTTGATTTAGGAGCAGAAGACTTAGCTGAACAATTTAGAGAAGAAAGTACATTGGCTAAAGTTTCAGGTGGATTAGGAACTGGTTTAGGTTATTTATACGGAGCACCAATGAAATTAGGTTTAAAAGCTGCTACTAAATTAGGTGTACCTCAATTTTTTATAAATAGATTTGGAAAACAAACTTTAAAATCTGCAACTAAACGAGCTTCAAAAGTTCAAGGAGCAAAAGGATTAGATAAAAAAATAGTAACTGATTTTAGTAATAAACTAAAAGGTGAATCTACAAAATTTTTATCTAAAAGTGAAACTACAGATAAATTATTTAGACAATCATTTGGTAAAAATATAAATGATTACATAGCTAAAGGGATGTCTTCTGGTAGAATAACAAAAGACCAAGCAACAATCATTCATAATATGAAAAAAGCAGCTATGGAAAAAGGAGTACCAATTAATACATTGCAAGACTTAGCAAGGGTAACATATGGAACTCAAAGTACAATGGGTAGAATACTTCCAGAATTAATACTAGATGCAACTGTTTTCGCTGGAGCTGATGTAATGCTTGATTTAAGTTTACAAGCAAAAGAAAAAGTTAAAGAAGGTAAAGACCCATTAGCTCCTACTGAATACGATTGGGGAAGAGTCGGATTTGAAGCACTTTATGGATTTGCAGCTGGTACTGCAATGAATGTTGCTACTGCTCCTTTTAAACCATTGGCTAAAATGTCTGAATCAAGAAAAGATTTCATATCTGGAGTTAAAGGATATCTTGGCAAAAATACATATAAGAATAAAGACTTAACGTATCTTAGTAAACAATTAGTTAGAAGAGCAGATAGAAATGCAGATAATGGTTTTTCTACTAGGTTAACTAAAGATGGTAAATATATTAATCTTAAAAGGTCAGGAAACCAAGAACTTGCTTATAAGAATGTTGAAAGAGAATTAAGAAGAGATTTTGGAGAAAATGCAGAAAAAGAAGCATCCAAATGGTTAATGAGTTCTAATAGAGAATATTCTAGTGCTATTATAAAAGAATCTGGTAAAGAAGCATGGGCAAATTATAAAGCTATATGGCCTAAAATGGCAATGGGTGGAGCAGCTATGGGTGGTACTCAACTTGTTCGTTCTCTTATTGAAACAGAAGGTGAAACTATAGGTGACCCTACAGATTATATTTCTACATTATTAATAGGTGCCTTTACTCAAAGGAGAGGAGTTGGCAAATTAGATATTGGTGGCAAAATAGAAAAACTTAGAAATGGTTTAGAAGAGTTTGGAGTTCCAGTTCAGAATACTTCATTTGCAAATTCGTTTTCAAAAGGTAATGAACGATTTGGTGTTGGCATAGTAAGAGACAATCCAGAATTAACATCATATTTAAAAGAACAAAGAATAGTTAGTGATGATGACATTACAATTACTAATGATATATTAGGGCCAGATGAACAAACATTTTTAGATTTAGAAACAATTCCAAATATGGGTGTAGACCCAACAAATGGAAAATTAGAAGCTCTTTATCAATTACTAGGTGAAGATTTTAAGCATGTAAAACAAGCTGCTCAAATATCTAAAACTCAAGCAGATGAAATAGTTAATATATTAGATAGACAAGGTTTTAAAACTGCTGAAGATATTAATAAAGCATTTGAAGATAGGGTTATTGAATCAACAAAAGGTATAGAACAAAATATAACAGGCGTATTAGAGAATATTAACGCTGCTAATTTAGATGATTTTCAAATTCAATCTGGTAAGAGAGGTGATAAAACTGTACTTATTGTAGGTAAGGATTTTAAAGCATCTCCAGACTTATTAAAAAAAGCTCGTAATGGCGACTTTAAAGAATGGTTAAATGGTAAGCAAGGTCAAGAAGCAGAGCAAGAATTGCTAGATATGTTTGATAGTTTAGAAATGGTCGCTGAAGTAGCAAAAGGATTGGGCAATGCAAAAACTCACAAAGAAACAGTTAAAACTATTGTATCTGAAGAAAGTTTAGAAAGTGTTTATAATATTGTAAGAGATTCTGAAAGGTCAATAAACGATTCTAATAAAAATTTTGATGGTAGAAAAGAATTTACATTTACAGATGTAGAATCATATATCATACCTATGATTAAAAATAAAGGTAATAATACTACTAAAAAAATCATGGATATATTTGACCTTAATAGAACAGATGATAAACTAGAAAGTTTTTTAAGTGATGTAGGAATATTACATAATGGAGAAATCATAGATGATTACTCTAAAGTACAATCAACAGATGAAGCAAAAGCATTAGAATTAGGTAAGATTCATGGTATTATTAGAGCAATGGGTAAATATAACATTACAGAAACTGCATCAGGTAATACTAAAATAGACCCTGATAAAATAAAAAGTCTTAAATATCATTTAGATAAATTAGGTTTTAATGTAGATACTTTTAATAGACCTAATTTGCAATTTATGTATGATATGGTAGTTGCAGATATTAATAGAACAAGATTAAATAATTCTATTATAAGTAATGCTGATGTTGCTTTTGTTATAGAGCAATCTGGTATTGAACTATTTAGTAGACCTGGACTTATGTCAGACAAAGGTATTAGAGGTTTTCAATTAGTTAAATTATATATACCTAGTAATCCAAAATTAGAAGACAAGTATAATCAAAAATTAGATAATTTAAATGACGAATCAGATGGATTAGTTCAAGTAGTTAATGAACCTATATTAGTAAAAGAAGAAACTGCTTTACTATTACAAGATAGATTTGATTCGATTTATTCTGGTGAAAATAAATTAGAACAAAATATTAAATTAACAGAATTATTTGATGTAATGAGAAATACATCTTTAGATAATGTTCGTAATCAAATGAAAGAATACTTACAAAATTACGGAGATGAAGCTCAATCAAATATATTAAGTATGTTAAAAAGACAAGGTATTATAAAAAGAAATACAGATGGTTCTTTAAACCTTGTAGCAGATGATACAAACATTCTTCAATTTGAAGAAGGAATGCGAGACATTCAAAAATTTATAGACAAAAAAGGTTTTACCGATGCTTTTGTACAGAATCAAATAATAAAAAGAAAAAAAGAAGCATTAGATAGATTGTATGTTGGCGATGCTAGTGATGTAATTAAAAATCCATCATTAGGATTAGATGGTTTTTACAAAAGATATAGTTTTAAAGTATTGAATACAAAAACTAATAAGTTTGAAAATGTAAACTATTCTGGCAGAGATTCAGAAAGTCTGAGAGAAACATTTGACAAATTAATACTTGATAAAGATGGTAATATTACTCAAACAACAATTAAACGAGTAGCAAGTTCTATTGTTTCAAAAGGAACAGATTTTAAAGATTTAAATAAAGAACAAAAAAGCAAAATAATACAAGATATAAATCAAGTTGTATTTGGAGCAAAAGATAAAGTAACTGTTCCAAAAATTAGTTATGTTGATGGTAATATTTTATTTGAAGACCAAAAACAAATTATACAAAACAATCCAGTTCATCGTTATTTAAACAATTTAGGAATACAATATTCATTTTTTGATAACAATGTATTGTTAAAAGAAACTGACCAATCAGGAGTTATGGTTGAAAGAACTTATAACATATTACAAACAAAAGAAGTTCCTGATAATCTTCGTGATAAAATATTAAGAGTACGTAATAATGTTCAAACTACTTTAGCAGGATTAACATTTGGACAGCATAAAGCTGGATTAAGTTTTGATTATAATAAAGTAAAACGAGGTGATGGAGATATAATATTAGATGACAATGGAATAGCTCCAAATGAAATTGGTATTAAGAAGTTAGATATATTTGATGGTATGGATAGTATTGCTATTAGGACTGTGGATGCTAGAAAAATAGTAGATGATTTTAATAGATTTTATGATGAACATTCTGGTAAGGTAAGTATTAATACTAAAAAAGTATTAGATAGTATAAAAAATGAGTTTGATAAAACAGAAGATAAAAATTTCTATGATGATAATAAAGTAGAATTAGCAGCTAGATTTTTAGTATTTGAAGTGTCATTTAAAAGTAAAACTAATGATTTATTTTATAGAGTATTAGATGAAACAAGTCCAAAAGAAGTTGGTAAATATATTAAAAGAATTAAGTTAGTAACTACAAAGAATTTTGTAAGACCAACAGATATTTATTTAAGGTCTGTATTACAAGCAAGAACAACTCTAACTACTAAAGGTGAGGTAGATGCTCCATCTGAATTAATTAAGAAAAGACTTAGAAAAAAATCTCACAATATTGCAATTTGGGATGACGATAAAGAAACAATGTCTCAAATCGTAAAAGATTTACAAGACGAGTTTCCAGATGAAATAGGTAATTTTTCTTTAGAAAATCTTGGATTAGCTCATTCAGATGTTTCTGGATTTGATAGTATATCATTTGTATCTAAAGAAGCTATGATGGAATACCATACGTATTTAGGTCACAATCCTAATTCAATGAATCCAATTAAACCTGTAATATCCTCTCAAGGAGAAGGTAAAACATTATTATATGGTAAAACACTACTTGTATATGACCCATCCTTAGAAGGGTTTTTTAAAACAAATAGAGATGTTGATATACTTATTACAAAATCAGGTGCTAAAGCATATGATGGTGGAGATGAAACTTTAATAAAAGGTGTAAGATGGGATGATTTATCTAATCATAAAATAAAAGACAGAAATAATATTATTAGAAAAATAGATATAGATGGATTAGGCTTAAGACCTGAAAAAGATTCTGATAAATTATCAGGAGTAGAATCTCCAGCTGATTATAATTTTTACAACAATTCTGAAAGTGAAAAAGCATTTAATGAAATTAATCCAGAATTATCAGACAATTTACGTAAGATGAAAGATATTCTGGCAGACCCAATTAAGATGAATGCATTTATGCAAGAAAAATTAATGGATGGTGATATACCTCATGATGCTAGTGAGGGTGCTTTAGGTAATCTTAGTACGCTTATGCATTATTTAAAAATGAATGAAGCAGCAGACCCATCTGATTACAGTATGAATCAAGTCCAAAAATACTTAGCAAAAGAATATATAGATAATATTTTTACTAATAGAAGAGGTACAACAAATAGATTTAAAACAGAATTAGGTGGAGAATCTGGTAGATATAGTGGTCAAGGTTATATAATACAATCTTTAAAAAGTAGTTTAGGAGAAAATAAAAAAACTAGATTACTGCCTACACTATTTGATAAACAAAATAATATGATTTTAAGAGGGCAAGTAAATTTACCTCATGCAGAAAGAGAAACTATTATATCTAATTTACCAAAAGAAAAACAAATAAGAATTTTACAAAATAATAAAATACTTACTAAAGATGAATTTCTTGAAGAATTAAAGTTAAATGATAAAATATTGGAAGACGGATATGATACTGACAATCTTTCAGATTTACTTTCAGAAAGTTCTACGTTAGGAACTGTTCATGATTTAATTCGTGATTTATCTGAAGTATCAAATACAAGATATGAATTAGCAATAGCTGTAAGAAGAAATCCAAGAACAAAACCTAATGACCTTACACTATTAGGA
>Ga0208157_1000597_pt1 | contig 18985 bp, 25 predicted proteins | sample 5_EtaG_FD_184077 | JGI IMG/M metagenome (GOLD analysis project Ga0208157, IMG submission 184077) | Marine viral communities from the Subarctic Pacific Ocean - 5_ETSP_OMZ_AT15132 metaG (SPAdes) (version 2) | ecosystem: Environmental > Aquatic > Marine > Oceanic | place: Pacific Ocean | collected...
CCTTTTAGAAAAAGATCATAACAAATCTCATCACAGAGATTTGTATAAAAATCTCCCAAGTAATCAGTCTCTGGTCTTGAAGATGGTTCAATAAAATAGGAACTGCGATAGTTTCCTATAGAGTCAATAGAATCTTCACGACGCTTCAATAGATCTACAGGAGTAGAAATATCTACTGATCGATTCGCAGACCAAATAATCATTTACGTTGATCAAGAGGGAGAAGGTATTTGGGATCGTGACTGATCTGATGATGAGGTTTCAAGTTAGGATCAGGAATAGTATTCTCTTTAGGAGTAATTTTCTTCAGAACAATAAACTTGTCTGCTGCAAAAGTTCCTGAAATCTGAACTTGAATTTGATCATCATCATTCCAGATGTTAGATCCATCTTTTTTTCGCATATCCAGAGCACATTCAATCTCTGAAAGAAGTTCTTTAGTAATCTTCATCAACCGAAAGTAGAATCAGGTTCAAGGGCAATGTAATACTTCAAATCGTGCTTAGTATTAGTAAACTGAGACAACAGTTTGGAAGATACAACTACATTGTAAGCACCAGGAATGATCTTGATGTTTTCCACTTTGAAGTTGAAGGTAAACTGTGCTTCAGTTTCACCAACTACGATTGCATATTCATTAGAGGTATCGTTCTTCTTATCACGAACCACAAGTTTGATAACACCTGCTTCACCAATAGCAGACAGATCAGGCAGTTGATAGACTTGTGCTGCTTTAGTCAGTTTCTCCAAAGAGGCACTATCCAACTGGAATGAAACGTCTTCAGAAGGGAGAGTAATTTCCTTCTCAGGAGGAGAAGTAATCACGTTAGGATCTGCAAAGAAATACTTCACACGACGCTTACCTTCTTTGATAGACAGATAAGTTTCTTGATTGAAATCCAGATCAGGATCCTGGTGCAGACTGAGACCATTCAGGAACTGGTTCAGATCGTAGATAGCAAAATCACGAGGAAACTCTTCGCTAATGTCTGCTTCAGCAAGAATGTTCTTCGCCATAGAAATAGTGCGAAGTTTATTTCCTTCCTTTACAAGAATTGAGTTATTGATCCCAGCAAAATTCTTGAGAATATTGAGGGTGTTGTCAGACAGTTTCATAGTCATTGGTTGTAAGTTTCACGTTTGGCGTTCTTGTCATTGAAGTGCATCAGAAGCACAGCATAGTGCAGAATCTTAATAATGTCACGTCGTGCAGTGCCTTTCTTATCATAGCGAGAGGCATACTTAAGGATGTTAGATCGGCAGAACGCTTCACCATCACCACACGCTTCAATCAGATCAAGAGTCTGAATTTGGTCATCACCAGCAGAATAATGTTGCTTATACGTGCTGGAGATATACTCTTTCAATTCTTGGAGGATTTCTTCCTCACTATACTTATAATTGTTGTTTTTGGGCATTTCAATATTTAAATTAATTGCACCAGTTGATTCTTGTCCGAAGTTATCGGCATAGGGGTACTCATCCATTTTTAGTTCATCGTATAGAAGGGACCAGGAGTTAAGCATTTGCTCTTTTATCTTATCCATTATATCAAGAGAATGTTTGAACGTCAACTGCTTCTTGATCAGGCATTTGGAAGTCCTCATCAACTTTATCATAAAGTTCTAGGAATGCCTGCTTGGTTTCATCATCGAAACGATTGACACAGACTTCAATTGCCTTCGCTTTACTACCAAAGATGCTATAAGCACGGATAATGTGGACCAGACGACGAGTGGAGATGATCTCTTCAATACCACCATCATAGAAGGTCTTACGGATGATGTCTGCCCAATCAACCAAGCGAGAGATAAAGGTGTCATCAATTACACCAAGAGTATCAGCAACCTTAGCAATAATCTTTGCTTCGTTAGCAGGAGTAGGATACTGCTGCTCAAAGGTTACTGGGAATCGCTCAAGGAAGGCTTCGTTGAGCACGTTAGTTCCAATGAATCGTCCATCGTCTGAACCTTTACCTTTAGTGTTTGCGGTTGCGATGATGTTGAAACCTGCACTGGGTCGGACAAACTGTCCAATTTTCTTAAGGAAGACTCCATTTCCTTCAAGAATGCTCTGGAGACAGAGAATTTTATTAGAGGCGAGGTCAACCTCGTCAAGGAGCAAGACAGCTCCTCGTTGGAGTGCTTCAATGACTGGGCCATTGTGCCAGACGGTTGCACCATCAACAAGGCGGAAACCGCCAATAAGATCATCTTCATCAGTTTCAATAGTAATGTTTACACGAATAAGTTCTCTACCCAACTGAGCACACGCTTGCTCAACTGAGAAAGTTTTACCATTACCGGAGAGTCCAGTAATGAACGTTGGATAGAATAGACGGGATTGAATAATTTTCTTAAGATCACCGAAATTGCCAAACTTGACGAAGGTATCATCTTTTGTAGGGATAAGATTTTGAATTTCACGTTCCCGATCGGGAATAACGTTAGGACTAGACTGGTAAGTTTGTTCGATCTGTTCACGAACAGTAAGATTCCATCTGCCGCGACCAGTCTTATAATCGGCAAGTTTATTGGTAACAGTCTGGTAGTTGCAACCATTCATAGCACACCAGGCACGAATATCACCAGAAGTGACAGACTCTCCATACACTGCTTGAAGCGAAGTGCGAATGTAATCTGCAGAGACGGACATAATGTTGGTTTGTTTGTTTCAACTGAAGTTATTATAACCGCAAAAGGGCACTAGAAGTGCCCATCTGTGACAGTTGAAGTATTGGATCACTGCTTAGAGCGAAGACTACGCTTAGGTGCAACGTCCTTCAGAGGAGCAGGTACAGGTGCAGGTGCTACTGCTTTAGGAGCGGGTGCTGGTGCAGGTGCTGGAGCAGGTGCTGCTGCTTTAGGTGCATCCTTACCGATAAGTTCTCCGAATCTTGACATTTTTAATTCCTAGTTTTATAGAAATATTTATCAGGCAACGAGTTCAATAAACTCTGAGAGGATTCTTTTGTTGACCTTCTTACCCTTTAGAGACTTAGCAAAAGCAGTTTTAATTTTTGATTTAGTTGCTCCTTCATCAACATCAAACTCCGTGTCAGTAGAGAGTGAGGATGCACAGATTGCAAAGTAAGAATTGTATCCAGAGTTATGGATAGTAAATGAACGTTCTTTCTTCCAAATCTTTTGTAGTGTGATGAATTCACTCACATTAGTATAACGACGCATAAAACTATTAGCATCACGAGATTCAAGAACACGAATACCAATAAAGTTAGTGTCAGGATGACTATCTGACATCAATCGTAGAAAACTATCTGTAACATCCCACCAGTTATAACCAACGTGATAGGTTTTACCATTCTTACGATTACGAAGATAGCAGTTTTCAGAGAAACTACGTACACCCAAATATGGTTCTGCTTCCCAGTGACGTTGAACTGTTTTATGAAACTTATTAGAGCAACCTTCACCATCAGTAAGAACAACACATTGAACCTTCTGAAGTTTATTGTCCTGTTTGAACTTGGGAATAATAGAATTAAATGCAACCAATGATTCATTCAAAGGTGTGCCGGATAGAGACAAACCAATAGGAATACGATATCCCGTGTATCTGGTGAAGGTCCAAGCAACACGATAGATATTCCGCATTTGATCTTCCATGACTTTTAACTTAGTCTTATGAGTGAATATATGCATCAGACTAGTCCAGTCAGGAATCATCATAAGACCTTCCTTAGCAACATAAACACCACGAGAATATGAGGTGTTATCTTTCTTCCAAGGATAATCATTAGTGAAGGCATACACATCAAAAGGAATATTGACTTTTTTACAGAACCACATCAAGTTATAAAGTTGCTTGAGAGTGTCTTCCATAACGTTAGCCATTGAACCAGACCAGTCCAACAAGAACATCAAACCATGGTTTTTACCTTCAGCAAGAGTGGTTACTTTCTTGAAGAGATCCTCATTATATTTGTAAGTATGGAGTTTAGTGCAATCCAGAACTCCAGTGCGAGCAGTAGTAGCACGAGCATATGAATCTGCAGACTTGCGACACTCAAACTCTTTCACCAAATAATTAACTTCTTTCTGAGCAGACTTCTTGAACTTTTGAAAAGATCTATCAGAAAAGTAAAACTCTTCTTCAGGAATATCATCCCATTCAGAAAAACGATTGTGCAGTTCTTGATTGCTAATCACCATCTTACTAACGTCAATATCGGGAATTTCAATATACTCATTCTCAATAGACATATTGTTGACTAGGTTCTTGAGTGCTTCCTCAAGAGACTTCATTGTTTCAACTTCAGGTTCTTGTGGTTCATCAGTATCTTGTGGAATAGATTGATTTACATCACCACCTGCAGTGCCACCATAGGACTCATCTTCCTGAACTTCTTCAGTCTCACTATCGGTATCATCGGGATTATCACCTTTGGGACCATCCTTTGGTTCTGCATTAGAATCTTGCTTCTCTTGTTCTGCAGATGTTTGATCATCTTCACTCTCTTGCTTACAAAATTCATACAGGATCTTAGAAACCTCTAGGACATCAGCAAAAGTTTCTGTATTGGCAATCAAGTCCAAGATTTCACGTTCTTTCTGATTAAATGGAACATCAACAAAATTACCAATCTTGAAATATAGATTTGCTTTATCAGCAAGATTCATTGTGCTGACATCATCATCAGCAATATCAAAGAAATCTTCATCAGACAATTCATTATATCCACGATAGAAACTCTTAGAGATGCCAGCGTATCTGCGCTTCATCAGTTTCTCAATGCGGACATCCTCAACCACATTTACAAATTGTGGTGGAATCTTATAGTTTTTAATCCAATCTTCATCAGGAGTGTATAGAGCGTGTCCTACCTCATGAGCAACCAGAAGATCATAAACATTGTTACTTGCTTTCTCCCACATCGGCAGAGTCAGCACACGAGTATGAACATTAAAGCAAGCAGTTTCAACTTTCTTATTCTCTACAATCAAATCCTCAGTAGCAAGGAGTTTAGCAAGTTGGGATTTGATTTCGTGAGAAACGGTCATTGCTTTGTTGCGTATGAACCTATTATACAAAAAAAGGAGGTCCTAAGACCTCCCAGTGGACAGTTTAAAAAGTGTCTTAGATCACTTATTCTTAAGTTCCGCAGCACGTCTTGCTGCTTTTGAACCTTTACCTGCCATAGGAAGATCAGCACCATACTTACTGTATCCTGCCTTCAGATACTTGTCAAGTGCTGACTTAGCCTTATCAACATATGATTGAGATGCATTTCCCATTTTCTGCTGCCTTTCAGCTGAACTAACTTGAGATCTAGCTCTATCAATAATTTTTCTCTTAGCAGAAGTCATACTTCTTTCTGCACCAATACCATATTTTGTTTGGAGTTGTGCAGCTCTACTTCCTGCTTTTGGTGCCATCTTAGCACCTGCAGTTGTTACATTACCAGATCCAAGTTTGCCCAACTGCTTAACAGCAGAACCTGCCCCCTTTGAACCCTTGAAAGCAACTTTTGCACTCTTAATAGCAGCACCTGCCCCTTTCAAAAGTTTTCCACCCTTGAGAAGTTTAGAACCAATTTTCAATGCTGCGCCAAGTATGCCCTCGTCAATCAATTCTTCCATATCATTTTCAACGATATATGCTACTTCCTCTTCAGTAGCACCTTCAGACATCAGATAAACTTCAAGAAGATCATAAACGTGACTACCCATCTCCTCAACAATCATCTCTTCGGTGAGGTCCTCACCTTCTACCTCAGTATGAGCATACATGGTCTTATGACCAGGATGTGCTTCCATAGTAAGAACTCGCATCTCGTCTACAGGAACACCCCTTTCAACACCATGCTCAAACAGAACATCATAATGACTTACGAATCCATATCTGTCAGGTTCTGCGTGTTCGCCAAAGACACAGTTTCCTTCACCAAACTCTTCATGGCAAACTTTCTTAGCACAGTTGTGTGCACCCTTTTCAGATTTATCTACGCAGTCCTTTTCTTTCTTATCTTCTTCTTTGCCCTTTTGTTCGTAGATAGAAGCATATGCTTCCTGAATCGAAATAAATTTTTTGGCAGACATTGTATTATACTATTTTTCAAATATTTATATAATTCTAATGGTATCGTGGGAAAACGTTGTATATCTGATTTTACGCTTTAGATCCTGTAGTGCTGCTCTACGCTCTCTCAACGCTTGTGGTTTGAGAGTTCGTTTTTGATCCTTCTTGGAGTGATGTTGCCAGTTAGGTATATTCATGAGACTATACGGGAGAATCCTTTTACCTTATCAAATTTTACCACACTCTCGAACTTGTCGAGCATATCTTGTTTGTGTGAGATGACAAAGATGTTTGCGTCTTGAACAACATACCGAATGATCTTAAGGAACTCATCTGTTCCAAATCCGTCAAGGGATGAGTCAAAGACTTCATCCATAATCAACAGGTTAGTGTTGGCAGAATTTTTGACTCTAGCGACTTCCCTCCATGTAAAAAGTAATGCTAGATCAATTCTCATCTTCTCACCTTCGCTAAATGAACTATATGAGAAATTTTCGTGGATAGGGGACTCAATATTTTCACCAAATTCTTCATCAAGTTTAAAGTTGATGTAGAAGTCCATCATCTGTAGGTAGCGATTTACCTGCTGATTTATGAACGGAAGATACTTCTTAATGATCTTCGTTTTTACGCCATCGTCCTTAAGCAAGGAATAGGCAAAATCGTGATAAACGATTTCTTGTTTTTTATCTGATAAGTCTTCAATTGTCTTTTGGAGATTTTCTCGAAACTCTTCTAACTTTTCATGCTCAGTATTTCTGTTCTGTAAGTTGTTGGTAATAGTTTGAATTTCATTTTCAAGATCTCTGATCTGTCTCTGATTGAGATTGATCCGAGTATTGTTTTGAGAAATATCATGCGTTAGTTTTGTAATCTCCTTGGAAAGGGCAATAAATTGACGCTCTCTTTCTTGTTCGAACTTTATTGTTTTCTCAAGTTCCTCATAACCATCTCTAAGTTCCTTTGCCTTATTTTGAGCGTCTTCAATTCTATTTAACCTAAACTCTTCTTCAATATCCTGAGTGCAGGTTGGGCATACCGTATTTTCTGTGAAAAACTTATGTTCTTTGGTAATTGTGCCTACCTTTTGAGATAGTTTACCTTTTAGATTGTTTAGTTTTGCTAATTTATTATCTGCTCCAGTGACACTTTCTTGCTCTTTCGTATACTGAAAAATAGATTCTTCTATACCAGAATTTTGCTTCATATAAAGAAGAATCTCTTCATCCAAAGTACCAACTTTCTTTTTATTAGAATCAATATTTGCATTACCACGATTCTCAAGTTCCTCAATGAAGTTCTTTTGCATCTTCATCTTATCCTTCAAAGTCTCTTTCTTCAGATCTAAAGACTTAACCTGATTCTTTTTCTCTCTCACATACTCTTTAAGAATACTGTTCATTGCAGAGAAGATTCTAATATCTAAAAGATCTTCGATCACCTCACGTCGATTAGAAGCAGTAAGTTGCATAAACGGCACAAAAGTGCTGCTACCCAGGATTACAATCTGCGTGAAGGACTTATAATTCAGTTTAAGGATATTTTCTTCCAAGATACGTTGCATCGCCCTGTCGTCTGCCTCACGATGCAGTTGAGTGCCATTTACAACGATATCAAACACGTTTGGTTTAATACCACGACGTACAAGATATTGTCTTGTATTGATTGTAAATTCAATCTCAACCACACACTCACGTTCGTTCGTGGTATTTGCTAGTTGTGGTTTATTGATCTTACGATATGGTTTATTGAATAGAACAAACGTCAAAGCGTCCAGCATCGTGGACTTACCAGCACCGTTGGTTCCAACAACAAGGTTGGTTCTATGTTGATTTAATTCTACTTCAGTAAACTGATTACCAGTAGAAAGAAAATTACGCCAACGGATTTTCTGGAACGTTATCATCTAATCTAGGGGGAATAACAATGTCACTGGGTTTAACCACAGTATATCGGTAATTATACAACTTACAGGTCCGAATTGCAAGTGGTCCATCAACTTCTATAACCTCCATCACAGCATCTTCTTGATCGTGAAGTTGCATAGCATAGCGTTCTGCATCATCTTCTTCTTCAAAGAGAAAGAGGACTTTGTTACCCTTACGGTCGTGGACCGCATAAGCACCGTCATCTTTCTGATCTTTGACTGTAAGAAGAAACATTACTCTACCTCACACGCTTGAGAATATATTTTCTGCAGAATTCCTTTAACGATGTTTTTATCACATTCCATTTCTGCTTCATCAATATATCTATTCAAAATACAAATTGTATTTTCTGTCTCCTCTACCTCAAAATCATCATCACCTTGAATTACAAAGTTCTCAACTATCTTAAGGTCTTGGACACCGACTGAATAAAGTTTATCAATGAACTTCTCAAAATCTTTGGGACTACTTTTTTTCTTGACGATGACTTTTACAATCTTCTCTTCATAGTCTCTGAAATCAAATAACTTATGGTTAGTATCTTCATAATAAAGATTACGGAAGATTGTAAAAGGATTATTGATATGATTATGTTCTAGTGTTTCAGTATCAAAGATTGTGAATCCACGAGGATCATTCACGTCATTCCAATACATCTCATAAGGATTACCTAGATAATAGATTTTCCCATTGTCACTTCGTGTATGATAGTGTCCTGAAAACACTTTATCGAACTTCTCAAATAAGTCACACGCCATACCATCTTCCATAACGTGACCACGATGAGCTCTAAATCCGTTTAGTTCAAGGTGCCCCATCGCACATATACTATTAGAACTCTTGACAGCATTGACACTACTTTCAAAGTTTTCGTTATTAATCCAGGGAATAAAAAGTACTTTGAGTTTATCTAATTTTACTTCCTCAACTTCTGGATAAACAAAAACGTTGGGATATTGCTTAAGGAGAAGTCCCACAGTATTTACTTGATTCGTATTCTTATAGTATGCTGTATGGTTACCAACAATGGTATGAACTTTGATGCCCATCTTTTCTAGACGGTCATAGTAGTTCTCCTTTGCCCACTCAAGTGCCCACAAATCAATACTTCGACGATTGTCAAAGGTATCTCCCATATCAACTACAGTTGTGATGTTATTCTCTTCCAAATATGGAAAAAAGATTTCATCATAAAACTGTTTGAAATGATTATGAAGATACTTGGAGGACTTTCTAGCGCCAAAGTGCTGATCTGTGATAATAGCAATCTTCATCGATTAGTCTTATACGTAATATTATCCTTGATAGCATTATAGTCTGAACTACTACCAGAAAGCAAGCTATCGTCAACCATCATAACTTCATCAAATCCAGTACGTTCGATGATCTTGGTTTTAATTTCTAACTGCTTTTTCTCCTTCTGAATACGACGGAGAAAAGCATAATGAATAATCTGAGTGAAATACGCAAAAGGATTCTTTGATTTAGCAGGATCGAAGTTGTGGATGTACTGAATACAGTTTTCAATACCATCAGAGATCATATCATCTCTGAACATATAGTTTACAAAGTTTGGTTTGTATGAAAGGTGGGTGGCAATCTTAAGAAAACATTCACCAAGATAGTTGGAGATCTTTGGTTTATCACCCCAATGCTTTGCTCTTTCTTCTTTTGGTTGCTCAGTGAGGTCTTTACCGAAGTTCTTCAAGTAAGACTTTTCAACTTTTGTCCTATAAACAATTAGTGCTTCAAGCAATTCCTTGTTGTTTACATAATGTTCTGATTTCTTTCTTGACATAATATCATTTTAAGTTTAGATAAACTCTTGTTATGAAAACATTATAGCACATTTTCAGGACTTGACAACTTAGTGAAATATGAGTAGAATACCTTTGTTAGGGTTGATGAGAAACACTAGCTTTCTTTAATATCTTTAAGTTTATAGAGATCCTCTAGAAGTTTTCTAGCATCCTCTACTGAAGAAATATATCCCATCTGACTAGTAATTGTTGCTTCTTCAGTGCTCTTTACTTCTTTTTCGTATGCAGAGTCTTCTTCACACTCTTCGATGTAGTTAGTATATATCCTGATCATATTCTCATCTTTAATTTCAGACATAGTAACTATCTTATCCATTCTGATCACAAACAAATCATCAGAAGGCAATGTCATCCATGGTTTGACCTTCATTAGTGACCCTCCTGGAGTATTAATAATTTTCATAATCACTGGAGTCTGCAGTAGAAGTATTTGCTCTCCCTCTGTATCATCAGGATATACAAGGGCAAAGATTTCTTCACCGGTAGTTAATTTAATTGCGCTATAAAAAGCATCCGACATATTAATTCTTAAGTGGTATGTTTACAATATCATAGTTAAAGTTTTCTTCATTATAAACTTTAATTCTTTCAATCAGATGATTAAGTGTATAATTTTTCCTGGAGTTGTAGGAGATGTCGTCAGCAATATCATAGAGTGTTGCCTTGGTCTTGTTATTTCCTTTCCTAAGCACACGTCCAATAGACTGGAGATTCCGTATTCTAGACTTGGAAGGAGAAGCAAATATGACATTATGGAGATTCTTGATGTTAATACCAGTAGAGAATGTACCATATGAAGCGACAATAATCGCGTTGTTTTCTTTCTCCGTAATCTCCCTTACGTTTTCTCGATCTTCAGTATCAACACCGCCGTGAACAAAAAAGACGTGTCGATCTTCAACATTTGTATTTATCAAGTCATACAATGGTTGTCCGTGACCTTCAACTCTCTGGAAAAGAACTAGAGTATTTCCTTTGAGATCTAAAGCAAGATTGCGGATGAACTTGTTACGTCTTTCGTGATTAATGATATACTGAACTTCTTCCTCAAAGTTTTCAAATTTATGTGGTGAGTGCTTCAGTAGAAGCACATTGATATCCAGTTTAGCAACGTGCCCTTTCTTCATCAGTTCTTCAGTTCTGATGATTTTATATGCAGGACCAAACAGTCCCTCAAGAACCCACTTATGCGTTTGCGTGCCATCTAGCGTGCCAGTAAATCCATAACGAAACTTTGCATCTGAAAGTTTTGACATTATAGATATTAAAGATTTTGATTTAAACTGGTGTGCTTCATCCCCAACAACTACATTGAATCTTGAGAAGTATTTGCGGGGAAGTTTGTAGATAGATTGCCAGGTAGTGATAATCACTTGCGAGTCAGTTTCTCTTTCCCTACCTGCATAAATTTTGTGACAAAATGAACCTACGTCCCAGCCATAGTCTGCAAAATCTTTATACATCTGCTCTACTAGCGAAGTCGTCGGAACGACTATCAGAGTATTTTGTCCTCGCTCAACGTGATATCTCACAATCGAATATATCATCAGAGACTTTCCAGAAGCAGTTGGGGATATCAACAACCTTCTATTATGTCTTAGAGCGTCGTATACACCTTCGACTTGATAATCGCGTGGGGCATATTTACTGACAGATGTCATATAATCCTTCACACCTTCGTGTGAAATCATCTCATTTACTTCAAATGGTAATCCATAATACGGATTATTCAAAAATTCATAACTATACTCGTGAGACTCACAAAAATGTCTAATTTTATCTAACAGACCGACATAGATCTCCCCTGTCTGCACATTAAATAAACGAATTTTTCCATCCCAATACTTACTACGGTATTGAGGCATAAATTTTGCACCTGGCACGTCAAAAGTGAACTGATCTGCCAGTTCATAATATACGTGAGGATCTGCTTGAATGTGGAGATATACTTCGTTCTTCTTACTAATAATCAAATGAGACATAATCCATAAGATTCACCTATGGATATTTATGTAGGCGTGTCAAGACATATGTTGTGATATTTGATCCGAAGTCGAGTTTCTGGTTTGAGAATTTCTTAGTGCAGTTGCCTGATGTCTACGTGGCAATGAAGCGATTCTTTCTCTCTCTGATTGTGCTGCTTTTGCTGCTTGTTGTTGTGCTGCCTGCATCTGTGCCTGTTGTTGAGCAGCTGCTGCCTGCTGATTTGCCATCATCTGCTGAGCATACTGCTGTCTCAATGCCATAATCTTCTGCTGGCGTTCAGTAGGTTCTTGCTGCTGTGGTGCTGCCTGCTGTTGTTGTGGTGCAGGTCTATAATCAACCTTCACGTTACCTGGTCTCGTTTCACCTTTGGCATTTGGTTTATTTCCCTTTGGTAATGCTTGTCTTGGTCTAGCACTTGCTTGCTGCTCTGCAGGTTTTGCAGTAGCATCAGACTTCTTGGTTGCACCAGTCAGAACTATACCTGCAGTCCCTGGTGCGTTTCTACCACCAAACTTTGCATCACCTGATGTAGAAATCTGTGATACCAATCTGGTGAGGTTTGGATGGGTATCGTGCATACCATCAAGAACATCCTGTGCAGAGACCTTCAGAGATTGTTTCTCGTCCCTTCCAGCAGTCTTCATATTGACGTTAGCATCGGCAACTCTATTGGCACGATTCATAATATCCTGCTGAATCTTTTTACGCTCTTCCTTGGACTTTTCTCCGTGGAATCTTTTAGTATAAGCCTTAGCTGCTGCCTTATAGGTCGCTAGAAACTCCCCAGACTCCATTGAAGCAAGTTGAGCACCTCCACCCTTCTTCATACTAATTCCACGCCTTTCTTTAGGATTGTCGGCGTTGAAAATCTCAAGATCACCTTTTGGTGTTGCATTCTTACCACCACCACTTTTAAAGGTTCTGGATAATTTTGCATTTGGATCTGATCCACCAGTTACTCTAGCGGAGTGTCTTCCTTCAACAGCACCTCTCAATTTCTTCTGAGATGCTAAAGCATGAACACCACGAACAGCATCATCTAATTCCTTATGATACCCATCAAGATCAGTATCCTGCTTACCTTTCTTTACAGAAAAACCCCTCTTTGCATTATCAAAATGTAGAGGATGCTTGGGATCAGTCTTTGAATACTGAACCTCAGTACTCATTATTTCTAATGCTTTATCATACTCTTTATCTAATATCGCCTGTCTTACTTCTTTGCCGTGCTTACCGTGAGAGATAAAGTGATTCCACAACTTTCTATGAGCGTGTTCCTCACTATATTTTTCAGTTATAAAAGATCTAAACGTCTTCATCTCTATAGACAATTTATTTCTATTTATCCCACTTTAGTTTTTATTAAACACATGATCTAACATCATTCTATAAAGAGAATCTCTCAAATACCACAGATGCTCTTGCTCTTCAGCATCCCGTGCTGGTGAACCAGGCCAAGTTCTAATTGCCTCCTCAACACAGTAGTGTAGTAGACGAACATCGTGTATATTCAAAGTTACTGTGTAACCAAACTCTTCTTCGGGGTTCATTAGAATCCTGCTTGGAACTTTTGCCATTCAATAGCATTTTTAATCTGGAAAGTTCTTTGAGAAATATTCCTGATTATTTCCTCCAAAAATTTCAATTCAGTATCGTAATATTTAATCTTTAAATCTATATTGTTCAACCTTTCATCTGCTTCCAGATATCTCTGAATAGCATCCTTTTCCCTAACTTTGTATGGAAATGGTTCTTGAACATACACCTCTGCAGGTGCTTTACCTGTATAATAGTTATGCCTTTCTAACTTTACACTATTGTAACTTCCCCTCGCTTTCTCTCTCAAAAGGGTTATTGTGTTGTAGATAGTGTAATATTTTGAGTGTAATTCTGATATTTTTAAAGATTCATTATGTAAGTTATCAGGATCAATGACAGCATCACGCTCCCACATCTCCTGAATTTTTTCAAGATCGATCATAACTCTGTTCTGCCGTCCGCTCCTACAATATTATAGATGGTATATTTGAAAGATGCTTGAGCAGTAAAATATTGTATATCAGTTACTGTACTATCAAAATCTAATGATGTCAAGGAATATGGGAACACATCTTTGAACTTGAGTATAGACTGTGTTCTGAAATTACTGTTTAGAATATGCAGTGCAGCATCGCTGTACTGATTCATCATATCTCTGGTTCCATCGACTTCTGATACCAGGTCTTTGAAATCTTCAGTAGTTTCTGCATATCCCAATTGTGTGATCCAATTGTGAATTGCCATATAGTTTTCCATGTTTTCGTCAACAAGGAAATTCAAAGTTAGATCACCATATGCAATCTTTTCACCGGGAACATCAAGATTCTTCAGATAGAAAGGTTCAACAACCGTTTCCATTGTAATTTCTGGAATCCTTGCTGTTGTGCAAAAGAAATCTACCTTTGGAGTCTTTGCTATACTAAACTTAAATCCAGCAGGAGACAGAAAGTTCCTGTTCTGAATTTGATTTGCATATGAAGATGTCATTATTAGTCAACAATCAGATTGTACCATTGTTCGCTCATACCACTAATGATTCTATCAGCAGCATCCCTATCATCAGCATAACCTTCTGAGATTAGATGCTCAGCAACTTTCTCATAGTGCTGATGTGCTTCTTGTGTTTCTCTAGGAGTTGGTTTCATTTTCGCAAGAGTTTAATTCTATTTATGGACATAAAAAAAGAGGTCCCGAAGGACCTCCGAAGAATCTGTGAAACGAATCACATGAGGTTTTGAACCTTGACGCGCTGGTAGTAGCGGTTGGAGTTCGCGGTAAGACCAGGTGAGGTGATCGTGGTTGTTCCCTGTGAGAATGGGTTTGCAACGATACCGTAACGAGTCTTGAATCCAATTTTTGGTTGGAAGGTGTCCTGACCAACGGCGCGAACCATCTGGAGAGGAACGTATGGGCAATAGAACAGACCTGCGTCGTAAGGGGAAGAACCCTTATAACCGACAACATAGTACTGATCAGCAGCAGAGTTTGCAGAATATGGATCGATGTAAACTCTGTACTTACCGTTAAGAACGCCAGCAAAGGTGTTGCCGGTGTCATCAACGTTGAGGTTTGCGTTGAGTGCAGGGGTGTAATCGAGGACTCCTGCCATCGTGAGTGCGGAAGCAACGTCTGCGGAACACAGAATCATGTTGCCCTTTCCTCTACGAGTTCTTTGTGCAATGCGGTTAGCATCACGCTCGATTTGGAAGATAAGACCCTTGAACTTCTCAACAGACCAGCGACCGTTGCTGTCAACGTCGAGGTCAAATGCACCTGCGGTAGCGGTGTTAACTTGTGCACCAGACTCAGCAACCTTGTAGATAGTTCTGATAACTTCGCGGTTGATTTCAGCAAGAATCTCTGTGGAGAGAATGTTTGCCAATTCCGCTTCAGCGTTCAGACCGTGGATTGCCTTGAGGTCTTGTGCCAGTTCGAGTGAATACTCAGCTTTCAGTGCTCTGGACTTCGCAGTAACAGTGACCTTCTCGATCGAGAATGCCATCTCGTTGAATGCATTATCAGATGCATCTCCGAGTGCTTCAGCGTCGTCTGTACGCATACCCTGACCAGCAGGATATGTGGTTGCTGCTTGTGAACCTTCAGGGTTCAGTGCAGCAGGGTTGTTTGCGTTTGTGAGTCCAGTACCACCAGTAGTACCGAAACCAACCGAACCGCCAGTGAAACCGTTGGTGAGGTTGCCGCTATTGTTCTGACCAGCGAAGGAAGTATCTGCTTCGTTGAACAGTGCTTCTGTGCCGCTCTGATTAGCGTAGCGGGAACGCATTGCGAAGATCAGTCCAGTAGGACCGTTCATTGGTTGTACGCCTGCGAGGTCATATGCGACCAGGTTAGGCATAGAGCGTCTGATCAAGGAGATCAGAACAGGGTCGAAACCAGCAACGGTTTGACCACCACCGGATTGATATCCAGTAGCACCAACAGAGTTGGTAGGTGCTGCTTCGGAGAGGAATTCCTTCTCTTCACGAAGTGCTTTTTCTTGGTTCTCCAGGAGAACTGCGGTAACCATTCTACGGTGGGAATCCTTAATAGGATCCATTCCATCATAGTCGAGTAAAGGTGCCCACTTCTCCTGCAGGTACTCTTGATTGTACATCTGCATTTGTTTTTACCTTGTTATAAAAAGTTAGTTTGACTTATGATATTAAAATCACTTTTTAGAGACTCTTCTCAGAGTATCCATGTAGGATTCCATAAGTGGTGTTACAGAGGTCTGCTCAACCGCTTCTGTTCCTTCAGAGATTGTTTCTGTATGGTCTCTTTGAGTGTTGTGCTCTGGGAAGTAAGACTTCCTCAAAGTTACAAGCTTCTCACGATAGTCTGCTTCACTTTCAAACCCAACATTTTCAGCAAGAGAAGCGAGTTTGTCCTTTTGTGAAAGTGCAAGACCTTCAGTTACTTCTGCGAAAATAACGTCAGAAGAGGACTCGGCTAATCTACTATTGAGAGCAACATTGTGTTCAATTTGCTCGTTGAGTTTAGACTCCATTTCATCTAGTTTATCTACCATACTCTCGATTACATCATATTTTTCTTCAGGGATAGTTACATAATGATCTTCAAAAAGACTCCTCATTCCAGTGAGGAATGATTCGGTCATTTCAGTCTTGAGTCCGTGCTCAACTGCGAGTTGATTTTCATTCATCCACTCATCAGCAACGTACTCAAGGAAAGCATCGACTCTTTCGGTCAACCCTTCTCTAATAGACTGAATTTCTTCTACGAGTGTTTGCTCGTATGACTGGGCGAGTTCTTCTTTGATCTCGCCAAGTTTTGCCTTGATAGCAGATTCGAAGATGGTCTTCGCTTTTTCCTGGAACTCTTCGGAAAGTTCTTCGCCCTCTAAGAGAGCGGCAACGTCTTCCTCAACTGAGAATTCGACTGCTTCTTCTTCTTCGGTAACTACTTCTTCAGCAGTTTCCTCTTCAGATTCAGCGACAATTCCAGTCTCTTCTTCTGCCTCTTCTTCACTGACAACTTCTTGACCGTCTTCGATCTCGTCAGATACTGCTTCTGCTTTCGCAGCTTTAGCATTGACAACATCTCTGACTTGCTTCAGAGTTGCAGCGGGTTCTTTGAGTTTTGCACTATCGTCATCGGGACGATAGTTTTCAGGAGAAGGACCGCCGAGATCTTCAACTGGAATGCCAGCAGCATTCATTGGTTCGGCAGGTGCAGCCCCTTTGGTTACTACGTTTTCCATTTCTTGTAAATTGCTACCAACGGACATTTGATTATTAGATTTTGTATTAATCTATATGTATTTATAATTTAAAGATTTGAGAGGAAATCGCTCCACAATTGGAGTTTATTCTCCTCAAGCGATTTTTGACTAACAAGAGTGTTAATTCTCTTCTTGGTTTGAGCAGCGAGTTGTTCGCGAAGGATTCCTCCTTCCCACACCCACTCTCTTCCTTCCATAATTCCATTAACAAAAGCATCTGGAGCGGAAGGGTCGGCAACGATATCAGCAGCAGTTGCTAACTGAAAATCTTCGCCAACAATCTTACATCCTTCACTTGTTGTTTGGAGTGAACCAACACCACGAGAAGAAACGCCAAGTTTTACACCTTCATCAAGGAGTGAAGATGCAATTTTACCCATAGGGGTGGAAAGGATTTGTGCTTTACCGATAAAATTATTGCCGTTTTGCTTAAGTTCGGTAATCTTATGGGAAACTCTATCCAGATTCACAGTAGGACCATCAGGATGACCCAGTTCACCAAGAGCTCTGCCTTTATTGACAAATGCTTCATTATAACGACCAACTTCTCTTGAGAGAGTTCGGATGGGATACATTCTCCCATTACGATTCTTCAGTTCACCCTGAAGAAATACACCTTCAATGTATAACTTCTTATTGGCACCTTTGCCTTCGGAGATGATTTCTACTTGTGAAATTTCTTCTGTAATAAGTTTCATTTTTTTATGCGGTAAATCCTACTTTTGAACCTAATACTCCAGCATTTGCGGCAAATACACACTGGGTAGGGTTTTTTTCTAGATATTCAACTGATCCTGTTGGTAGTGTAAAAGATCCAACAACATCACCACCAGCAGTTTCGACAACAGTGACAAGATGATTACTACTGTGTGTATTAACTAAACGAACGACAGTTGCCTCAGAAAAACTAGTTGCAGTTCCAGTGTTTGTTGGGCAGGCTGCCTCGGCACCTTTACATAAAGTTCTTGCCATTATTCTTGATCCTCGTATAAACTGGGCAGTTTAATAATGTAAGTATTTAGACAATCATTCCAGTTGAGACAATCTAGTGTTGAGAGAATCAATTTGTGTTTGTTGTTCCTTCACAACTTCAATCAAAAGACCAATGAGTCCGTTATAGTTAACACTCAGTGTTCCATTGAAAATTGTACCATTATCATAATATTCACTAACAAGTTCTGGAAAAACTGCTTGAACTTCTTGTGCAATTACACCCATAGATGGTGCTTGATCTTCTTTCCAATCAAAATTAACACCGCGAATCTGAGCAACTTTTGTAAGAGAATTTTCAATAGTGCGAATGTTCTCTTTTAAATTTTGATCAGATAAAGTTCTTGTCACTATTCCTGATCCTCATACTCTTCTTGATCAGGTTCAACTTCAAGTTCTGAACCTTCAATATCATCTTCATCTACCTCATCGGCAAATAATGCTGATGCTACTTCGGGTCTACCCACCTCCACTCTTTGAGCAGCTTTTGCAAAAAGTTGGTTTTTGATGTTATCGGCAATTTCTGAAGCAGGGGCGTCAGTTGCAATCAAATCGATAATATTTTCCATAAAAAAGGGTTGTTATGATATGATCTATTTATATCTCTGCTGATTTGGTGTCTTTTTGGAAGTCTGCATCAGTCAACTGTGCTGCTGCATTATCTGGATTTTCATCGGTAGGAATATCACCCATTCCCATTACATCAGCACCCATTCCTTCCATACCACTTCCTTCACCAGGCATTTCACCACCTTCTTGTGGTAAAGGTTCTCCAGTAATTGGATCTTGCCCATTTGGATCTGGAATGATACCCTTTTCAATTTCATCATCAATCTGCTCATCAATCTCAATGATTTCAGAATCACTTTGACGTAAGACTCTCTTACGAACATATTCTGTAGAGTAATACTTACCAATGTATGGTTCGATTTGTGCAAGAT